>Ga0123352_10019748_pt1 | contig 10741 bp, 10 predicted proteins | sample TergutLab28metaG_FD_89700 | JGI IMG/M metagenome (GOLD analysis project Ga0123352, IMG submission 89700) | Labiotermes labralis P1 segment gut microbial communities from Petit-Saut dam, French Guiana - Lab288 P1 | ecosystem: Host-associated > Arthropoda: Insects > Digestive system > Gut ... | reverse complement strand
TGACTAAATAAAATATTGGTTTTTTAAGCATTTCTTTAGTTGTAACGTCTTTATCTATTGATGCTGTAGCTCCAGTAGTTGCTCGAACTGGCGGTTCTTCTAAGAAAATACTACCTACACAACATACAACTAGGAAAATAGCTGCTAAAACCATAAACGTATTTAATTCTCCATAACCTATTCCACCAAATGAATTTATAGAAAATTCTATAACGGGTGTGAAAACAACGCCGCCTAAACCTAATCCTGCTACGATAATACCTGTAACTAAGCCTTTTTTATGTGGAAACCATCTTTGTGCTAGTGCTATAGTCGTTGAATAAGTAAGCCCCATTCCAAAACCACCTATTATGCCATATCCTAGCCATAAAAGCCATCCGGAATTAGCAGTCGTTAAACTTGCTGTGAAAAAGCCTATTCCTAAAAGAATTCCCCCTATGAATACTATTTTTCTTGTACCATGCTTTGCTGCTAATTTTCCAGCTACTGGGCTACCTAATGAAAGAAAAGCTAATAAAAGTGAAAAAGCAAGACCAGCTGCTGCATTATTTCCTTCAAAAACACTTATAGAAATACCAGTTTGAAAAACGCTCCAAATGTAGCAAATGCCAAGTGTTAACTGGATAGCAAAGGAAGCTATAACTGCTCGTACGCCTTTTTTATTCGGATTGTTTTGTATAACTTGTTCATTTTTTTGCATGTTTTATGCTCCTTTTTATGTATTTGTTATTATTGTATCACATTTTTTACTTTTTTGCAAGGTTTTTTTAATAAAAAACTGCCGTTCATTGTCGGCAGTTTGAATATCACATTTTTCTATTTTCTTCTATTACCATATCAACAACTTCTGCAAGAGCAGATTCATTATTATTTCTTCTAGTTATAAAGCCTGCCAAATTTCTAATTTGTGGAACAGCGTTGGCAACGGCAACACCTAGACCTGCTTCTTTTATCATTTCAATATCATTATAATTATCGCCTACTGTAACAATTTCGTGCATTTCAATTCCTAAATGCCTGGCCAAAGCTCTTATGCCAGTCGCTTTATTTACATTTGTTGGCATGAATTCTAGTGAGTTGTCTAGCGCGAAAAATACTTCAAAGCTGTCTAAATTTTTTGATTCTACTTCTGCTTTTAACTTTTCAAGCAGAGGACGTTCTTCTATCGCATACAGACTTGTAATGTCTTCTGTTATATGTTCATCTAAAACTCGTTTTACTGGTATTTTTTCAACCCCTGAGCTATATTTTTCAAAATATTCAGAAAGTTCTTCATCGAAGATAGCACTTTGTGTGTTTGGATGAAACATTATTCTTATTTCATCTGATAAGCTTCTTATTATTTTTACTATTTTTTTACCTACTTCTTTTGGTATGCTAGATGTTTTTATGATATTTCTCGTGTCTGTTTCGTAAACTTCTGCACCGTTGAAGCCTATACCATAGTTTCCAGGTTTATCAAGACCTATTTTTTTCTCATAACCCAATAAAGAAGCAGGACTTCTCCCTGAACATAGTACAACTTTTATACCGTACTCCCTAGCTTTTTGAATCGCTTTTATATTGTCTTCGTCTACATTATGAAAATCATTGGCGAGTGTGCCATCAACATCCGTTGCTATTAGTTTGTACATAAATTATTCTCCTCGCTGTCTTTCCAGTTTTTCAAATATTCTATAGCTTATAGCCCTATTTTTCAAAACTATGTATATAAAAAAATTATACTTGCGTATATATTTATATATGTTATAATATTATTGTAATATAAATATGGGGAAAAGTCAACCCCGAAATATTGGAGGTAAAATATGAAAGTGATAGCACTTAATGGAAGCCCACGGGCCGAGGGGAACACATATCAAAGTTTGAAGACTGTATGTGATGTTTTAGAACAACAAGATATAGAAACAGAAATTTTGCATATTGGCAATAAGCTTTTTTACGGTTGTAAAGCTTGTGGTGGTTGCTTTGCAAATAAAGATGCACAATGTGTCATCAAAGATGATGATTTTAACAGCATAGTCCCTGCTATATATGAAGCTGATGGACTTGTGATTGGTTCACCTGTGCATTTTGCTGGCATGGGTGGCGTGTTAAAAACCTTTTTAGATAGGTTATTTTATGTAAGCCATGCTAATGGCAATTTCTTTTTTCAAAAAGTTGGAGCAGCAATTACTTCTGTTCGTCGTTCTGGGGGTGTTGCAACGGTTGATAGTATGAACCACTATTTTCAATTTGCACAGATGCTGTTGCCAACATCAAATTATTGGAATGTAATCCATGGAGGTACTGTTGGAGAAGTACTTAAAGACGAAGAAGGCATGCAAATACTATCAGTTTTAGGTGAGAATATGGCTTGGATGTTGCGCTTGAAGGAAACGGGCAAGGATTTCAATCCGCCTGCAAATAAACCTAAGATTTATATGAATTTTATACGCTAGTAAGGAGGAATTATAAAATGAAAATATTATCAATTAATGGAAGTCCAAGAAAAAATAAAAGCACAGCTACTTTGCTAGAAAATGCCCTTAAAGGAGCTGCAAGTAAAGGAGCTGAAGTAGAATCAATACACCTTTACGATACTGAGTTCAAAGGATGTATAAGTTGTTTTGCTTGTAAAGTCAAAAACTGTGCCAAACCTGGTATATGCCTTTATAAAGATAACTTAACACCTATTCTTGAAAAGGCAATGTCAGCTGATGCTTTAGTGTTGGGTTCACCTATATACTTTGAAAGTGTTACAGGTATGATGCGTTCTTTTTTAGAAAGGCTGATGTTTCCAGTGTTAACATATACAGAGGGATACAAAGGACTTCTTGACAAGAAAATCCCTGTAGGCTTTATTTACACCATGAATGTTCCAAAAGACTTTATGGAGCAAGCAAACTACATGGGTGCCCTTAAATTTGCAGAAATGGACTTAGAACGTCTGTTTGGGTATTGCGAATCTATAACTTCCAATGATACCCTTCAGTTTGACGATTATTCAAAATACGTTTGTACAGTTTTTGACGAGGGAAAGAAAAAACAAGTTTATAACAATCAATTTCCTAAAGATTGTGAAAATGCTTACGCCTTAGGAATGAGATTGATAGATCAATTATAGCAATTTGGAAATTTTTGTAGAAATGAAAATATATTTTCTCTAATAAAAAAAGACTATATAATCACCTAAGAAAAAGAATAAGCATACTATGTACTATAAATTCTTTTGGGACGGTGATTATATGGCTTCTTTTTTTGTAGTTGGTGGAAACAAAATAAATGGTGAAATTTCTATAGGTGGGGCAAAAAATGCAGTTTTGCCGATATTAGCTGCTTGTGCTTTAGTAGATGGTGAGTCCATAATTAAGAATGTGCCTAATATTTCAGATGTATTAGTTGCTATAGATATTTTGCGTTCTTTAGGTTTTAAAGTTTTGCATGAAAAAAATACTGTCGTTGTTTCAGGAAAAATTACAAATAATACGATTTCAAAAGAATATTCTTCCAAAATGCGAAGCTCTATAACATTTCTAGGAGCAATTTTAGGAAGAACAGGGGAGGCAACTTGCTACTTTCCGGGTGGTTGCAAGCTTGGTGAACGTCCTATAGAATTGCATAAAAAAGGCTTTTCTAAAATGGGAATCGAAGTTATAGAAAATGATGATAAGTTAATATGTATAGGCAAACCAGAAGCTGCCAATATAATGCTGAATTTTCCAAGTGTTGGAGCTACGCAAAATATACTGTTAGCTTCAGTATATGCAAAAGGAATTACAATAATTACAAATGCAGCTAAAGAACCAGAAATAATAGATATGGCGAACTTTTTAAATATATGCGGTGCAAAAATAGAAGGTGCAGGCACGGAAACTATAATTATAAAAGGTGTTAATAAGTTAGAGGGTGGAGAATACACAGTAATGCCAGATAGAATAATAGCAGGAACATATTTAGCAGCAGCTGCTATAACAAATGGCAAAATAGTTTTAAACAATATTTGTGTAAAAGATATGCAACCTATAACTTTACAATTCAAAAAGATGGGTGTAGACATAGTAACTAGCAAAAACATGTTAATAGTAAACGCTGGAAAATCTTTAACGTCAGTTAATGTTAAGACTGGAACACATCCTAATTTTCCTACTGATATGCAGGCACAAATAATGGCAGTTTTAACACAGGCAAAAGGGACTTCTCAAATTGAAGAAAATATTTTTGAAGCTAGAGACAAACACGTTACAGAATTAGTGAAAATGGGTGCAAATATTACTAGTGTTCTAAAAGGCCGCCACTTTTTTGTTACTGGACCTACAAAATTAAAAAGTACACTTGTATGTGCAGAAGATTTAAGAGGTGGGGCTGCCTTAGTTATAGCGGCACTTGTTGCAGAAGGTGAAATGATAGTAAAAGGGACAGAATATATAGAGCGTGGCTATGAAGATATAGTAAGAGATCTGCAACTTATAGGTGCTAATATTTATAAAAAAGAAGACTAAAAAAAGAACGCTGTAGCGTTCTTTTTTTAGTCTTCAGCAAATATGCTTTGTTTCTTGTACGAAAGACAAGATTTACAAGCACGATGAGGCACTTTAAGTTCTCCACATTTGTTACAAGTAGACATAGTTGGAGTAGCGACACGCCAAGCGCTTGCGGTTTTCATGCGACTACGAGAACGGCTTATTTTACCTTTAGGTCCTATAGCTCCCATTATTTTTCCCTCCTTAAAAATCAAGATCTAGTAATTTACTAAATGGACTGTCTTCATTTATATTAGGACAATCACAGCTTTTCTTATTTAAATTAATACCACAAGTTTTACATAGACCAAGGCATTCTTCTTTGCAAAGAATTTGCATAGGCAAATGTTCATGAATATAGGCAGAAATTATAGGCGATAAATTAAATTCTTCTAACGCTTCATCTTCTGTTTCTAAAATCTCTTCTATATTAAATGAAATGTTATGCGTAATATTTATTAGGCAATAGTCGCATGTTAGTGTAGCTTTTGCATCTACCTTTGCTTTTAGTTCATATTCTTTATCTAAAAGCCTTATATTACCGTCCAAATTTAAGTTGTGGCTTAAGATCTCAAGCTTTTCATTTAGTTGTAATGGCTTATTTTCTTTAATTTCTTTTAAATTTACCAACATAAGATAAAATTATATCACTTTTTCTGAGAAAAGTCAAGTAAAATTTTTCTTAGAGGGCGAACTGTGTTCGCCCGCAAAATTGTATTTATTTTTATATTAACATCTTACATTCTCTTGCTAAAACTAATTCTTCATTTGTTGGAATTGTATAAACAGCTGGTTTAGTACTTTTTGAAACTAGAGTAGTTTTTCCACGAACTTTGTTTACTTCTTTATCTATTTCTATACCTAAATATCCCAAATAAGCACAAACTTCTTCTCTTGCTTCAGGGCTATTTTCACCTAGGCCAGCTGTAAAAACTATTGCGTCTACTCCATTCATTGCTGCTACATATGCCCCAATATACTTAGCTACTCTATAGTAGAAAACATCTAGTGCTAACTGTGCCTTTTTATTTCCTTTAGGTGCTTCGTCTTCAATGTCTCTAAAGTCGCTACTTACTTCTGAAATTCCTAGGACACCAGATTCTTTGTTTAAAATATTCACAACTTCTTTTGCTGTTAGACCTTCTTTTTCAGCTAAGAATTCTATTATAGCAGGGTCTATATCTCCACTTCTTGTACCCATTGCTAAGCCTTCTAATGGTGTTAAGCCCATAGAAGTATCTATAGATTTACCATGCTTAACCGCTGTTACACTAGAGCCATTTCCTAAGTGTGCAGTTATTATTTTTAGTTCTTCAATTGGCTTGCCTAAAAGCTTCGCAGCTTCAGCACTAACGTATACGTGGCTTGAACCGTGGAAACCATAACGTCTTATACCGTATTTTTCGTAAAACTTGTATGGTATTGCATATATATAAGCTTTTTCTGGCATAGTTTGGTGGAATGAAGTGTCAAAAGAACCCGTTTGCTTTATATTTGGAAGAAGTGCCGTAACTGCTTCGATTCCATTTATTCCAGGAGGATTGTGCAGTGGTGCTAATTCAACACATTTTTTCATTTCTGCTATAACTTCATCTGTAATTACTACAGAGCCGGAGAACTTGTCCCCCCCGTGAACAACTCTGTGTGCTACTCCATCTAGTTCATCTAGGCTAGATAAAACACCATAAGTTTCGTCTACTATTGTGTCTAAAACTATTTGTATAGCATCTTTGTGGTTTTTCATTTCAGCTTCTTTTTTCTTAAATTCTTCTTTGCCTTTGTGGCTAATTATTGATTTGTCCAGCCCTATTCTTTCACAAACACCTTTTGCTAAAACGCTTTCATTTGTCATATCAAAAACTTGATATTTAAGAGAAGAAGAACCACAGTTTAAAACTAATATTTTCATTTTTTATTTATCCTCCGAATTAATAAAATTTTTCATGTGTACTTTTTGAATTTAATTTTGTAATGATGTTATAGCTACTACAGATACAATGTCTTCGACACTACAGCCACGGCTTAAGTCGTTTACTGGTCTTGCTAACCCTTGAGTGATAGGTCCTATGGCTTCAGCATTTGCGAATCTTTGAACTAGCTTATAACCAATATTTCCAGCATCTATGTCAGGGAAAACAAGGACATTTGCAGACCCTGCTATTTCAGAATTTGGTGCTTTGCTTTTACCAACACTTGGAACTATTGCAGCATCTAGTTGAAGTTCCCCATCTAACTTTAGATTAGGATTAGCTTTTTTTGCAATTTTAGTTGCTTCTACTACTTTTGTAACATCATCATGTTTAGCTGAACCCATTGTAGAGTGGCTTAACATAGCAACTTTAGGTTCAGCTCCGAAAAGTGCTTCAAAGCTTTTAGCAGAATCTAGTGCAATTTGTGCAAGCTCCTGTGCGTTAGGATTTTGATTTAATGCACAGTCTGCAAAAACAAAGTTACCACTATTACCAAACTCAGTATTTGTTATCATTGCAAAGAAAGTTGAAACTAATTTTGTTCCAGGGGCTGTTTTAACAACTTGCAATGCTGCTCTCATAACGTCTGATGTGGAGTGCAGACTTCCTGCAACCATTCCATGTGCTATGCCTTCTTTAACTAACATAGCTCCTAAATAAAGCGGCTGTGTTTCAAGCAAGTTTTTCGCTTCTTCTACAGTCATTCCTTTGGATTTTCTGTATTCTGCAAGCTTTTCTGCTAACTCACCTATTTTGTCATAGCTTTTAGGGTCAATAATTGTAGCACCTGGTACATTTAAATTTTCGCCTATTAGAATAACATCTGCTATCTCTTCTTCCAAAATTTGTTTGGAAGCTTGGATAACTCTTTCATCTGAACCTTCTGGCAAAACTACCACACGTTTGTTAGCTTTTGCACTTTGTTTTATTTTTTTTATAAAACTCATGTTTCCTCCTGTTTAAAATTTATCTAAGAAATATTATAAACGCTTTTTAGGAAAAAGTCAAGTTTTATTGCTTCTAAAGATTTATTTTTTTCAATCTACAGGCGATATGCATTAGACAGCAAAATAGGCTATTACGATAATGATTAATTCTAGTATTATATAACTTTAGTAAGATGCATTTTAATATGAATAAAAAGAATTACAGCTTTTTGAGATTTCAAAACTCAAAAAGCTGTTTCTTTTATTTGCTTGCCCTAAAATCCCTTTCTTTTTTCCTTGACAATTTTCTTAATTTCGTTTATAATTATTAGTGAAGTTTTGTGTTAAAATAGTGAAAATGATAATATAATTAAAAAAAATAACAGGGGGTTACATAAATTGGAGAACAACGAAAACAGAAACCAAAGAAGTAGCGAAAAAAGAACTTTTCTTAAAGGTATTCTTCTAGGTGCCGTAATATTAATGTGGACTTATACAGTAGTAAATGGCGGAATGGTCTTATATAGAAGGCACAATAATGAGCAAATACCTGTATATGAAAAAATTGAGATTATCAATACCCTCCTAGAGTCAAATTTTGCAGGCGAATTGGATCAAGAAAATGTAAGAAATGGTATTTTTAGAGGGATGTTAGAAGGAACAGGCGATAGATATACTTCCTATTTAACAGCAGACGAGTTTTATCGTTTCATGGAACATTCAAGAGGTACATTCGTAGGAATTGGTGCAGGAGTTGCACAAGCACCAAACGGTGGAGTTTTAATAATTTCTCCTTTTGCTGGAAGCCCTGCTTATCGAGCTGGAATTTTGCCAGGGGATGTAATAACGTACGTAGATGGGCAAGATATAGGAACATATTCCGTAGAAACTGCAATAAGCATGATAACAGGAGAAGCGGGTACAGCTGTTAATTTGACCATTTATAGAGAGAGCGAAAACAAAACATTTGATGTGGAAGTTATACGTGATGTAATCGAAGTTCCTACTGTTTCTTATAAAATTTTTGAAGAAACAATCGGTTACATTAAATTGACTGGTTTTGAAGAAGTAAGCCGAGCACAATTTATAGAAGCACTTGAAAGTTTAACGAGGCAAGGTATGCAGAGCCTAATAATAGACGTTCGTAATAACCCAGGTGGGCGATTGGACGTTGTAGTAGCAATTGCTGATAGGCTAGTTCCAGAAGGTTTAATCCTTTATATGAATGATGCAAATGGCAGAAGAACGGACTTTAATTCCTCCAGAAACCATTTGGGTATTCCTATGGTTGTTTTAATTAATGGAAATTCAGCTTCAGCTTCAGAAGTTTTAGCGGGTGCTATTCAAGATCATGAAGTAGGCATTTTAATAGGGGAACAAAGCTTCGGAAAAGCAAGTGTACAGGACTTTTTCCCACTTCCAGATGGAAGCGCCGTTAGAATGACTATAGCAACTTACTACACTCCAAAGGGTCAAGCGATAAATTCACACGGTCTAACACCAGATATTACAGTAGAAATGGATAAGGAGTACACAAATAGGCTTTCAAGCTTAGAACTAGAAGAAGATGTTCAGCTTCAAAAAGCTATTAATTATTTAATAGATAACTAAATAACTAAAGGAGACAAGAGAAACAAATGATGGGTGCAGATATAGGCATAGATTTAGGTACAGCCAATGTTTTGGTTTATATAAAAGGAAAGGGAATTGTTTTAAATGAACCTTCTGTTGTGGCGATAGATAAAATTTCAAATAAAGTGCTTGCGGTTGGTGAAGAAGCTAGAAAGATGTTAGGTAGAACGCCAGGCAATATTGTAGCAGTAAGACCTCTTAGAGAGGGAGTGATTTCAGATTATGATATGACTGAAAAAATGCTAAAACATTTCATAGAAAAGGCAATAGGCGGTAGACCTCTTCTTTTAAAACCAAGGATTGCAGTTTGTGTGCCTTCAGCTGTTACAGAGGTTGAAAGAAGAGCAGTTGAAGATGCTACAAAGCAAGCAGGTGCTAGACAAGTTTTCGTTATAGAAGAGCCAATTGCAGCAGCGATAGGTGCAGGAATGGATATTTCAAGAGCACGAGGAAATATGATAGTAGATATAGGTGGTGGAACTACTGATGTTGCGGTAATTTCTTTAGGTGGTATTGTAGTTTCAACTTCTATAAAAGTGGCAGGCGATAGATTTGATGAAAGTATAGAAAAATATATGAGAAGAGTTCATAACCTTTTAATAGGGGAAAGAACAGCTGAAATGCTAAAAGTAGAAGTCGGTGCTGCTTATGATAGAATGCCAGCTGTTTCTATGGATATTCGTGGTAGAAATCTAGTTTCTGGTCTTCCGCGTACAATTACTGTAACTTCAGACGAAATGAGAGAAGCACTACATGAAGCGGTAGAAAATGTAGTTGATGCAGTTGTGAAAGTACTTGAAGAAACTCCTCCAGAATTAGCTTCAGACATTGGAGAATATGGCATTTTAATGACTGGGGGCGGAAGCCTTCTTTACGGCCTAGATAAAATGATATATACTAAAACTGGAATACAAACACACATAGCAGAGGAAGCCGTAGATTGTGTTGCTATAGGAACAGGGCGCTATATTGAATTTATAACGAGTGCTAAAGGAGAGAGATTTAGAAATCCGGGTAGCTATAATATAGATGGTTCTGTTGCAAGCACGTCAACTCCATCTCCATCGTATCAATCACAATCTCAATCATCCTCGACAATACCTTCTTCTCCTAGAAGACGTGGTAGTGGTAATCGCATCGATGATGATTATTAGACGAAATATTTTTTTCAAAAAAATCTCAAAAATGCCTAAACTTTTCTTTGCAAAAGTTCGATAGATATGTTATAATATTGTTTAAGTATATTAAAAAAACCTATGGAGGTTTCCAAATGATAAGAGCTTTATATACATCTGCACAGGCGATGAATACACAAATACAAAGCATGGACGTTATAGCAAACAACATTGCAAATGTTAATACTACAGGTTTTCGTACATCAACTGTTGTTACTCAAAGCTTTCCACAGCTTTTAATGCAGAGCATGAACATGTCTGTAGGAGAAGCTCCTTTTAGAGATAGAACCATAGGCGGAATGACTTTAGGAACAACTATTTCAGACGTTAGCGTAAACTTTACAAATGGTGCCTTTGAAATGACAACAGGAGAGCTGGATTTAGCAATACAAGGGGACGGATTTTTTACAGTTGAAACAATAGGAAGAGAAGGAGAAGCCATAACAATGTTTACAAGAGCAGGTAGCTTTGCGATTTCTTCAGATAATTTTTTAGTTAATCAATCTGGATATAGAATTTTAGATGATAGTGGAAAT
>Ga0123352_10019745_pt1 | contig 10742 bp, 8 predicted proteins | sample TergutLab28metaG_FD_89700 | JGI IMG/M metagenome (GOLD analysis project Ga0123352, IMG submission 89700) | Labiotermes labralis P1 segment gut microbial communities from Petit-Saut dam, French Guiana - Lab288 P1 | ecosystem: Host-associated > Arthropoda: Insects > Digestive system > Gut ... | reverse complement strand
TCGTAATGAAAGGTTAAATTATCTAAACGCAAATCTTGATTTTGCGGAATATCTGTTATACGATGTTCATCGTCTTGTTCTTCGTCCTCTTTGTTGTGAATTTCGCCCAAACGTTCCAAACTTATTTTGGCGTCTTGCGCCGATTGAATAAAGCCAATCAGTTGCGAAACCGGACTGTTGAGTTGACCAATGATATATTGCACCGCCATCATCATACCGAGCGTCATATTGCCTGTAATTACAGCATGTGCAGCGAAAAATGAAATAATGATATTTTTACTTTCATTGATAAAAAACGCTCCGCTTTGCTGATATTGCGAAAGGGCTAATCCTTTTATGCTAACCTTGAAAAGTCGTGCCTGTATGTTTTCCCATTCCCAACGGCGCTGGCGTTCGCTGTTGTTGAGCTTGATTTCCTGCATGCCGGTTACCATTTGAATCAGGTTGCTCTGCTCTGCCGAAGCCTGTGCAAAGCGTTTGAAATCTAACTCACGTCTGCGTTTGAGAAAAATCGTTATCCAACCTACATACAAAATAGTCGCAATCATAAAAATACCTAACAATTTGAGGTTGTAAAACCCTAAAACAATCGAAAAAACAATCAGATTTACAATTGAAAACAGGGTATTTAAACTTTGCGAAGTCAAAAAACTTTCAATCCGCCTGTGGTCGCCGATGCGTTGCATAATATCGCCAATCATTTTTGTATCGAAAAATCCAATCGGAAGTTTCATTAATTTAATGAGAAAATCGGAAATGATCGAGATATTAATTCGTGTGCTGATATGCAGTAAAATCCACGAGCGAATAAATTCTACGGCGGTTTGAGCAGTAAATAAAGTAAGCTGTGCAATTAAAATCAGAGTTACGAAACTCAAATTTTGATTACTTATACCGACATCGACAATGCTTTGCGTGAGGAATGGAAAAATCAGCATCAATAGCGTACCCAATAGCATTCCAAGCACCAATTGTACAATGTATTTGTGATATGGTTTCAGATATCGAAAAATGAATGAGAACTTGGTTTTGTTTGGTGGTTCATCGCTGTCTTTGGTATAAAAATCAGGTGTAGGCTCGAGAAGCAACGCCACGCCTTCATCGCCATCGTTTGATTTATCGCTAAGCCAACCTTGCAAAAATTCGGCGATGGTGTATTTGACCAAGCCGTGTGCAGGATCGGCAACATAAACTGTGTTTTTTTTCTTGTTGATTCTATAAACCACCACAAAATGGTTTTGTTTCCAATGCACAATGCACGGCAGTGGTGCTTCGGCAACCAATTTTTCGAAATTGATTTTTACGCCCAACGTTCGAAAGCCGATGTTTTCCGCTGCCTCGCTGATACCCAAAAGTGAAACACCCTCACGACTGATATAGCTCTTGCTTCGCAAACTTTCTAGCGAATAGTTTTTGCCGTAGTGCTTAGCGACCATTTTTAGGCAAGTCGGGCCGCAATCCATGGCGTCAAGTTGGCGGTAGAATGGGAACTTTTTCATTAGTTTGTAAAATTCATAATTTATTCCTCTAAAAAATATTTCAGATCATCAATCCAATAAGCATCAGGAAGCTGATGTCCATTGATAAAGATCGTTGGTGTATAGGCAATCTCTACATCATCGCACCATTTTTTCATTCCATTAATCTTTGAAGCCTGCTTATCTAACTCTTCTTTGCTTACCGGATATTGAGCAGCAAATACCTCGTAGTTCTTTTGCACTGTTCTCACGGAACTGTACCAATCGTCAAGAGCCTTTTGGGTTAAAATTTCATCGTTTCGTTCGGCAATAGCTAACAAATGTTTGACAGGCAAAGCTCTGAAATCCTTCTCCTCATTAGTCACTGTGAAAATAATTTCAACACTTACCAGGCCTGTGTCCTTCAATTCATCAATGAGCTTATGTGCATCCGCACATGGGGCACAATACGGATTACAAACTTTTACCAAATGTATTTTTGCTTGCGGATTGCCTAAAGTAATGCCCAAGCCTTTTGTATAGCTAGGAACCTGTTTCTGTTTTTGCAACAATGCCTGAAAAACATCGGGATTGTATTTAATACGCTGCAGTCTCCTAAAATCTCTCTTACCTTGCTGAGCGGCTAAGAGTTGCGGTTTAACAGCATACCAAATAGCTACAGGCAGCAAAAACGCCGGAGCCAACGGAATCAGAAAACTTGGAATAATCTCAATCAAAAAATCGTTGCTAAACTGTAACGTTCCAAGAATTCCGCTTTGCCATGCAACGAAAAATTCTGCTACCAGTATAAATTGCACCGTCAAGCACAACATACACCATTGTTTGGCCACACGCCATTGATATAAAACAGACCAAATCGTATAAGGCAAAACCAAGATATTGATACAAGCTAAAACAAGTAACACAGAAGAAGTCTGACTACCTGCGAACAGTAGAGCCAAAAGCCCGCCCGCAAAATAGAAAAAACCAACCTCGCTCCAACTGAGCCAACTGAAAATCTGCGACATTCTTGAACTTAAAATAGCATTGCAATTTACTTTCCTACCTGTCGTGCAAATTCGCTGTAAAAGAGGATTGCTTTTGTCAATTTCATACCATAGTAAAAATACTGACACCACAACCCCAAATGCTTTCAAAAAGATGAGCAACGAAAAGCCCCAAATATAATGCTCGGAAATTCCAAATAACGCACTATTGGCTATAGCAAAAATACCTAATATGAAAGGAAGTGCCAATAAACCCAGTGAAAACAATGCTGTTGCCCGTTCTTTCCAAACATTGGCTTTGTAGTTTTTTTCGCCTGTGTGTTCTTCGGCTTCTGCTAGCAGCACAACGCCCGACCATTTTTCTAGAAAGTCCTCCAAAGGCATGGACGCAGTTTTACCCTTTCCATTTGTATAATGTACTTGGTTTTGATCTACCGCATCTAAAATGATAAAACTTTCGTTTTTTGCATGAACAATGCATGGAAACGGCAGTTCTGCTAATTTTTCGGGCTCCACCTTAATAGTAACATTATTCACACCCCATTTTTTCAAACTATCGCTGATACTTAAAATGCTTGGATAGTCGGGATGATGTTGCAGCGTTTCATCTATCGTTGTGCCGGTTACTTTGATTTGGTGTTTTTTGAGAAACTCAATAACGATGTTGGAGTCGTTTTCGTATTGATTGAAAATATTTAGCTTCATTGGCTTTTACTGTTTGGTTACGAATTCATACAACCGCTGTCTATGCTCTTCCACCCAAAGATCTAATTTTTCCATTTTCATACTGTTGGGATGTACCAATATCGCAGTCGGAACACCAAAAACGCCGTAATCACCACTTATTGCTCTGTCCTTTTCTTGAGTCAAAACCATAAGGCTTCGCCAAGGTATTTCGTGCGAACGCATCTTTTCCCGCCAGTTTTCAGCAGTTCGTTCATGATCTAATGACACGTAGGTCATGGTCAATTTCTGTCCCAAATCTCTGTAAAATTCTTTCAAAATAGGGATTTGGCGAATACAAGGCCCACACCACGAAGCTGAGAAAAGAATCAAATTATATCTTGATGAATCTTGTACGATTTTCTCAAGCAAGCCGGTATCCCAAGTAGCAAGTTTTTGATTAATAAATGTCATATCACGTGTGATGTGTTGGTAGATTCTTTGTCCAAAGAAAGATTGTTGAATCTCTTCAGAAAAAAGATTGAATAGTTTGGCAATATCGGCTATTGAGCGGAAACGCCCCATATTGTTGGCAACAAGAGCTACAAATCGACGAGAGTCGGGGTATTGCCGCACAAGTTTCATATAGTTCTGTATATTTTCTTCATAAGTAAATTGTTGATTAAACAGCATAAATTCGCTATGTATTGCTTTGAGGGCTGCTACCATTTGTATATCATCGGCTGAAATTTCAAAAATATCATCAAGAAATGTTTCCCAGACCCTTGTTTCGATATAGCGAGCTCTAATGTGTGTGTTCGTGTCCCTTTTGAAAAAAAAACCATTGGAAATCAATGTGTCGCCATGTAAAACATGGCTAAACGTAATACGACGTCGTGAAGCTACATCCGTTCTCAAACCCAAAATGGTAAAAAGAGCGATGCTGTCGTACAGATTATCAGGATAGGAAAACTCCCAGAGATATCCATCCTCAGAATACCCGCTTATGCTTATTCGTTTAAGTTCACTACCTTGAAGCCTAATTTCCAAAGACAAGCTATCGTATCGGTGTCCTTCGAATTCGATACGAATTACGTTCATTTGTTCTTGCTGTGCACATCCCTGCTGCTTGTACAACAAGGATGTACACAGAAGAAGCACGGTTGAAAATAATTTCATAACCATTCTCTTTTAATTTTAACCTGGGCTACAAAAGCATCTCCCATCATGTAGTGTCATGCACATACCTGCACCACCTCCCGCAGGAGTACAGTCTCCCACACATCCCCCCATAGAGCACATGCCACCACCACCACCACTACCAGGGTCGGTAATATCGGTAACAGGATTTTCAATGCTGTCCTGCCCACCTTTGATTTCTTTGGCTTCACTTCTTGTTAGAAGCGTGCCGTATTGTTCAAATTTTTTCATAGTTAAATTTGTTTTTTGATTGTAATTATTTCCATCCCACCAAACCTTGCAGAACACACACCGCCTTAGATGTGTTATTCTCGTTGCCTACTCGTAAAGCTTTTCGGCAATCGCTAAACCTCGAATTTCTGCAAATTGCAGGCTTAGTCAAATTTGCATATTCCCTCTATTTTTGCTATCTTTGCACGGATTTTCGCTGAATGTTGGTGTGCTTTTTTGGAGTTTCAACTTTAGGCGATATCAACCGGTGGGTTACCGCTCCTGCTAACGGGAATTTAGCAGGAGCTAAACCTGCCCAAGTTCGTTTTCATTAAAAACCAAATATAATCGCTTGCATATGAAAAACGGGAAGCAATTCGTATGGGACTGTCAATGCTCTTCTCAAAAGAGAAATAAGGTTTTCCAACACAAAAAACGGTTCGACTTGTGCTACTAAACAGCAAGCATGATGTCCAAATTAAGTGATAGATATGTTGAAAGAACTTCATTGGTTTTTGTTATATTTGTCGTTTTTCATCGTCTTAGCACAGAGCGTATCGGGTTAATAAATCTATCTAAAAGTCGTAAGTCTTCGGTAATGATTTCCGCAGAACCTTCCATATTTTGTGTAAATGTAAGAGTTTCGCCAAAATTAGTTTCCAAACCGTTTGGGAAACCTACCTCAACAACAAAAAAACTTTGTCCGTTTTCTTGAATCGGAACTGCCGAAATACTTTGTATTTCTGCCCTGACCATACCAAATTGTAAATGCGGAAAATGTTCAAATTTGATATTGACTGCTTGTCCGACTTTTACTTTTCCGGCACCGCGTTGGGGCAACAGTATTCTGCCTGTTAGGCGTTGCTCGCCATCGGGAACAACGGTGAGCAGAATTTCACCTGCGCCAATATTTTGATGTTGCTGAAAAAATCGAGTAAACGAAATTGTTCCTGCAATTGGTGTTCGAAGCAAATGGTTTTGCTCCCAACTGTTAAGTTGCGAAAAAAACTGTTCTTTTGCAGTTGAAAAATTTAGTCGAAGTTGGCTGCTTTGAAGTTGCTGTTCTCGCAAAAGGTCTAAAATTTGCTGCTCGTTTTGAAGGATGTTTATTTGCTGAACTTCTGTTGCGTTTCTTGCGTTTTCGATAGACTGAAATACATTCAAAAGCGTTTGTCGGGCTTGTTCATAGTCCAAAGTGGAAAGAACACCTCTGGTATATAAAATGGAGTCTCTTTGGAATGTAGACCGGGCAATTTCGATTTGTTGCTGTGCCGATTGCAGTTGCCTGTTTTGTTGGGTCAGAATGCGCTCTTGGATTTGAATTTGCCGGCGCAAGGTTTCGATTTGTTTATTGTGGTGGTCTTGTGTTATAAATATCAAATAATCATTATAGGCGTTGAGCAAGATATTGTAGGTGCTTTGGAGTTCGCCCAATCGCAAGTTAGTGGAAAGTGTGAAAGTGTGAAAGTGCGAAGGGTAAGCTGTGGCTATATTACAAAAAATGTTGAAAGAGTTTGAAAGATTTTCAAAAAATTGCCATTCGTATTTTAGACGTAAATAGTCCTCAAAAACAGTTGGATTTTGGATCAAAGCCACTTTGTCGCCGGGCATCACACGCTGACCATCGCTCACAAAAAGGCTATCAATCCGCCCCGAAGTTCGGCTCACGATATGGGCAGGCAGATTTTCCGAATTAACCGTAACCCACGCCTGAACAATATCGGGATGTTTGAAAAAATAACTACCAACAAAAAGCCCGAAAATCACAACAAAGATCAAGGTGATTCCCCAACGAATCATCCATTGTGGAGGTCGACCCAAAATATCTTGAACGGCTTCGCTGCGAAGGCTGACCTCGGGCAAATCGGACTCGTTCAAACGATCTTTGAGGTGGTCGGAAAGGGGGTTATGGGAAGTTGATTTTTTCAAAATAGTTTTATCTACTACTACTGATAATTTTGTTCATCATTTCCAATGCTGTTTCAAAAACCTTGTCTTTGCCTAACAAATACTCTTCAATCGAATTGTACTCAACAAGGACATCGGGCATTATACTGTTGTTGAAAGGTTTTAGCGAACGCGGAAATAAAACCCGTCGCGTACATATTCGTGCCCAACCGCCACCGGGAAAATTTTCACCAATCATACCAGTTGCAATAACCAAGGGCGAACCTGTTGAACCACTCGTTGGCGTTCCTACAAGCAACGGTCTGTTCTCCATTTCATAAAGCATTACCAAAAAATCTTCCGCTGCGGAAAATGTAAATTCACTAATCAGAATAATGATTGGCATATCAAATTTTTTCACAGTATCGGGAATACGCATGGTATCAGGCAAGTGTGTTCGAAATGCTCTGCCTGAGAAATAATCTCGAAACCGCTCAATCCTATTACCATTGGCACGCCTTACGCCGTCATTTACTCTCGTTTGATAACCAAACCCTAAAAAATACTCTTGTTTGGAAATACGCTCAAGCAATTGAAATGCCACTAACGTAGATCCGCCACCATTAAATCTTAAATCGATAATCAATCCTTCGGCTGTACTTATTTCGTTTAACAGACTGTCCAACATTGCCGTTCTCTCTGCATTAAAATTAAACGTATTGATAGCCAAGTGAGCGATATTATTGTTTTCCCAAGAAAGCGACATCGCTTGACGTGGAAATCTTGGCAAAACTCCAGCAAAAACCTCTTCTTCGGGGATTCGTGTGGCTTCCCCATCTCTTGCAAACACGTGAAATCGGGTTTCATTGTTTGGAGTGATAAATCGCAATTGTAGCGAATCTCTAATCAAATCTGCTGCAAAAATTCGGGATGCCGCACGAAACCTAATCGTTGAGGGAGATTGAGAATTGATAAACGGAAAGATTTTTTCTTCAAAATATCTGCCAATTGGCAAGCCATTAACTTCTATAACCTTTGATCCTGGCGGAAGGATTTCATCGAATGGTTTTCTCACAGATGTAATGTAAAAGTTATTGCCAACAAATCTTCCGAGAAAAGGAACATAGTCTATATAGTTAAAAAACTGATTGCCGTCAAATATTTCTGTATGACCATCTCCTAGCGAGGCTGCAAATCTTTGGATAACTCTGTAAAATTCAAAATCATTTTTTGTTGCTATAACTTTTGGAATAGTTGCCCGAAATAGGCTGTCCCAACAAAAATCAAGTTCATCGAAGAACACAAAATTGTATTTCACTTCACTCCAAAAATAACTCAAAAAATACACCTTATCAACAACACTTATTGTGTTGGGCAAGGGTTTACATGGCGGATGTTTTGCTACTTGTGCAGAAATCAAGGTTGATAATCCCAAAATTAGGATTGTGAGCAACAGCTTAGTTTTCACGGCGTATTTGTGTTTAGGTTTTCATAAAATCTGTCAAGTGACTGGTTGATTGTGTATATTATTCCTTCTTTATTACAAATTTGAGCAAATTTGTCGAAAGAAGAAAGCTCAACCATTTTTTGGCTACAAGGTCCAGTACATATAGGCAAGTAAGCACACGACATGCACTTTTCGTTTTCGAATGTTGCTTTTCCGAACCTTTTACTTAAAAGAGATTCATTCCATTCTATTATGCCTTGTTTGCTTAGTTTTCCATCTGGCTCATGTGTGTGAAAATCTCTTGCTGTACACTTGAATACATATCCGTTGTAGTTAATAACAGATTGATAATAACAATCTGCATAACAAGTGTAAGAACGAGGGTTTATTTGAGGTCCACTAACTGTAAATCCTTTTTTTCGAAATGCTTCTTGTACATCATCTGTACATATATTTTTCTTGTGGCTATCTTGCCAAACTTGTTGAAACATTATTTGAAATTTATCTTTGACTAATTTTGGATCTAGTAAGTCGTCTATTACATCCAATATTTTTTTTAAGGTTTCTTGAGTATAATTTATTCGGAGCATAATCTTAGCATTTTCCAACGCTGATAGCATTTTCAGATTTTCAATAATACGTTTATAAGAGCCTCTCCCCTTTTCATCATGCCGGATTTTGTCGTGTAACTCTTTATTCCCATCAAGTGTAACTTGAAAGTTATGCAATGATATTGTGTCGAAAGAAGAAATTCGCTTTTTGTCAATTAAAAAACCATTTGTTGTAGCTCCATTGGCAAATGTTACATTATTTTTTTTCGTTATTTTCATTATTCTCTTTGATAATGGAGCTACTATTTCATCATAATACAAGAGGGGTTCTCCGCCAAACCAATCTAATTCTATATGCTTCACTCCGTTTTCCTTGATTAATCGTTCCACATATTTAACGACAGATTTCATTATATCTTTAGACATATACCCTTTGGGATGTGCTTCATAACAATACCAACAGTTAAAATTACATTCTAATGTCGGGTTTATTGTCAGTCTGTAGCTATGACTGTTGAACACGTCTTTTCGGTTGTTCATTTGAATAAAATCTATTTCATTTAAATTGAAAGGAATTATCACGCCAAGTTTTCGCATTGCACTAAATAAATTTTTGTTTTTCTCTTCTATAGAGCCAATGTTATCTTGCATCAACAATTCGTACTTTTCTCTTGATAATGCAAAAATTGCATTTTGAGTCATGGCATATAGCAAAATTATACCATCTTTTTCTTTAGTATGTATGTAGCCACTTAATTTATACTTATCCATTCTTTTTATACTTATAGTTTTTTGTTTAATGTGTAGTTTGCTTCCACTTTGTTGAACCGTAGATTTTTCAAAATACTTGGGGGTTGCCCCCCAAGTACTTTAGTTACTTTGGCTATCAAAAGTAGCACCAGCTAGTTAAAAATTACAAAACAGTCGTTTTTAACGAACTGCCGATATGACACATTTTGTGTTATATACAATCACATTGACAGTTCTGTACAGAATTTTTGTTTGATATGGTACTATTATTGTTGAAAGTGCATCTGCATCCCCAATGTGAGTTATCATTAATAATATCTGATCTGCTTTCGTCCATGAAGATTCCGCCAACGAGTTCTTTTAATTCTTCTTTGCTTAGTTTTCTGTTCATAGTTTCTAAATTTTAGTTGTAAAGTTTATTTTTCTTGCGAAATAGCTCCTATACTATACACAGTGACAAAAGCAGCTAAACTCGGAATTTTTGTTTGTTATGGTGCTAGTGTTTCTGAAATGGCATATACAGCCAGAGGTTGAGTTATCATTAATGATATCTGATCTGCTTTCGTCCATGAAGATTCCGCCAACAAGTTCTTTTAATTCTTTTTTGCTTAGTTTTGTATTCATCTTCTTTTGTTTTTTGATTGTAATTGCCTCCACTTCGCCGAAGCCCGCAGGAAATCACACCATTTTGGTATGCAATCTCGGCTTTGTTTTTCCCTTTATTTTTGCTATCTTTGCACGGATTTTCGCTGTTTGTTGTAATTACTTTTTCGGAGTTTCAACTTTAGGCGAAGTCAACCGGTGGGTTACCGCTCCTGCTAACGGGAATTTAACAGGAGCTAAACCTGCTAAGTTCGATTTCATTATGTACCAAATATAGTCGCTTGCATATAAAAAAGCAAATAGAAAATATGCAAAAACTACGCAATGTGCTGATTTTTAGCGACAAATTAGGTTTGGCGGATGGTAACACTTTCAATACAAGCAGACTAGCTCGCCAAATCATCTCAAAAAGATAGTTCTGTAGCTCTAAAAAAACAGCAGGTATGAAAAAGTGTAATGTCATCTCAAAATGAGTTTGATTTTTCCTTCCCTCAGTCCAACACCACAAAGATATGTAAAAAAAATGGAATATGCAAGTTTTTTTTAATTTTGTTTACTCACAATCGCCAGAACACTTGCAACACCATCTATTGCCGAAGATGTAATTCCTCCGGCATAACCCGCACCTTCTCCGCAAGGATAAAGATTTTCAAGGTCGGGATGTCGGCGGTCATCGTTTCGAGGGATTCTAACTGGCGACGAAGTGCGGGATTCTAAGCCTATCAACATGGCGTCGTTGGTCAAAAAACCACGCACTTTTCTGTCAAATTCTAAAAACGCTTTTCGTAATGCGGAAGCAATGAAATCGGGTAAAATTTTGTTAAAGTCGGCAGAAACCAAACCTCGATGGTATGTACTTTCGTTCAATTCTTTGGATACCTTTCCTTTCACAAAATCGTATAATTTTTGTGCCGGTGCTTGGTAATTTTTACCTCCAACTTCAAAAAAACGTTTTTCGACAGATTCT
>Ga0123352_10019744_pt1 | contig 10742 bp, 5 predicted proteins | sample TergutLab28metaG_FD_89700 | JGI IMG/M metagenome (GOLD analysis project Ga0123352, IMG submission 89700) | Labiotermes labralis P1 segment gut microbial communities from Petit-Saut dam, French Guiana - Lab288 P1 | ecosystem: Host-associated > Arthropoda: Insects > Digestive system > Gut ... | reverse complement strand
CCTCAGGAGCTTGCGACTTATTTGTTGAGTTATTTCATGGGTTGTATTGCTCTGGTTCGATGTGTGTTGGTGTTACGGTGTGGTTTGGCTGGGGTGGTGTGGTATCCGGATGCAGGCTGAAGCCGTTAGTGGGTACGCTGTTGTGGATGAAGCAAGAAATGTAGGACGGACAGACGTAAAGCAAGCATGGTAGAAACAAGCACATGTATGGTTATGATTAGAAAAACTAACAAGAGGAAAGAAACTGGAAGATAAGTAAATGTATCATCGTTTAACGATAAATCGTGTTGCCATCCCTTATCGGGTTTGAGAACCACAGCTTTCGAAACATTATAGCAAAAGAATACTTACATGGGTAAATGTCCCTTGTATATACCGCCAGTCTGCGGCCCACTCCTCCCGCTTTGATATTTCTATTCGCTTTCAAATGTCAAAAGAGGCATTCTACTATGTCAATAAATATCCAACAAGATGCAACTATACACAGTTTATTTTATCTGTAAACTGCTCTACATGTTTCGGGTGGTTTCTCCACCATCATCAGCAGCACAAATAACTGTATCTGTAGCATCTGGTACTAGTCAACCGTTGTTGCTACCTGTCGCTGTTAAGGAGGAGTTGAGAATCTGAAAAGTTCTGTAGTTTATCTAGCTCCTCCATGATACCGACAGGTAGCAGCAACGGTTGACTAGTACCAGATGCTGTAGATACAGTTATTTGTGCTGCTGATGATGGGTGGAGAAACCACCCGAAACATGTAAAAAGTAAAGTGATCCCGTTACAGGCGCAGTGTGGCCCAGAGGGTGGGTAGAGGTATAGCTCTACTCTTCCGTGACCGCGGCACCAGAAGGGTCAGCAGCACGCCTCGGCCGCACTTTACTCCCACGAAAGACCCGAAACATGTAGATCAGTTTACAAATAAAATAAACTGTGCATAGTAGCATCTTGTTGGATATTTATTGAAACAGAATTACGGTGCGCGGTCCCAAGAACATAAACGAGGCACCCTACGTCACTCGGAATTTTCTTGGGGAAGATTATGGATAAAGATTAAAGCTTATTATTTATATACAGCATCATCCGATATCATAGCCAAGTGCCTTCCGAAGACAAGTACACCCAGCCTACACTGTTACAGTTAACGCCATAGATAATTTCTAAGTTATATTCACATAAATTTTAAGCACATAATACAAAGTACAAATCTATTACAAGTTACAAATACACAAAATTCGCTGTGGTAATTTATTTTCACTGTTACACCGTGCATGTTGTCGAGTTACTCAATTATTACACCAACCACTGCACATATATAAAATTTACAAAGTTTTAATGTTTTAATGTGTAAATTTTATAAATTTTATATATGTGCAGTGGTTGGTGTAATAATTGGGTAACTCGCTGTGGTAAGTTGAGTATATCGGTCGGAACAACTATACTTATGCTACGGTACGAAGTCCCACGGGCAGAAACTTCTCACATCTTTTTCGAGAAGTTCCACTTCTTTCTCCAGCTTACTCCGTTATACATCCACCTGTCGCCTAGCTAATGTGTGCACAGGGACTTTGATAATAATAGCGATGCTAGCAACAATTGTTTTGGACTGGCTGGAAAGTGCCAGAGATGTCCTGTGGGGTACATAATTAAGGACAAAGGGAAAACCTCCATAGCCGTCACAGACCATATATATAGCCGTCGTCCCCAACATCCATGGGACTTCCTACCTTGGCCTCAGTAAGGCAACTTGATGGGAAATGGAGTGTCCCTACACTTTTCACATAACCTTCGAAACGAAGGTCGATATGGAATAACGCAAGCCTGCAGCTACTGAAGTAATAATGATCATTAAAGAGAAGAATTATTAGTGGGTGGACTTGAAATTTTAAAGAGGTATTAAAGCAAGAGCAATGCACGCTAGCGTGATCGCGAGACTGCACAGACTACGTAATTCACAGGACACCTGCTGGAGAATGTGGACAGTGGAGACCAGAGTGTGAGTGGTTACAGGAAACCAACGTGGCGAAAGCAAATGGGAAATTAAAGGAAGAGTTATGTGACGAGGTTTAGCAATTTTATATATTGCCAAGACCAGCGGTAGGTTACTGAAAAACGGTAAACGGTGTAACACTGAGAAACTGTTAGTGGATATACGTATAAAAGGCCAAGACAAGAAGTCCTAGGGATCGACACTCTCTACATATATTTCGAACTTAACGCTTCATCCACAGAATTTTGTATGCTTTCTTCTGGGTAATTCCCCGGCGTCTGAATTTTATGTGCCGACGTTTCGGAACACTCTGTATGTTCCATCTCATAGGCAGGTAGGTATGAAGTATGAATAGATTTGAGGAAAGTTGGAGTATTTATACGGGAAAAGGTTTGGCTCGAAAATAGTCTCAGGCTATTTTCGAGCCAAACCTTTTCCCGAGTGACAGTATGTTCCGAAACGTCGGCATATAAAATTCAGACGCCGAGGAATTACCCAGAAGAAAGCATACAACATTCAGAACAAGGCGAAAGTTTGAAATCAAGAATCCAAAGAATACTTCCCTTTATTACCATATAATCATCTAGTCATTCTTTTCACAGAAGTGATCATGCTATTTAGCAAGTCCTGCAAAAAGGTCTCCATATCCGCCGCTCCAACAACCATGAGAACTTTTCTGTGACGCCAGTAATATTAGCACTCGTTAGGCCTCAGATTCGAATCACCGCCACACACTGGTTAACCTAATCGATATTTTTCTTGGGTTTCTTCAGTCTACAAAATCAAGACTCTGTCTGAAATGTGCCGCGACTGAGTCGCCTCTTGTTCATTATATTTCCTAACTATCTTGTCACTTTTTGGCTTGTTCTAGTCTTGGTGTTTAACAACTGAAGTTGACACCCTGTTGTTAAACCGTCACTCAAACATGCACTGTTGTAGGACAGACACATGCATGATTGACAGTGAGTACGAAATGGAACAACTATGCTAATATCCTTTTATTGATCTTGATATCTATAAATTTAATTGTATGGTACAGGATTTTCTTTGAAAAAATGACATTAATTCCGCAAAGAAAAGTTTTCATTTTGTAGACCCTGCAGTTTGTTGTCGTTTCCTCAAGACCCATCACTGGCAGTACGGTGGATCATTGGAGCGCCGTTTATACCTTCACATCCTATCCCTAAGCAACTGTTTTCATAGAATTATGTTATCTTATTGCGGCTGAAGAAAGGCAAATCTTCAGTAATTGGATAAAATCAAGTGGTAAAAATAATTCCTATAATTAATTAAAGATCATGCCGCGAAGTTTTATGAGAAGTGTCAGTGCAGCCAAACATTTTCTTAACCTTAGCGTTAGATGGAAGTGAGGGGACAACTGTACGAGGTAAAGCTGCAGTACCCATTTCACAGACGACTGGGCTGGTCCAAAAGGCGGTCGAGGCGTTAGAAAGAAAGGAAGAAAATATTTTTCGCGCTCGGAATGGAAACCCGATTCGTCGGCCCGACGACTTTTAGTCCAGTCTTTATATTGACTGAGCTGTTCCGGCTCCGCTGCAGAAATAGTTAGCCCTCTTCTAGTATCGTTTCCATACACCGACTGCGCAAACGATGGAATTACATCGCGACGGACACCAGACTTTAAAGCCCGTCCACACTTCGCCAGACAAGGTTACGCAGGCAATGAGTCACTGGCGCCTCCCATCAGACCGTGCCATCCGACATTCCGCCCACCAGAAGGCTATAAAACATGACCACAAATTGAAATGTCTTACCATCATTGGTGTTCCGGTGAATAAATAGGAAACAGTGAGTTATCTCTCTCTTCCATGTACCACAAAACCATGTGGGACAACCTGAGCAATTCTTTAACCTCTATTCTACATTAAGACAATGACCTTCACATTTTATCCCTGCGAACGTTCTGCCTGCTGCCATTGGATACGAAACTGTTGAGTCAGAAGCCTATCTGAACACAGTGCAAATGTCTCTGCTAGGAACAGAACCGTGGTCGTTCAGCCACATATTTACAACGCTAAATGTATCCAAATGAGTTCCGTCATGCACAACATAATTTATTACAAAAGTGACTCGTTTCGATCCATTTTTCGGGCCATCATCAGACCCGTATTGCAGAACTCACAAAAGAAACAACAGAGATTACCTACATGCCTTTGTAATAAATAGTATTGTGCATAACAACTTCGTTGGATACATTTATTGATCTGAGCACAACGCGGATGTGTCACCTAAAGATTAAAGTTTACTACACTAACTGAGCTGCTTCGGCATCTGCGGATACGAAGCTAATTTTATACCAAGATAATTCAATACATTCGCCAAAAATATGTCAATTTTCGCCATAGACCTAATTTCTACCGAGCATGCCGTTGAAGGTATAAGATACACGCCAAATATATTTTTTGAGATTTATACACCGTATTCTGTAATATTTTACCTAAAACAAATATTCTTCTTATTTGCCATCTTTCTGTCTGAGCGTTCCGGCGAAGCGGATGTGGAATTTTGGATATTACTAAGTGCAGTACCGGTTAGACTACTTCATCACAATTCATACACAAAGGAACTCTGGCCCAGACACATTCGGCGGACTCATAGCGTGACGGAGAGATTTGTTGACGTCTGATAGGAATTAGGGATTAATTATATGGACGGATAATCCCTAATTTAGAAAGGTTTGGTAAAATGACATTAGGGATGCGAACGACCGAAGTGCATACCAAGAACAGGCATGATAGCTACTCTATAAAAAGACCTGATGAATAAAAATCTTTTAATCTGCTTATGTTAATTTTATCCCAATTAGTAATTTCAGCTGTACGTATAATAATAGAGGTGTCGGGATTGCTCAGACATTTTAGTGGCCACGTGATATGTTGGATGGCCGGAGCACCATTCCCGAAAAGACAATGTCCTCCAGACCGAAACTACAGGTCAACCTATGTTCCAGTTCTGTGCACAAATGGAGCAATTCCCCGTTGATAAGAAGGCCGAGGCGTGAAGCTGACCACTCGCGTCCACCTCCTACCAAGATTAAGACTGCATGGTCTTATACCTCCACTTCTCTATACGTCTTCACAGCATAGTTCTTCATTAGAACCAGGAACAAATTTACGTACTTACATATAATGCAGAAATAATTAACTCCATGTAGCAGAGTCCTTCTTGAGAATCTAAGCAGTTCGTCAGCTAGTCAAGAAATTATTCAGATTTCATGGAAACAGGATTTCATTACGATGTCTAAAAGAACCCACCTCCTGCCCCATCCTGAGCCAAATGAATCACGTTTACGCCATTCCAAATTATTCTTTAAAGTCTATTTTAATGTTACACTCCGATCTACGTCTAGGTCTTTAGAGAGGCTTCTTTCCTTCTGGCTTCCCAAACAAGTGCTTGTGGCATTTTGTTTGTCCTAACGTGACACCCTTCCTACCCTTGCCATATTCCTTCATTTGCCGAGGAATACAAGTCATGAAGCGCCTCTTTACGTAATTTTTTCCAGCCTCTTATTATTTTCTCCCGCAGAGTCACTAAAACCTTCCTCAGCAAGCTCTTGTCAAAGAAGCTCAAACTTGGTTCTTCCCTTTAATGTTAGAGGTCACGTTTCCAGCCAAAAACGAAAAGAGGCAATATTTCGGTTCATTGTGTGCTAATCTTTATGATCCTAGGCAGCAAAGAAGAAGACAGAAGATTTTGGACCGAATGGTACAATAATGTTTAAATTTCGCGTTTCTGTGGCTTAACCTCCGCTGCTGCTAGAACCAGTCTCTTTAAAAACAACGTAATGCTCTTCACACACGCGCTCATTTCCGTGTTCCTAGCCCCTGGTGACGACTCTGTGTGTACAAAAGCCCCAACCCCATCCCACCCAACGCAAGCACCGGACAACAAAACCCCCGTGGATCCAACTAATTGTGCAGCTCACGATGTGGTTCCTGCGTGGAACTGAAACACGTCACTATCTGACAGGCTAGAAGCGGCAACCACTCTGCGCTATACGACCAGAACACAAGTTTCAGTAAGTGTTTCAGTTAATATTTCTGCCATCTCGACATTGTTACTAAATACATCGTCCATAAGATGGACGTCGAGTTGACCCGTTCCAGAGCCAGTTGTCTAATGATCTGTCCAACGTTCGTATTTGTGTTTTTGTTCCAGGTGGTCTTACGTCACTACAAGATAATTAAATTCTTATGAAATTAAAAAAAAAGGTTTGGATTTGATGCTTTGGGTACAACTGTTGGAGCATGTATTATCTATTAACGAAAATGAAGAATAAAAATGACATTTTAAGGGAGAACCAGTCACATCCAGAGGATAGCAGAATCAGAAAAATGAAAAATTCCAAAAAGGAAATATTCTGTTCTTTGGATATGTTCTGCTCTTTAACCGTTTAAAGACGAAGCGCAACCTGTTTTATTTAAAGACCCAGTTCGTACCGCGCAGTAAACACTTTTCATCTCAGTTATAAAACCAATCAGTTTATGGTACAAGTGGCACAAGTCGCTGTTTGTTCTCAGAAACTTACAAAACACAAAAATACAGTGTGGGCAAAGAGTACAATTCTTGAATGTTAAACCTGTTGTTGCATAACGTAACCAGTAGGCTTTAAAAGGTTAATCTTAACAGTGCAGCAGATAGGCTTTGGGGGGGGGGGTCTGTTTTTGTGACAACAATGGCTTGTATTGTTGGAAGTTTCAGAAGCATTTTTCTGTCGAGACAAATATTCTCAAAACTCTGCAGATTGACGACTTTGAGTCGGAATGTTGATTTATTCCTAGATTACTTCACCAACTCCTTGCAGCAAGTAGCTATGCACTGACCCATTTCACCCACCCCTCGAGTCGTCACACTCTCCAAAATAACATACGTATTCACGTTCTCCATTGTCGTTTTGAACACCCAAATTGTCATAAACATATAATTTCCTTCGATAACGAGAGTAGTGTGGGCTTCTATAGAAGTGGTACGGAGGGGGGTCTGAACGGGGAGAGAAGAAGGTAACGAGTGCTAAACGTGGAACTTCGTCATCTCTACCTTCCACGGTATTTATTTCATTCGTCTCAGTAATAACAAGAAGTTCGCCGGTTTTTTTGCAACACCACGGGTCATTATCGCTCTCAGAATAACCCACCATTGTCCACCACAATGAACAAGGAAACTAAAGAATGTGGCTTCACCTTAGGACGTTATATTAGCGTTCAGTGAGAAACAGACGTGATCATAAATGGTCAGCATGTAGAAGTACATAAATATTTTGAAGGACGAATTCGTCGGATGGACGTACTGTTCCACACCAGGAAAAATCCCAAAATCTAAACGAATATCACAGTAGCCTCTGCTCCTTCCTAAATACTATCCAGAGAGTTACAGTCTGTGGAGCTGGAGTGAACCCAACCCAAATATACTAACAGGAAGCGGTAAAATAAAACAAAAAATATCCCGTTACAGGCCTGGGCAGACCCTTATGGCTCTATGAAGTTGAGGCTCCCAGAATTTCTAGAATATCCGCACATGAAGCTGATAAGGTTGTCAGTCCTAAACACTGGCTGCCTTTACCCCCAAGGAAATATTCATGGTACTCATTTCCGTTCGAAGCTGAGCCGACCTCAGGGCCATAGTGTGGCCGGAAGGATTAAGTCAGTGAAGAATCCCAATGAAACCATCGGGATTTGTACACGTGACTTTCCGAGTTGTAGCGCGGTGCTTTGTCCAACTGTACCACTGCGTATTCTATAAGAAACCACATCCTATCACAAAATAGGCCTCTTTTATATTGGAAAAACCGTGATCTTTTATGTTCCCTAGGCCGACATTTTTTTTCTAGCAGGGAATATATATGTTACGGTCTTCAGATGGCTTATAAATTACAGACACGTCTGATACGGTTTTACAAAGACGATTGTCTATACGCGGAGAAACATTAACAACTTTCATCCTTAAATAATGCACAAAACGATAAATTACAACTTAAACAAGGGAAATAATAGCTTCTATTTGTTCACAAATTTCTCGTACTGATAGCTGTATTAAACTGTAATATCATATAGAAGACATTCAACCTTTTAATCTTCACGGAGATGAAATCTCTATTTACTCCCGCAAACCCTCAATTAGAATCGTTAAACATTTCCTAACAGGCTGGAAAGGTGTTAAAAAACACGCACTTAACACTAGGGCGTTCAAAGGCGATAGAAATGAACCCATGTTAAATTGACTGAAGATTACTGACTCGAAAGAGATTGTATAGAGATACGACGTAATATCCTTTGATTATATCATTTCCTGTTAAATGTACAGTAATTTATTTGAAATTCGTGAGTAGCTTATTTTTCGGTACAATTATTATATCGTCGTGGCTGCTGGTACCAAGAGCTCTGCCTTTGTCAGTTGGGTTTTCGGATAGAGCTAGGATTGTCAATAAATTCACACGTAAACATTCCTGGCCAGTGCTGTGTTTGGTTGAATATCAGTACCTGGGTCATATCTGTGTTCAAGTACAAACACCGTGTACGAGGATAACTTTGATGAAAGTTGGTTAAATGAATCTAAACTAAGCATGAAGTCTTGAAGGTCTATCTTCAGGGTGGAATGTGGTGGTAGTAGTTTCTCCGAAATGCTCGTATTTTCCTGTCAATTTACTGGATGTCATACACCAGAAGGTTGTAATTTTATTGACAATGAATGTAGTCAACCATATTTTTGTGGTTGAGTGTCATGATGTAGCATACCAGGGAGTCGAAATGAGCTTTTAAGTGAATAGATAGATTTAATTTTTTATTAAATAAATTTATTAAGTGGAAACGTATTTACACAACATACAAATAACAGTTTACCCATGTAAACCATGGGATCCCATCGGTATAGCGAACGAATGTACCTTAATTAACACCATCTTTTTGTAAGCCTGATGATGGCCGAACAAGGCCGAAACATGTCGCTTAATTAACCAGTTGTATATTTGCAAATGTTATTTTTATGTTGTGTAAAGACGGTTCCACTTAATACATTAGTTACATGTACACAACGGGATGGAAACAATCAAATTCAATTTCGAATCGATAGCTACTTTTTGCACATTTTACGAATCTTTGTATAGCCTAGAACGCTATGATCATGTGGGTATAACATATAGACCTAATGGCTATTCACTTCGATCTAATAAGCGACATAGACGCTACAAGCCACTATCCCTCTATTCTGTGGTTTCCGCCAAACAGCTCTCTTTCACTTCTACAGATGAACGGTAGAAATGTCTCGGAAACAGGCCACAAAAAATTCCTACCAAATGTTTTTACACATATCTTTCATAAACATTCTGAAATTTATTTTCAATCGATGTGATATCTGGAGTCAAAACCACGTCGCAAAGTAGTCCAAAAATCTTGATAATATAATTCTTCATTAATATAACAACTTGCAGTTCTAAAAACATTAGTCTATTTTTCTCACTACATTTTAAATTTTATTACCTCTAACTTCTACCCTTATTGCCTATGTTATTTTATATTTGAAATTATATTATTTTAAATCATAATATATATTAATAACATGTAAAAGAGATCTCGTACTTTATAAAGCATTGCTAATTGTATACAATACTTTTTAGGGCTCACCCTGAAGATGGCTCTATAAGAGGAGTCGAAACATATTGCTATTATAAATGATTTAATTATCTTTTAATTGTAATTACTTAATAAAGAGTTGCGTTATACTGTGAAATTATATATATATATATATATGTATTCTATAATCTAAGAGTTCGTAACCAGAAGCTGTGCACCCCAAATACTTAAGCGGAATCACTAAGTAAACCAAAAGAACGTAAAGTTTCAAGGCTTCATGGAGCTCGCACAAATATGGTTTGTCAGATATCACAGATTAATGAAAATTATTCGCCAGTATATCTGTCTGGTAGGTGAATGAGTGTCAAGTTGCTGTACTTTGTGATCGGGAGGTTTGAAGCGCAATAAACGCCGTGGGTTTTCACGGCTTCTCTAAATCCTCCAGGACAATGGACAGCACCTCACCTTAGCCATAACGGCTTCTTTCAATGACATTAACTATCAGGTTATCACTAATCGTCCAATCACGTGCACGCTACATAATCTGACCTGTTGAGAGAAATGTTAAATAAATCTCAGAAAAATGAATGGCAGTATTCAGATCGGCGAAAAACTTGTACATGATGCAGTACTCACAATGAAGTCTAGACGCCATACGTTCAGTAACCGTCAGTATACACGACGTTTGTCTTGCCAATAATGTAGTCTGTAGACAGCCAGCGACATGCTTCGGCTTCGAAAGCTACGTCAAACTTGTTTAAATTTTAGGAAGAAAATTATCCCTTTTCTAACTTTTACATGTATGCATACACGATTATACACTATATATATGTATGTATGATTACATTACATTATATGACCTGCGGGAATATTTTCTGCGAATGAATCTCTATGACGTTTAACTCATTAGATCTGAGTGTTTATCAAGTTATTTATATAAATATATTTATTATTAAATTAATACTGATATGTGTTAAATTGGACCGCCTCTGTGGTCTAGTGGTCAGAGTTTCTGGCTACAGATACAGAGGTCCCGGGTTCGATCGCCGGCGCTACCAGATTTTCTGAGTAGTAGTGGGTCTGGAACGGGGTCCACCCAGCCTCGTGAGGTCAATTGAGGAGCTACTTGAATGAAAAAAGTAGCGGCTCCAGGTCTAGAAAACAGAGAT
>Ga0123352_10019743_pt1 | contig 10742 bp, 9 predicted proteins | sample TergutLab28metaG_FD_89700 | JGI IMG/M metagenome (GOLD analysis project Ga0123352, IMG submission 89700) | Labiotermes labralis P1 segment gut microbial communities from Petit-Saut dam, French Guiana - Lab288 P1 | ecosystem: Host-associated > Arthropoda: Insects > Digestive system > Gut ... | reverse complement strand
TGGTCATCGGGGCTGCCCTGGCTTGCATACTTCTCTTTTGCGATAAGTGCCGCACCAAAAGCGCCCATGATGCCAGCAATGTCGGGGCGGACAGCTTCACGTTCACCAATCAGCTCAAAGGCACGCAAGACTGCTTCGTTGTAGAAGGTGCCTCCCTGAACAACGATGGATGTTCCCAGCTGCGAGGGGTCGGTAATTTTAATTACTTTCTGCAGTGCGTTTTTAATGACGGAGTAAGCCAGACCTGCAGAAATATCAGATACATTTGCGCCTTCTTTTTGCGCCTGTTTCACGCGACTGTTCATAAAGACCGTGCAGCGTGAACCAAGGTCAACAGGCTCTTTGGACTCGAGGGCTCGTGTGGCAAACTCGCTGATTTCCATACTGAGAGATTTCGCAAAGGCTTCAATAAAGGAGCCGCAGCCTGCTGAACAGGCTTCATTTAAGAGCATCGAATCAATTGCTCCATTGCGCAGGCGCAGACACTTCATGTCTTGCCCGCCAATGTCGAGAATAAAATCAACATCAGGCACAAAGAAGGCTGCTGCCTTATAATGTGCCATCGTTTCAACCTCACCGAAGTCTACATTGATGGCAGACTTAATCAGACCTTCTCCGTAGCCGGTAACGCAAGAGCTGGTAATGCTTGCTCCGTTGGGCAGAATGTCATAAATTTCAAGCAATGCCTGCTTAACGGTTTGCAAGGGATTGCCTTCATTGCCTGCGTAATAAGAGTGAAGTAGTTCACCTTCATTGCTGATGAGCACGAGCTTCGTAGTCGTTGAACCCGCATCAATTCCGAGGAAAATCTCACCTTCGTAGTCATCAAGAGAGCGTCTGGCTATCTTATGCTGCGCGTGACGGTCTTTAAATTCTTGATACTGTGATTCGTCAGCAAAAAGAGGAGGCAGCCTGTCTATTTCAAATTCTGACTTCTGCTGCTCTTGCAGATTTTCGATGAGCTCACTGAGTGTAGTCTGCTTTTCTGTCCTTGCACCAATCGCCGAAGAATCATCACTGGCGGGTGCAGCACCAATTGCTGCCCCAAGCGCCATAAAGAGATGTGCATCACTGGGCAGGATAACATCATCGTCACTCAGTTCCAGTACGTCTTTGAAGCGCGCTCTGAGCTCAGATGAATAATGCAGCGGTCCACCAAGAAGCGCCACCTTGCCACGAATCGGGCGCCCGCAGGCAAGACCACTGATGGTCTGACTAACAATTGCCTGATAAATTGAAGCTGCGAGGTCAGTTCGCGCAGTGCCTTCGTTGATAAGTGGCTGCAAGTCACTTTTTGCAAATACGCCACAACGTGCAGCGATGGGATAGATGACGGTATGTTCTTTGGCGAGTTCGTTGAGACCAGCCGCATCAGTTTGCAGCAGGGCTGCCATCTGGTCAATAAATGAACCTGTACCCCCCGCACAGATGCCATTCATGCGCTGCTCAAGACCACCCGTGAAATAGATTATTTTTGCATCTTCCCCACCGATTTCAATTGCAACATCGGTCTGCGGCGCAAAACGGTTCACGCTGTTGGCAGCTGCCACAACCTCTTGGATAAACTCTACACCTATCCAATTGGCGAGGGTCATTCCGCCAGAGCCCGTAATCATGGCATGCACTGTTCTGTCGCCCAGCTGGCTCTTTGCTTCGAGCATCATCTTCTGCAGAGTGTTTTGAATGTCCGAGAAGTGGCGCTGATAGTCACTGTAGAGAATCTTATAATTGTCGTCGGTCACAACTACTTTGATTGTGGTTGAGCCAATATCTATTCCTAAACGCTGTGTCATCGAGAACGTGCCTTTCTTGCTTATATCTATTGTCTATGTCTCAGTATGGTTTCTAGCCTGTGACGTGTTCAGTCTATCCTCAGCTTCGTCGAGGAAAATTTTGGTTTCGCAACCAGTCAGTATAACAGTCAGGTATGAATATCTTGTGCGGAACATGCTTACTTTGGCGGAAGGAGTCTGGTGTGAACCGGCTGCGAGCTAGCTCAAATCACTTCTCCAGCGTTTTGGCACAGCATATCGCAGCTCAATAAGCCCTGCAGGATGCTCTTTACTTGAGAGCAATTCAAGCGCACGTGCAAGATTTTTGTCGCTTATAAGTGCCCTTGTTCCACTGCCCAAGACAATAGGTTGGATAAAGACGCGTAGCTCATCAATAAGGCCTGCTTCAAACAGGCTGCCTGCAAGATTTCCGCCCCCGCCAATCCAAATAAGTCCGTCATCTTCTGTCCCAAGCTGCAAGCGCGCAAGTGTCTTGGCGGCAGACTCCTGAGAGAGCTGGACATTCTCCCCCGCTAAGCGCAGCTTGTCGTTGCACGTGCATACAATAACTTCGCGGTCTGGATAGGGAAAGAAGTCACCCATTTTCAGCATATGTTGATAAGTGTTACTGCCGAGAAGTATGGTGCCAACTTGGTCGTAGAACTCTTTAAAACCGTAGTCAATATTGGGCGCACCTGTCATCCAGTCAACGCTACCTTGCGCATCAGCGATGTAGCCATCCAGCGACATGGTGAAGTAGTAAATCGATTTCCTCATTAAAAGCCTTTCACTGCATGTAATCCTAGCAAAACAAGGATACTATACTGAGTGAAATTGAATATTATCCAATATCAAACGGTGGCTCTGCATGTTCGTAGTAGATAATATCGCCCGTATCTACACAAATGAGATACCTAATGCGGTCGCCCTGTGCATTAAATTGTAATACCCATACCCACACTTCATCAAATTCCCAAGATGTGTCAGGATCTTTGTCGAGCGTTGCTGCTATATTGCGAGTCGCAAGATCTTCTTTTGCAATTTGGAGTGCCTCTTCTGGAGAAATACTCGTACCTCCTGGAGGATAGCTGGGAATTGTCGAATGGGTTGTTCCGTAATCGCTATGAATTGAAAGCGTGCCATGCTCACTAACGGATACACGTGCACTTGTCCCATCTTCAAGCTGAAAAACAGCCTCTTCCCCGTTTTCAGTAAACTCCCACGAAAACGGGTTGATGTCATCATCGCTATCATATGTGGCAATACTATCTGCGACATATTCCAAATCTTGCTGCCCTTGTCCCGAAAAAGCAAAGACTGACCCTGCAACGACTACCAAGCCCAACACAAGAACAAGCGTGAAAAGAGAGGTCGCCAAAGTTGCAACTGCGATCTTCTTGCCATTATCTGTAGCACTCATAATAGCCTCCATTCGTGTTTTAATCCCTCGCTTGCTTCCGCAAAAACAAGTTGAAAGTATCGTTTTGTTTGCTGACCTATAACCAATCATTTCTATAAGCGTCTCTGCATAAAAATGCCTACTTCCACTGCCAACGCTTGCAATTACTAATTGGTCGCATGATGCTTCGCAATCTGCTTGCATAACAGCATTCATCACATACACTGCTGGATTAAACCAATTGAGTGAAAGTGCCACAACTGAAAGCAGTTTTACAAATAGGTCGCCACGTTGCCAGTGCACTAGCTCATGATGAAAAATCATTTCAAGCTCAGAGATGCTAAAGTCTTTCTCTGGCAAAAGTATCATGGGGCGAAAAAATCCAACAATCATTGACGTTGATATAAACCCGCACTTCTTTAGCCTAATCTCCTTGCTGATTCCCTTCTCCGCTTTTACTGCTTGCAAGGTATCCAATGCCTCTTTGTCATCTACAGGACTTGCCCAGCGCCTAACAAGCCTGAAGAAGCTTATGTGCTTCCAAGCATGGTACATAAGCACTCCAAGAGCTATCGTTGCCCATATAAGCGCAAGCATCTCAAAGGTTGAGAGTGCCTGCAAGCTGCCTGCTACGCCACTTCCTATGCCAGAAGCAGCCGGAGCGAATGTTTCTTGTGCTGCGGGCAAACTTTGAGCTGCCGCAATAGCATCTGCACTACCTGTAACACTTGAACTGTCTGCGCTAACTACCATATTCTCAGTCTGACCCTCAGTAGATATGGCAAAGGGCAAGGAAATATCAATTATCCCGTCAGCAAAAAAGGGTCTGACGGGAATTGCAAGACCAAGGAGTATGATTATCCATACCACGTAACGGACTCGAGGAGTAAAAGTATTGGGGAAGAGTGCACGAAGAGCTAGAACTGCCACAATTACCACTGCCATAAAAAGTGATGTTGCTAGGAAGGAAAGAAAAAACTGAGACATCTCAATGCTCCTTTTCTTTTAGCCACTGACGCAGCTCTTCAATTTCTTCAACTGTCAAATCTTTACCTGCATACATAGTTTTTATTAAGCTGCCGACAGAATTGCCGCGATAGCGAGACATAAATCCCCCTGTCTCTACGCTCATGTATTCCGCCTCGCTTATTAAGGCGGTATAGTTGCGCTGCCTGCCTGTACGCTCGCTGGCGAGAAACCCTTTTTCGATAAGGCGCGTGAGCATAGTTAAGACCGTTTGAGGTTTCCATTTGCTGGCATCTTCAAGGGTGTCAATAATCTCTGAGGTGGTAATGCGCGGTTCACTTTGCCAAACAATCTTCATAAGCTCAAATTCCGCATCAGGAAGTCTTTTAATTGTGCTCATCTACATTACTCCAAATCATATTAGTGGTAGCACTCTTGTAACCTTTGGTGCACTTTCTACATTTGTCGTATTTAATATACTACAAATGTCGTTATTTATTGTCAAGTATATGCGGGAATAATTGACAAAATTCTATATGCCAGTAATCTGATTGCGGCCAGTATTGCATTTGGATAATTTGAAACCAGATGATACTCTAATTGCTAAGATGCTTGGATTTAATATTGCGTGATATTTGGCCTACTGCTCTCGCTGCTTAGTTCGCCATCTAGTTCGCCGGTGTTCTTTTCGCTCAGTTCTTTCCGTCAGTATTCATCAGATTTTCCAGACCAATTATTAATCCGCTGTGCTTAACAACCTGTTCGCAGGCAAGCACAACTCCCGGCATAAAGGAGTTACGGTGAATCGAATCGTGCCTAACCGTAAGTGTCTGTCCTAAGCCGCCAAAAATGACCTCTTGATGCGCAACATACCCCGGCAGGCGGACTGAATGTACAGGGATGTCCTCGACAAGACCACCACGCGCACCTTCACAGCCAGGAAGCTCGGTTTCAGCACCTGGTGCAGTCGGCTTGAACTGTGGCAATGCCTGCTCCCTCACTTGTGCGAGCAATTCTGCGGTACGTTTTGCGGTCCCACTGGGAGCATCCAGCTTGTTATCGTGATGATATTCGATAACCTCAACCTGAGGCATATAGGGGATGACTTCCTGGGCAATCTGCATCATCAGTACCGCGCCAATGGCAAAATTTGGTGCGATAAAAAGGCAGCGCTCAGGTGCAATAAGCTGAGTCAATGCCTCCAATTGCGCTTCGGAGAGACCCGTTGTCCCAACCACACAGTCAAAGCCAATGGGCAAGGCTTGCGTGAGGTTAGCCTCCACCACATCAGGGCGCGTAAAGTCGATGAGCACAGTACGGGTAGCTTTAGGGTCAACAATTCCTGCTGCCATCACAGTATCCAAGCTTGCATAACAGTCTGCACCCGATGTATCGTTAAAAGCTGGGTCAATGCGAGCAACAAGCTCAAGTGCGGGTGCTTCTGTTACTGCCTGAACTGTCTCAAGCCCCATCTTGCCCAAGGCACCAACGACGACGACGGGGATGGGTGTTCCTCCTCCGCCTGTGTTTGCAGATGTAGCTGTGGGTGATGTATCTATCGTCATGCGAGCTCCAAATCCTTGTGTTTAGTTTTGCTATCGGTGGTACTATTTTCTTCGTTCTTGAAGGGCCCGACCACAGCGAATGCCATGGGCGAATTCGCCAAGCCCACTTCAAGGGCATCCACATCTTCCATGGTAACCGCATCAAGACGCTGCAAGACGTCGTCAAAGGTCAGCGGCTCAAGGTCGTTAAGTATCGAATCGCCCAGACGTAACATACGCTTTGAGGTTGATTCTAGCGAGAGTGCAAGACTTCCCTTTGTCGCCTGGCGAGCGAGCTCTATTTCTTCTGCGCGCATGCCTTTGCGTGCTATTTTGTCAAGTTCAAGTTCGATGAGCTCGATGACTCTATTTGCGTTGTCAGGGCGCGTACCTGCATAAATGGTATAGGCACTGAGCCCCTGATACAAATGAGGGCGCGAATAGACAGCATATACCAAGCCCTGTTTTTCGCGAATCTCTTGGAAGAGACGTGAGGACATGGTGCCACCAAAAGCCGTATTGAACAAAGAGAGCGCGAAACGACGCTCATCATTTGCAGGCAGTGTTGTTGTGCCAAGCATCAAGTGAGCTTGCTCTGTGTCTTTGTGGTGGATTACACGCTTTGAGACATCCAGCTTTTGCGGACTGGTGCGTGCGAGCGCAAGTTTAGAGGCATCGCTGGCAGCGCCCTTTGCAGAAATCGCTTTAGCTGGCAGGCTATCAAGATGTTTTTGCGCAAGTTCGACAAGCTGTTCATGTTCGAGGTTACCTGCTGCAGCAACGACACAATTGTCTCCCGTGTAATATTTGTCGCGAAAGGCAAAGCCGGCTGCCTGGTCAAAGGTTGCAACTGATTCACGCGTGCCGCCAATGGGCAAGCCTAGCGTGTGCTCTGGCCACAGCGTGCGATAGAAAAGTTCAACTACCTGGTCCTCGGGGTCATCTTCGCTGCGTGCAATTTCTTCAATCACTACCTCGCGTTCAAGTGCGCAGGCCTCTTCGTCAAAAGTCGCATTACAGACCATGTCAGAAAGCAGCGCAAATACTTCTGGTAGCGACTCGTCGATAAAGGAAGCAAAATAGCAGGTTGACTCTTTTGAAGTGAAGGCATTTTGTGCAGCACCAAGGCGGTCAAAAGCTTCTGACAAACCACGAGCATCATAGCTGGGTGTGCCTTTGAACATCATATGTTCAATAAAGTGAGAAATCCCTGCTTCGTGGGCAAGTTCGTCTCGTGAGCCCACCTTAAACCACAGTCCCAGTGCCACTGAGCGCACACTGTCCATCTGCTCTGTTATAACTGTGATTCCGTTGTCCAACACTGTCTTTTGAATCGACATGAAACTCCCTGATTGACGTCTGTGTACGAATAGGTTAGGTATGCATGAAATGCATCAATCTATAGTAGCAAATCACCACTGCTCTAACTCGCAGCCTAGCGGCCAGTTTTTACCGCAGTTTCACCACTGCCCTAGCGTGTCACAATGAGCCAGCGACCCTCTTGAAGCACCCAGTGCTGCGTTTCGCTGCTTGCTCTGCGTGATCCAGCAAGTTCTGTGATGAAGGGCCGCAAGAAAGTATGTACATTTTGATAGGTCTGCCCCGTTAATTCTGAAGTCCACTCATCGAGGACTTCTGGACCTTCGGGAGCAGCATTAATCACTTCGGCATTATGGTTGAAGGAGTTTGACCACTCCTGTCCCGTTACTCTTGTCTGCACATCAGGATGCAGGTAACCATAGGACTCGCTGTGGCGGTGCAAGGCATTTGCCAGATTGAATCTACGATAGGTTTCTTCTAGGGTAACATCGAGCGCAACCTCAAAATCATTTTGCCCTGCCTGTAATTCAAAATCCGCTGTATATGCCTCATGACTTTCTGAATTTATCGCAAGGGTATAGCTACCGGGGGCCATAATCCCTGTCTCAAAAGCTTCGTTATCAAGGTCGAATCTAAGCTCTTCAAGGTTGAGCAGGACTTGAATGTTCTCAGCTGAGGGCATGTCTCCTGCTTGAGTATTCTCGATAACAGAAAATGCTACCTGCGCTGCGGGAACCTCCAGCGTAAAATGGTGCTCTTCCTCTGCATCTGATAAATCAACTGTGAAGCTTTGCTCGGGGAAATCGTCTAAGATAATCGTGCCTTCAAGAAGATTTAAGGGCATGTCAGGCAGGGTAAAATTGCCCTCTGCATTTGAAGTGGCACTTACATCGCCTATGGTAATCTGCGCACCCTCAACAGGTATCTGGTCAATCGAAAAGTACAACGTTCCGCTAAGATTCGTAGCCGCACAACCCATAAGGACAAATGTTGAACCTAGCGTCAATAGTAGAATTGCTCCAAGAAACAGCTTTGATTTCTTCACTGCCACAACCTTCCTTTAGTTGTGCGCTTTCATATAAGACCTGAGCGCACTGTTAATCATGGGTTGATATTTTCCGTCATTTTTCTGTGCTGCACGCTTAAAGAAATCAACAACCTCTTTGTCCAGCATCATGGTAACCTTCTGTTTTTCCGTCCTAAACACAAGTTGCTCAGGAGGTGGCAAAAAATCAGCAACGGGTACACTTCTCTCAAGTGCTTCCTGGATCTCTGGTGGAGGGTCGGAATATCCATCTGGACCCCAATTGATGCTAGGTCCCGCTTCTGTCCAGTCGTCCATACTGTCTCCTCCCCTTTCTCCAATATCCTGCCCCAATAATTCTAATACGATTCCCACGCACGGTGAATCTCACCGTAGCAATCTTTCCCTTAATCTCGCCAATACAGAAAAACCGCTCTTCTCTATCCAGATGCATCCTGTCGAATTCAAGAATGCGTCTCTCATCACGAAATGCTAGCTGAGCTTTCTCAAAGGGAATTCCATGCTTTGCAATATTAATCTGATTCTTGTTGTCATCCCATTCGAATTCATACTTATTATTATACATATTATTTGCCATATAACAATCTCCATACTCTAAAATGCACAGCAAACTGCATCCTAGCATCAGGAGCTTCTATAAGCATTAAACTATTCTTAAGGCAGGATTACAGAATCATTAAACACTTCTTAAGGAAATGTTAAGACGTGATGAAAGTCTCTCTAAGGTCTCACGGCTCCGATAAAGTCACTGCGCCAGATGGTCTGTTCAGACACAAACCTACCGCTGCTAGGAGCATGAATCATTCTGTTGTTGCCAACGAAAATCCCCACATGATGAATATTCTCAGGACGCCCTGTTCGGCTAAAGAATACGAGGTCTCCCGGGCGCATCAAATCGCTGCGATTAGGCGGAATAAAGACCCCCGCGTGAAACTGTTGACGTGAAGTTCTGGGCAAGTTGATGCCATAAGCCTCGCGATAGGCGAACTGAACCAGTCCCGAACAGTCAAATCCTGCCGGAGTTGTGCCGCCCCAAAGATAGGGGGTTACCCCCACGAATCTACGTGCAACGGTAACAACACCGGGACGCTCTCTTCCCAAAGAAGGCGTCGATTGATTTGAGGAGCTTGATCCACCACTGCTGCTATTATTTCCATTCGAGCCTGCATTGCTGCTCGAATTGTTGTTGCTGGCATTGCTGCTGCTATTGCTGTTGTTGCCACTGCCTGTATTATTGTTCGCACTGTTACCAGAGCTACCGCCGCTCGTAGTCCCTGCGTTATTCCCCGCATTGTTGCTGGTATTTGTTCCTGCGGTGGTATTCTGACCACTGCCCGACGAACCTCCGCTTGCTCCATTACTTGTGCTTGCATCTGCATCTGAACTAGCAGCCTCTTCATCGCTGCTCTCTTGAGCTGAACGTTCTTCCTCTGCCTCTTCTTGCGCTAATCTCTCGCGCTCCTCGGCAGCTTGACGCTCTTCGGCGCGCCTTATTTGCTCAGCTTCAATTGCAGCGCGCTCTTCTTCGACCAGACGTGCGACTTCCCCGTCAAGCGAAGCCAAGAGACTTTGCTGGGCATTTAAAGATGTTTGCACATTTTCAAATTCAGTTTCTGCGCGCTCAGCAGCTTCACGCTCAACTTCACGCTTTTCCTCAAGACGATTTTTGCTCAATTGAATCTCTGAGCGAAGTTGGCGCACATCACGAATGATGCTTGCATCATTGTCCATAATGACCTGTAGCAAGTTGATGCGGTCAAAGAGGTCAGCAAGACTTGTGGAGCCAAAAAGGAAGCTGACAAAAGAAAGTTCACCGTTGTTGGTGTACGTGCTCACCGCACGCTCTGACAGCAGGTCACTTACCCTGTTAAGTTGAACCTGATTATCGACCAGCTCTTCCTCAGACCTGGCAATTTCTGCAAGTGTTGTCTCAAGCAATTCCTGCGCTTCAAAGTAATTCTCTGAAGCCATCTCTGTCTCATAAGCAAGTTGATCAAGTCGAATACGGGCAGCACTTGCCTGAGCACGCAATGATGCAATGTCAGACGAAGCCTCAGCCTCACTAGAAGTGTTCGCTGCTTCCTCTGCAGATGACTCTTCTGCGGGTGTCGCCATGAGAATTGACGGAAAGGCTAGTGTTGCAATGAGCACACACACTGCCACCCACAAAGGCAAAGCACACTTATGAAATACGGAATTCATAGTGCTAGGATACTAATACTTGCAGGTCAGAATGCCTTGCGTTGCTAAAGCGCAAGCACCATGTTAATAAGCTGTAACCAAAATTAGTGCTGCTAATCCAGGCAAAAAGATATGTCTGCCGCAATAAAAGCAAAAAGCTCACGTTGCGAACAAAACAACAGGGCAGCCTTAGCTCACTTTAACCTGAGGGAAACCAAACTGCGGCAAACACAATATTAGCCAAAAGCCAGCCTTGTTGGGTGCAGCGGTAATGGACCTCCTCCTCCACCTCAGCCCCCTTAGATTGATATATAGACCGATGTACAGATTGTTGATGTATAGATTGGTGCAACTCTAACAATCCTTTTTCGACCAGCTCATCACATACGAGAGTGAGTCCAGCTGCTGCAACTGCTCCTGCGCTGATGCCGCGACTCGTGCGCAAGGCTAACATGACATCTTCGCGCTGCGCTTCATCAGCCGTGAGAATATCTTGTTCAGCAAAATCAGACTGC
>Ga0123352_10019742_pt1 | contig 10742 bp, 7 predicted proteins | sample TergutLab28metaG_FD_89700 | JGI IMG/M metagenome (GOLD analysis project Ga0123352, IMG submission 89700) | Labiotermes labralis P1 segment gut microbial communities from Petit-Saut dam, French Guiana - Lab288 P1 | ecosystem: Host-associated > Arthropoda: Insects > Digestive system > Gut ... | reverse complement strand
TTTTCTCTTCCCGAAAATCAAGTCTGCGCTCAAAGGAACCAGGTTCGAGTCCGTGGATGCAGTGAAAGCAAAAGCGACGCAACTCTTGAACAGCTTAACACAAAATGACCTGCAGCACTGTTTCCAACAGTGGAAAATTCGCATGGAGCGGTGTAGGGATCGGGGAGGGGACTACATTAAAGGGGATAACATTTCGATTGTCTGATTTTTTTCCAATAAAGGGTTAGAGCATGAATCCGGTTTCTTTATTGCCACACCTCGTAAATGTTGTTTCACACGAAGACCTACGTGCATTTATGATAATATATCGCTGAGTCCTTCTCAAATGAGAGATGTTTCAGACAAAATTCGTGCAGAAAATCAAAACGTACAATTTTGCGCTTAACAACTTATTTTTTTTCGAAACCCGCGCCGTTTTTTGAGAAAAAGTGAAAAACATGGTGCAGCCAAACAGGCCACAGACGGAAAATAACACCATGCCAGAAAAGATGCGCATTGCGCGCCGGATAAATGAGGCAAGAATAGAGACACACACACACACACACTCAAAATATTTGATACTTATGGCTTTTCCACGGCAAAAATGGTTACGCGAACGCTCCTCAATGTTACATTACACATAGATTGCCTATCTTGTTAAACTTTACAGTTGTGATGTTTTGCTGACCTTGAATCTCAGTATAATCTTAGCAATTAACCAACTTAATGCACAAAATCTTGCTTTATAATAAGTTTATTATATGCCTCTACATGTAGAGGCATATAATAAACTTATTATAAAATAAGATTTTGTGCATTAAGTTGGCTAATTACTAAGATTTTACAGTTGGCGTCACACATAAATACAAAATGACTTGAAACGGACAAACACGAACTTCAAAAATGAAACTACTTTGACCTAGAACCACACGAATGTCTGTCATGTTATTTTAACAAGCACAGAAGTTTCCTAATGTTATGAATTGTTCTTACGCATAGAAGCAGCCAGCCGTTAATTGTCAAAAAATACGTGCACAATTTATGTGGTAAACACGCTGTCAATTCCCCGATATATATTACCAATTCCTGACTGATTACGGCGTTTGAAATGAAAAGCGCAACCATATAAGTTACATGTACACAAATGAATTAGTATTTCAGGGAAGAAAATGTAGATTTTATTCTTGTTACTTCTTTATTCTGTTGATTAGATTTGTTAGCAGCAGATCCTTACCAGAAATAAATAAAATACGAAACCAAAGAAGAAGGGAAACTTCCAAATACTGTAACTTCGAAATTACCTGGCCCTCTGATGTACATATTTCAAGTCTAAAGTTAACCAGCTCTAATGCTTAATAATTCTGTGGTGTGAAGACACGCAGGATCTAGTCATGAGAGGCTGTACCGTTCTACTCGGGAGGATGAGGACAAGTCTTATAATTCATTCAGCAGCCATGTCCGCATACACAAAGTTAGACTTCACGAAGCAGTTCCCATTCCCCAGGAACTCACACCGGACTCAGAACAGACAGTGCGCCACAATCGGGCTTGGAATATAAGAACTGATAAAAACAACCAAAAGACCTACAAAATGTACTAGCACATAAAATTTCAAATAAACACTACTGTTGCGATCACGATATTGAATATTGGATTTAGAACAGCAAGTACACTAAGGGAACAGTTTCGGTGCAAATACTAAATTCGCTAAAAACAGATGAACACAGCAACAGCCCGACCGAATACAACAATTTCATATGGAACTCTGTCATTATCAGGAAGTTGCCAATGCCGATCCCACTATTTAATATTTCATTGAATCTTGCTTATTAAATAATACTGAAATTATCAATCACACCAAAAGTTTCCAATTTATTCCCAACATCACAAAACAATAAATCGCTTAAGCCAACTTACCGAAATTACATTGTCAAAATAATATGTGAACAATCGTACAAAATACATCTCTCATTCCATATGAGCGACGTATATCGCATTAGGTAGACCATCCTCAATCGTAACTATGGAAACTGGTAACTGTGACGTCACTGCCTAATATCGTGACCACAGACACCGGTGGTTGTGATGTCACTGCCTCATGTCGTGGCCACAGAAACCGGTGACTGTGACGTCACTGGCGTTTCACTTTCAACGTAAGGGTACCGAGTAAGCAGACTGTGTTTTCTAGTATGTCTACTTGTATCCGATCAGGTTGATGTAACAATAAAGTGTTGTATGTACTGAGAAGTTCGGTTGGAACGAACAGACAGCGATGTCCATATTTGTCACCAGCCTGTACCAGTGAATACTGGCACATCACCTTCAAAATGTCCGAAAACTTCCTTCGAAATCCATATTTTCATCCACTACAGAACAAATCTCCCCTTCGTATTTTATTGTGTATAGCATCTTCAGTTGAAAAATTTGTATAAACAAAAAATCAATTACAGGTACTGTGATACATCAATCACCATCACACCACAACATTTCGCGTGACCGCAATATCTTCAAATTCCTGATTCATACCTCCAGATCTGTTCGAGGGCTCAAGCAACTTCCTATACAACGGATATGAGGGCTCTTTGCCTTGGCGTGCATCGGCCAGGAGGTGAAGGTGGCTACTAACATACATCCAGTGTCGAAGTTAAGGTTGCTTATGGTTACAACTCCATTCCCCCCCATACATCCTCACAGCGTTGTTCTTATACAATCCCAGTTACAACTTTGCGTTCAAAGAAGTCAACTCAAAGAAGTTTGCTTTTAACTGTCATCACTTAAGAGCCGAAATCCGTGCCTTCTATGACGTCAAAACTGATCCCGCGCAAAATAAAAATCGCACTGCCAGAGAATTTACGTCATTTAATGGATTTCGAGGTCGATTAACTGTGATGGTAGTCAAAATTCTGAACTAATTCAAATCTTAACTTGAAACTAATCTCTACTTCAATTAAAACTCTGCCACCAGTAGCATTGCCTTCTCAGCAGGTATAATGATAACACTGCCAACCGTCGGTCCCTTCAGTTAGGCAGCAGTACCTCTCCCACTGCAAAACTGATTATTACGAGTATACCGCCATGACTCAGTTCTCAGAGACTCGTTTGTGAAAACGGCGCACCGCATGACGGTAATGTCAACATTAAAGTAAGAGAGAGTTTATATTTTCAGGGCACATTTTTCCTTCGTCTCGGCTGTGCCGTTATTGTTGATGGCAGACAGATGAAATGTAATGAGTCCCTCAAGATGTGAACCAGAGTACTACGTATGTCAGACACTGCGCACAGTCTGGTGTTTTTGATAGTCACGACTATTCTTAACTTTGCTGTACTTCCGTTTTCATTGGATTGGTCACTATTAAAATTGAAATCTGTAACTGTAGTATTATTGGCGAGGGTTGGGATCGAACCTGAAACCCTGTGAATTCTTGGTTAATCTACTTTGTCAGCATTTCCACAAACCGCGCGTATATGAAATTGATGACAGACAGTTTAATTGGATTGAAATAAGTAAAGCAATCCCATTAAAGGCCTGGACAGGGGTTCCAGGAGGTTGAGGCTCCTAGATTTCAAGAAAATCGGCACATAAAGGTGGTAAGGTTTCAGCCCTACGCACCGGCCGCCTTTACCCCCAGGAAATATTCCTGGTACTCATTTCTGTTAGAGGCTGAGTCGATCCCAGGGTCATACTGCGGCCGGAAGGTTTATGTCAATGAAAAATTCCAATGACAACATCGGGAATCGAACCCGCGACCTTCCGACTTGTAGCGCAGTGACTCAACCAACTGCTTCACCACGTGCCCCAGTTAGATTGAAATATCCATTCTTATTTCAGCGCCCGTTATTCCTTAAGTTTCGTCGCATTTATCATTCACATAGCCTATGTTTCAGAAAAGCAATAGTCCGTAACGCCACTGTACAACGGCAGTGAGAAATCCTGCACATATGACTTAATGTACCCTTTTAATAACATCAGGCCTACGTGTTATTAGCAACTAACAACCTCGATGCATTTCATTATAATTACTGCAGTTCGTCATGACGACAGTTGTTTGTTAACGCTTGACATCACGTCGGTATTTATCCATCATGAATATTGCAGTCAGTCCGTTTAACCAAATCATAACGGCCCTCATGGCTCGCGTCAGCCACAATTCCACAGCCAAGAACAAAGTTCACATTACACTCGCAGATAATATTATTTCTATAGTAAAACCAACAAGATGCACCAACGTATCAAATTTATTTTATTTTGGAATGACATTCTACATGTTTCGGACGGTCTTTCCATCCATCATCGGGAGTTCAAGACTGTACGTACAGCAACAAACAGATACTGCTGTATGCTTGCTAGCAAGCAGACAGCAGCATCTGTCTGACAAAAGCCTGTTGCTGTATGTACAGTCTTGAACTCCTGATGATGGACGGAAAGACCGTCCGAAACATGTAGAGTGTCATTCCAAAATAAAATAAATTTGATACGTTGGTGCATCTTGTTGGTTTTACTATAGAAATAATATTACGATGCACGGCCCTATGGACGTCAAACTCGCAGATACACACGACGGATTTCTTTTTTCTGAAATTCATATCACAGTTTTATGAGTGCAAATTTTTAGAAAAGTGATGTGTGTAAGTTTAACGTAATCACCACGTTAACGTATTACAGCGACGAATAGTCACACTTGTGAGTCAAAGGTCGCCTAGGTTTCTTTTTCTACAGAATTAGAAGTAAACCGAAGATCAAAGAATTGTTGTTGGCAGCTCAGCAACAAAACACACAAAAGCATTACCAAGACAGCAAGTTAATTAGCGTTGCTGAGTAGCTTGTTTTTATATAGACAACTATATTATTATAATTATAATAAATATCATCATCGCCATCATCATCTAGAGCTCCGACATTTTAACACTACACAAGAGAAGGCTCTGTAGCCGGCGGGGAAACCCCCTACACAATATGAACTAATAAAGATCCATCTGCAAAGCAGATACACGTAAATGGTTCATACCTGTAGAGAAATGTTATTATTTCAGACAAAAGGTGTTGAAAGTATGGTCTATTCAACAGCGCTGTCAGTGTTCATTCTACACTTCGTCGATGGTAGACGCATGAATATGAGTAGGGGGCACTGACAATGAAGGGAAAGCCGAGGTACTCGCAGCAAATCCAGCCCCATTGCCACTTTGTCCACTATATATCCAATATGGACTGAAATCGAATCGGGACCTCCGCGGTGAGAAGCAGGCTTCACAAATAAGTATTATGGTATCATCATATCTGTGACATTCTCTCGTAATAGATAAACCAGTTTAAGGATTTTTCACAAGTAAATGTACGGACATCAAGCCACTAGAAGCATGCGGCCGTCTTTAACTTGTAAGGTGCATGCGACACTAAAGCCACTTCCATCATATTAATTAGTTTCGACTAGTTTGACGTTCAAATGACCGTACACAGTGATATATTCTTATAATAAAACCAACTAGATGCATTAATTTCTCAAATTTATTTTTGGAATAAAACTCTACATGTTTCGGACAGTTCCTCTGTCCGTCATCAGGAGTTCTACAATGTACACACAGCAATGACATATGCCATTGCTGTGTGTACATTGTAGAACTCCTGATGATGGACACAGGAACTGTCCGAAACATGTAGAGTTTTATTCCAAAAATAGATTTGAGAGATTAATGCATCGAGTTGGTTTTATTATAAGAAGAAAGAGTTTCAACTACTTTCGACTGTCTTATTCTACACGAAGAGACTAAAAAGAACCATGCCTGCACTAATGACTGTACAGTATGGCGTTCACAGTTTTCGTAACTTTCACTAGACACGTTCCGACGAAGTATTCTTTATCCGATATTAACTCAAATTTTTGCACCGTCGTCACGTTTTTTAACTCCTCACATTTCAACAACGCTTTCATACGTGACACGCAGCTGTACGTAAGCATAACGCATCTGTATTCAGCATGTATTATGCTGAAATGGAATAGTCCACTGATTATCTGCGCCAGACCGAAAGCTGATGTATATTTCGCGGAGCCACGATTATTCTACGATTTTCGAGGTTATCTTCCGACATGAAATTTTAGAATGTTGCATCAAGTGGTGCTGATGTCTCTTGTCCGTCTAATGACGAGACACAGTATCCACTCTGGTGAGTGTCTTACAATTTTTTCTGTGTGTTCAAAAAAAAAAAAGGGACAGCAGTCGGACCAATCACCAAACAGCAGTGTCACTGTAAGTGAAGTAGATTCGTACAGCAAGTTTAGAGATGTTGAAAGTGAAGTAGATTCGTACAGCAAGTATAGAGATGCTGAAAGTGAAGTAGATTCGTACAGCAAGTATAGAGATGCTGAAAGTGAAGTAGATTCGTACAGCAAGTATAGAGATGCTGAAAGTGAAGTAGATTCGTACAGCAAGTATAGATATGCTGAAAGTGAAGTAGATTCGTACAGCAAGTATAGAGATGCTGAAAGTGAAGTAGATTCGCACAGTAAGTTTAGAGATGTTGAAAGCAAGGTAGATTCGTACATCAAGTATAGAGACGTTGAAAGTGAAGTGGATTCGTACAGCAAATTTCAAGATATTGAAAGCAAGGTAGATTCGTACAGCAAATATACAGATGTTGAAAGTGAAGTAGATTCGTACAACAAGTTTCGAAATGTTGAAAGCGAGGTAGATTCGTACAGCAAGTACAGAGACGTTGAAAGTGAATTAGATTCTTACAGCAAGTTTCGAGATGCTGAAAGCAAGGTAGATTCGTATATCAAGTTCAGTTATGCTGCTATGGCAGGATTAAAGTAGTGTTATAGTTGTTCTAAAGTATAGTATTATATGCTATAACATATATTTTCCATATCTTTACCAGTTTTCATCCCTATCAGACGGCCAAGTCGTTCGTCTTCTACCACAAACTGTCGTTTTTCTGAAAAACGTCTCATGCCGTTCGAACACGCAGCTGAGGAAATGGCGACAGTTTCCTTCAATTTAACAAAAAAAAAACTGTGCTAACTTGTTGCTCAGATTTTTCCTATCCAGCGTGATCATCCCAGTCTCGTAACGCAGCACAGCTTGGCATGCAAATGGAGAAGTTTTAGCGACAACTAGTACATGTTTACCTCGGTCATCAAAGAGCAAGGCCCGGAGGGGCGTGGGCAGGCTCATTACTTAATATCCACACTTCTAACAGTACACAGCATTTTCAACTCATTTTTTTAATCAAGCTATTGTCAGCTTGTGTATGAATTTTTTTCATGATGTGCATACATTCAATGGCGAAACAATACATAAAATGGCAGCAGCGAGCCAGTCGCTTGAAAAATAGTCTAGTCATTTGAGACAGCATAATTACACAACCCAAAACGATCAAATGACCCACATCTCTGCAGTAAGCTAAGCGAGGTTTGTGTCTGGATGCTAGACCATTCCTTTCACTATGCATATTTGTTTACACAAATGGTGTTGGATGACCTATTAACTCGCCGTGTAAGTATCAATGGATGTGTAGATGGATGTCATTCCGAAGATAATTAATTGAATTACACGACTGATAATCCCACTGAGACTAAAATGCGCACACTGTCAGTCCAGAAGCACAAAGGTGTATTGTGTTGGGTATGAGCACAGCAATACTCGACTGGATACCTGCTAAGGGCCGTGCAGCGCGTAAATATATCTGTGTGCATCCTGTATGCATTCATTGCAATCAGCACACACAGTAAATGCGTTATCCGAAGATATGTCCTCCCATCAGTGTGCTTAATCTAGTCACCAAACAGCCCCATTCTGTCACCTCAGTTTCACTTTGCTCTCTTAAGATTTATTTTGTCTCTTCGCCGCTTCATCTTATCACATTATGGCTTCAACTTTGTCTTCTTGAAACTTTATACTGTAACCTTGCAGTTTCATCTTTTCGCCTTGCAGAAGCATCGTAACACCTTACGGCTTAATCTTGTCGCCTTGAATCTGCAATTTGTTGCTTTACACCTTCATACTGCCATCTTCCGGCTTCATTTTTTCGCCCTATTGCTTTAATGCTGTCGCCTTGCTGCTTCGCATTGTTCTCAACTAGCAGCTTCCTATTCTCATCTTGCGGACCCTTATTATCACACTGCGGCTTTACCTTGTCACAATGAAGCTTGCTTTTACACCTTATTTCTTCTTATTCTTCTCTTCTGACAGCTTCATCTTGTCACCTTGCAGACTCACCTTGTCAGCTAGCAACTCAATCTTATTGCTGCTTCATCTTGTTGCAATGCAGCTTCATTTCGTCAACTAGAAGCTTCAGCTTGTCACCTAGAAGCTTGGTTTTGTCACTTAGCAGCTTTATCTTATTCCTTCTTCACCTTTTTGCCTTGCAGCTTCAATTTGTCACTTATCAGTTTCATTTCATTCCTGCATCACCTTTTTGCCTTGCAGCTTCAATTCGTTATTTAGCAGCTCCATGTTGTTGCTCCTTCATCTTGCTTCCTTGAAGCTTCATTTCGTAAACTAGCAGCTTCATCTTACTGCTGCTTAACTTTTTTGCCTTGCAGCTTCATTTTGGCATCTAGCAGCTTCATCTTGTCACCTAGAAGCTTGGTTTTTTCACCTAGCAACTTCAGCTTATTGCTGCTTCATTTGTCGTCGCGCAGCTTCATTTCGTCGCCTAGCAGCTTCATCTTATCACCTAGTAGCTTGGTCTTCTTACCTAGCAGCTTCATCTTGTTTTGCTTCATCCTTTTGCTTTGCAGCTTCATTTCTTCATCCAGCAGCTTCATCTCAAGGCTCCTTCACCCAACACCCTAAAGCCCTCTTTCTCTGAAACCCATTTTAATGATCCTCCCACCTACGCTCAATTTCCCATTGACCTCTTTCCAGGGACTTTTGACTAAAACACATTAGCGATGAATTTCTTATCTACCTCATGCGCTGTATATGCGCTGTTCACCTCATTTCCTTGATCCACAAAAACAATAGAAAAAATGTTGAAAAACCACCTAATACAATACCATCAAATTATTTCAGACATTTATACTTCAAAATACAAGACGTTTCGACGCCTGTGTCATCTGCAGGAGTGACTTCGCTTTGAAGAAACACTGTTTAGAGTCAGCATTGTACTGGAGAACACACTATGGTTTAAAATCAACCATTATGCTATTTACACGTGTATCTGCAATTCGTCCATTAACGTAACGCTGTGGTACTTTTATAATCCTGCACGCTGTTGGAAGTGGTGCTTTTTAGGTGACGAAATTATTTATTTTTAAATATTCTTCATCGGGTCTGCGAATATAACATACATTTATTCACATTTTTTGCACTAGTCCCAAGTGGAATTAGAATAATCATGTTTCGACTCACGCTGTTTGTTTTCTGATATGAATATTTATGGTATCCAGCGCATTACTCAGATATCCCTGAGTTTGTCTCTGGCACGTGCACGTTCTGTGTTTGTTATTATCTACAGAGTTAGGTGAGTGGCGACTGCGTTTATTTTTATAGCAATTTACCAGGACAAAGCTCTTCTAGCGCCATACCACTCAAAGTGTTCAGTTTGTTTATTTATTTTTTTTTGCACTTCAATGTCACTCCATTTCATTAGTTATATAGTTTTATTATAAGTGTCATAATTTGACCTTCTGTTGCGGAATCTCTTTTATCCATAATCTGCTCTTCTCTTTCAAGAATCTGCCCACTATTTAGTACATGCAGTGCGTATACAAAATATTATTTGTTATTTTAGTGCCTCATATAATTTTCATATATTTTTGATAGTTGAGAAGGCTTACTTAACGCCATTATCAGCGTCTATAATTATGCGTCAATGGTAGCTAGACAAATATGAATATGGAGCGGATATGAGTATATGCATAATTTTTTCTAAATATTTTTATGATTGACACCACCTGTGGTAGAAATATTTTGTAGTGTGAAATTTAAAAAAAAAGTAAAAGGTGCGTTGTGATTGGCGTTTTATTTATTACTCTATTTATAAGTGTAACAAGAGGATGTACAAAATGAAATTTAATTCTGAAAAATCCTAAATGTAGACCTGAATTTATATTCCGTTTCAGATTCATAAAATTGTGTATTTTCTGGACATATTTGTGTTTCTTGTATTGAAACCGAATTTAAAGTTCGTTCTTAATTAATAATAATGACTGTAATGTATGAAAACGACATGCTCATTGTTGTCCCCTGGCTCTGTTTTTATTAGTTTATTTGCCTTTTATTCAGGATTCTGTTACATATTATCATTACTTGGGTTTTTTCATGTCCACTGTTTTTGGGCTGTATTTGTGGTTGTGTTTAAATAATTATTGTTAATTGTCTCACAGATAAACTGACTAATTTCTGTATTCGGTTATTCAATTTTACGTTTTTTTGAGAGAGAGTTGTTTGACAGTGCAGCTTCCTCGTGAAATAATGCGAAATGACAACTTCATGCAACAAGGTAATTTTATTAATGTACACTTGGCTCGACATGTTTCGGGCGCATACGTCCATCATCAGGAGCATTAGATGTTGAGTTCCAGCATATGGTTTCCTGCACCGAGTTTTTGGATGGGTGGTGGTATTGACAGCCACTGCATAGGTCGTGTGTACGGTGCTGATGGTGCCGCAAGGCACCATCCGCACCGTACACACCACCTACGCAGCGGCTCTCAAAACCACCTTACTTACTTACTGCATGGTGCAGAGTCCTTCTTGAGAAGCTAACTGTTTTGCAGCTAGTCAAGAAATTCCCCGCATTTCACGGAACCCGAAGGTTC
>Ga0123352_10019741_pt1 | contig 10743 bp, 8 predicted proteins | sample TergutLab28metaG_FD_89700 | JGI IMG/M metagenome (GOLD analysis project Ga0123352, IMG submission 89700) | Labiotermes labralis P1 segment gut microbial communities from Petit-Saut dam, French Guiana - Lab288 P1 | ecosystem: Host-associated > Arthropoda: Insects > Digestive system > Gut ... | reverse complement strand
TGGCCATTATCTCCGTAACCGTTCAACTTTGGACATAGGTGTTTTGGGTTATATCGGTATACTTTAACATAAGGAACACCCTCCCGAAGTCTGACACATTCCTCCTGGGACACCCTGTATATTGCGAGTTAAACTAAAGCTTTTATTAAGTGGATGTATAAATGGGGTTGCGTGTATATATGTACTTAGATGAAGACAATTTTTGTTACTTATTTGGTTGTGTTCTAAATTCCGAAGATTTTTTAAAAAGTATATTCTTTTCAGCTTGGAATTGACGAACAATCTATACTGTGATAAATCTTTCGAAAAAACGACTATTAACTTGTTAAACGCTAGCATGTCGAGGTTTAATTCGGAACTAAAGGTGAGAGCATGTCTCATGGTTCACATGAACAGCTGTGGGATTCATAACTACTTAACAAATGGCTACGAGGAAAGGAGGAAGAGGGCCAAAGGGTGAACGTCACTCCGACTTAGTTTTATGTGTAGAATATTTTGCGTATTCCTTGGAGCTTGCAGCTTTGTAACTTTGTAGTTGAGGCGCGAATAATTCATTTCCCCAATCTTTGTCACATTATCTTATAATGAGCCGAGATATTTCAGTAACTAAAGTGTGTGGTCTTCAGTTGGTTGAACATAAGACTCTTAGGGCAGAAAACTACGAAAATCACTAAATGCACTAACTTAACTTGTGATGCGAGATCGCTTTTCGACTACAGACATATTTCTGACGCAGAAGATTATGTACACCAGACCTGAATTTATCATTCTTCACTTTATTGCAGTAAAAATGATTTATCTTCAATACATTCTCATTCGATGGGACTCGAATATTTTTCAGCCTTCTGAGGAGTTTTAAGAATCGCTTTGAGTTTTTTCTTTTTGCTTTCAGCAGAAAATTGACTACATTTTGTGCTTGTGAATAGTTACCGCGTGAGTACTTATAAAGTGTCAATCAGTAATTATTCACTTTGTTAAACTGATGCGTATTAAATGTTCTTATTTTTACTCAAATATATTCCGAATAATACCTCAAAACTTGTAAATGCTTGCGACCCGTTTTTTTTTACGGTTTCTGATCTGCATAGGTTTCCGCAAAAAAATACGAGGATGATTTGATGTTTCTAATTAAAAGAATGTAGACCAAGTCATGTCCACACTAAGTTTTCTTACTCTTTGTCCGGAAAAGAATGATAATGTCATGAAAGTGCCTGAAACTGTAGCTGGCCTTCGTCCAGTATTCATTTTTTAACTCCCGACTATTTTTCTTTGAAAGCAAAGGTCACTGACTGGCTGTTGCGTATTAAAAAGCAGAAATTTACATAACATACGTCCTCGTAATTCTGCTTTTAAACTAGAACATTCATGCCACGAATATTAGAAATCGTAAGCGTCTTTTTGTAGAATATATAACACTGTTACTAAAATTATGATTTTTATATAAAGCATAGGGAAGTAAAATGATGAGAGAGTAGGGTATGTTTAAAGCAATTACAGAATACGCGTTGCTGTACAGTTTAGTAATCACTGCAAAATTTGATTTATTCGCCAGGAAAAAGAATACGAAGAACTGGGGTAAATTACGAGAATAGAATTGCCTCTCGAAATGCTGGCGTCCTCGCCGCTCATCCATCTTAACGCGGCTGTTAGCCAGAGAAAATTTTATCGAACAAAAATCTGGTATCTGGTATGTGGTTGGAGTTTGGATTCAGCACAGCTTGAATCAAAATAAAGACGCATTCCATTGTTGTTTTCGCTCTAACAACAATAAGTCCATGAAGGATGGTTCTTTCGAAGCTAATATTAGCTGCCACTACATCCGCATTTTCTTTGCCTTGTTCAGAAGAGCCAAGTACCCGTCTCGGTACTGTACCAGATGCACTCAGGCACATTTTTACGCCGCACACTTAACGTACCTTATGAATTTCTCCTACCTTCTACGTGTGAGGATCCCTATTGGCGCATTTCCTTCAGTTTTAGGACTGAAGTTGTGTCTCTTTTACCTTCAGTGTTAGTAGTAATATTAGGTTCTTCAGTTTCTCATTTACGTACCAAATTAACAACTTAAAACAAGTACAAAATCAGTATCTACAGACGAAAGTACTATACATTCATACAAAAACCAAAAAATAAAATAAGATAAAACAATACAAAACATTTAATTTTAATACGAAAAATGATTTAAAATTTAAAAAAAAATTGCGCGTAATTGTAATGAATATCCTATCATTGCTAACAAGGCGTTTAGTATCAAATATGCAAAAGGAAAAGGAACCTGAAAAATTCAATGTTTAATTTTCGTCAGGAGCAGAAGACATAATTCTACTTCAGTGTCCAAACTTGTTTTAGGGCTCAGTGAGTATCCGGGGTTCTATTCTCAGTGATCAAGTGGCCAGGAGTGAATTTTGTCCCTCAAACCACCCAGTGATAAGGTTAAAAATTATGGGTTATATATCTGTACTTTCTTGTACGCTCGTTTCCAAGCATAGGTACACATTTATCTGCATATATGAATATAATGTCTGCTTAAGACAAATAGTATTTTTCTAAATTCATAAGGACTGTGTTACAAAGCAAATTTGAAGCCTAAGCTCTTCTATCAGAAGTAAAAAAATGTGTAAGAAAGAGATTTTAATCGTAGTGAAAATTTACTTGTTATGTAATATCCCTAAAATTTGTTTGTTATATTAGCTTCCTTATCTACACTGAAGTTCAGTTGTCTTTATTTGTTTCATTACACAATTTTAGCTGCTCTTACTCACAAATTGCATCACCTAACTCATGAAGCAACCAATTTGTGAGAACTTAAAAATTTTCAGCAGGTAAAAAAAAACATAGTTTTTATGCAATCCGAAAGTTCCTTTACGTACGCATAGACGCCTCACCAGACTATAATATAACATATTTAGCCATATTTTTTCTTATTTTTTAATGTTAAGTTTGTATAATATTCTCTTACCTATGATGCAGTCTACGAAGTTGTTCTGTTTCCTTAGTGTGTTCAGTTTATTGTAGGCCTAACCATTTTTTATTCATTCGTCTGTGCCAAAGTTTCGTCAGCTCCATAGGCACGCTTATTTCTTTAATAACCTCTGCTAAATTAGAGAGTGAGTAAGATATGAAGCTTATTATTTTCTTCTTTTCCAGCAACGTTCAACTGTACTGTATTTTAACAAGTAAAGGTAAAGTTTTCCCGTTACAGGCCCGGTGTGGCCCAGAGGGTGGGTAGAGTTATAGCTCTACTCTTCCATGACCTTGGCACTAGAAGGGAGTGAGTGGTCAGCAGCACGCCCCGGCTGCGCTTTACCCCCGGGAAAAATCCGGTACCCATTTTACAGGAGGCTGGGTGGGGCCCAGGGCCGGTCCGGACGGGCGGAAAATCTCGTCCTCATTGGGATTTGATCCCAGACCGTCCAGCCCGTAGCTCAGTCGCTATACCGACTGAGCTACCAGGCCCACTATTTTAACAAGTATACGTCTTAATTTATCCCAGATGTGCCAGGTTAAAATCTCGTTCGGGATACCTACAGCCCTGCTGAGATTATGTATTGCTGTTTTTCAGCTTTTCAAGCAAATAGGCACACCGCCACATTAAGTGTCAAACATGCCATTGCGGTTTCTTCAAAGTTCTGTCTAATTCATTCAGTATCGTACAAGCTGTATACAGTGTACAGAATAGTTGGAGCTCCTGAGAGGTGCCTAAGTAAATTATAAAGTAATAAAACACAGCAAGGATAAATGACTTCTCAACAGTTTGACCATAAATATATCTCAACGTTTATTTATCTGCTGAGACATTACTGAATTCAAACACGTACGTCCTTTGAACGTGATGTTGATATGTGTAGTGCCAGTATTGTTTGTGTAGGCACACCTGATGCTGTAAGCAGATTATGGTGACGTACGCTACATGTATACGTTTGTTTATATGGGGTGGGATGGTTATGCGAGAAGTAGGTCAGTCGTGTCGTGATGGGCTGGCGCTTCATTACGACGTGATCTGCTCCACTGCACGACTGACACTTTGTGAGGTCGCTGGGGGTTAGCAGAGGTTACATTACCCTCGCTCACGAAACATGGTAAAGGAATAAGGATATGTCTGGTTCTGGTGGCACTCTGTGATCTTCATCTGTATGCCTGGAGATTGTTATTGAAGTTATTGGACCTTATCTTTCAGTGCATACGTGTCACTGGTGCCCATGTTTATTTTGCCGAAAGTAACATGCTACCCCCGGGGGCTGAATGCGGAAATGTATGTACCTTATCTGTCACTGAAGCACACTGCTGGGCTCGTAGCAGGCCGCTGCCCAAACTCTGTACAAGGCAGTTTATGTCATTAAGGGAAGAAATACTCACAAGCTATAGCATTATTATTATTATTATGTAAACTCCCATTTGAAGTCTCATTATTGCACATACAGGACATAAGGGACTGTTGTTCATTACTGGCAAAATTTACAAAATCATTTATGTCTACTAATAAGGCACGTTATGGCACTGGACATCTATTCATCAGGTTCTACTTTCCTTGTTCGAAAATCGGAGGGTAACTTCTTATGATTTCTCTAAAAATATGTCTGATTTTCAGGTAACGCTAACTGATTTCCAAACTAAAGGTCGAGATCCTGCGAAATATTTTTTCTTCAGATATTACTAGTATATGTAGGCCTGTCAAATTTTTGTAACTTCAATTTTTAACTTTTCTATATTATGGGTTATCAAAGTCAGATCTTTTATCGGTGTCAGCAGAAACAACGAATTCAGTATTGCAGTATAGCCGCAGCACATCTGGCTGAATGTTTATAAGAACATCGAACTCCTTTTCTAAAAAAAAAAACATTAAATATGTCTGCTGAATTTTAGTTAGTTCCTTATATATCCAATTAACTGCTCGGACAGTGACTTATAATAAGATAACCTACGTCTTTTATGCACAGTCATTCCACGGTCTATTCTGTACTGCCTGTGCATCATTTCGAATTTTATTGCGTGTAATTTTGCTATCTGAAAAACACATAAATTTGATGGACAAACAAAAAAGAAGTAAACTACCATTTTATGTATAGAGGTAATTAGGATGACACACGGATATGTGGCACTAACATTAGATGTCATTCAGTAAATGAAGCCCTTCTTCATTCTTTAAGTATTCAAAGAAATTTTGATTTCGGAATATACAGATTTCTTATGATAGGTTGATTAGACAGGAAATATACTTTTAAGCTAACATTCAGGCGCGATCGTGCAACCATTGTTGTAGTGGAAGAGCAGTAAATATTACATGTTCCGATTGTGTATCTGTAGCCTTAGTTATAGATCAGGCAATTCGCATCCGCCCTATTGTAGTTTGTGGCCTCTCCGACTACAATATTTCTCTACGTTATGGTATATACGGCATGATTTTCGAAAGAAATTTATTGAACATAAAATATATGTCTTGATTTTCTCCATAAATTTGCCTGAAACATTTCCCATTCTAAGACGAACTGGACAAGATATGATCAGAGATGTATTTTACGATTTTCGAACCGTGCATTGTGATATACCTATGTAATAAGTACCAAGCACATCCTGCCATTGACCCGACAGCTTACATGGATGCATGAAAGAAATACCATAAAACTGCATATACAAGTCTTCCTGAGGATGAAAACTTGGATGTTCGAAACGTATCGAAGACACTATAATTAAATTAAAACGTTAGAGTAAAATGTTTGCATTTTGTTGGTTTTTATTACATAAAAAAAGAATATTGATCGCCATGTAATGTACCCGTTATTCTTGTTGGATTTTAATGAACCTTGAATTTTCTTGACATTTTTTCTAAAGAAGCTCAGATATAAAATTTCATTAAAATCCGTCCAGTAGGAGCCGAGTTGTTCCATGCGGACCGTCGGACAGAAGAAAGGACGGTCCGACGGACGGACGAAGCTAATAGTCGCTTTTCGCATTTGTGCGAACGCGCCTAAAACAGCTGGTCCTGAACGAAATATGTAACGATCTTCTTTAATTCCTCCAAAATGCTGATTCCTTAAAAAGAAACACGGTTATATCCATCAACATTTTTCATAATTTCTTCATCACAATTATCCTATAGTTAATCTTTTTAATCTGTGCCGTCTTTGGTATCCTAGACAAGTAAGTTACACAGCTGAATAAGAATGTGACAGTCCACTGATTGTACCTGCGGGACACACCTGACTTATTTGTATAAAAAGAAAGAAACAAAAAAAAAGTTCTGTGCTTGTGCGTGTTTGTGTGAAATAGGTCGCCGGCCTTGGATTGCTTTGTAATTTGCACCCACTGTAGCTCGATAATAGACTTGTACACGGCCCTTGTTGCTGCCTGTACACACCACATTTAGTTTTCGTGCTCACTTCAACGAATACATGCACACATACGGCCTCTATTTTCATTACAGTACATAAAATCATCTGGAGTATCGCAATATAAAAGTATGAGTGAATGTAAAATATTTGCGAATTACGACTAAATAAACTTTCGCTGTAAGTTATTTGAATCATCCATTTCATAAAGTTATGTGGTTCTGTGGGTGTTAACTGTTGTTTTATGGTATTGTGTAATGTCATGACGAGTGGTTTTAGAGATCGTTACCTACATTTTGGAGGAAAATATTGCCTCCATCTTCAGGGTAGATACATTGATAATTGAGGCAGCACTTTCCACATTTCAGTTGTCCCAAACCATATAAAGTTTACCCGAGAAAAATATCAATTAATTTAGAATACTGTGTAGATGTTGTCTCATCTTTAACACCTTCTGCATCTAACAAAGAAAAACACAAAGAATTTCGTCACAATGCTTTCGATATGCTCAAATTGTGATTGTGGATTTAACATAAGGCTCATAAAGTAAAGGAAATTGTTAAATATCAATTAGGGTTAAAAATTGTGATCTAATTTAACGTTACATCCTTTACAATGAAACACACACAATAACGAAATTTTAGATTTTTCCTTTCATAGCAGTACTACGAGCATGCAGATATAATATTTTAAAGTGGTCTGGACCGTGGTACAAATATTATCAAGAAATCTGGCAACCACTTTAAAATTATAGACTCCCGAAATGTGACAACAAGGGAATTCCATACTGTGGAACCACAATTCTGGGGTGACCTGCGTAACTTGCCGTTTGACAAGTATTTATTTTGAATTTCGGTAATTTCTGTAATTAAGTTGAGGGTATTAGACGTCAATATACAAAATTCTGTCGCCTGGGTGACCAGCCGCCCGGGATGTGAGCACCCATAATCTAGATTCTTCTTGGACTGCTTGACCCTTGAAAATGGGATTGATAGTTTTTCTCGAAGCGTCGTAAAATAATGACCAATCTACGCCGCGTAGAGTCCAAAGGGAGCGCAGATATCTATATATTGAAACTTCGTGACCCTCAGTGTACGTAGAAGACACATATATGAAACGATCATTTATTTTGTCGCTTTGAATGTCTGTATGATTTTTGTACACGATAGAACTCAGGTAACTGCTGTAAATATGTTAATGTAATCAGGAAGCCATAATTATGCACCCTCTACATACAACCAAACAAAATTAAAAAGGGACTAGTAATGGGGCTTTGCGAGTCAACACTGCGGTGCCCCTTAAGACTAAGTTATGATGCCGGACCGAGCGCTGGCTACAGGACGCACAATAATGGTGGCCTTTGATGTGAAGCTTATTGATATCAGAACGGTGAAAGTGACGTGCAGGTCTTCCTGTCCACTGGATCTGGGTTCATTTATTACTGCATATTTAATTCTACAGCTTCAAGGCGTACTCTTTCATGGCATAAAGAAGGAGCCAATAAAACCCGACCCAACGTATTGTTTCCGGTTTTAATTAGCCCTAGTATTGTTAAGTAGGGACCATCACATTTGTTTTAACATGCAAAATATGAACTGTTAATAAACTGTAAAACGGTATACCTCCCATGCTCTCTGACACCGTATTGCTTCATGTGTGGTGAAATGGAAGCTTCGTAAACGTGCGTTACGTTGCAGATTTCTATCACACTTTTGCCTTTCACCAGTCTGAAATATCCGCACAGACACATGAATACCTTTCCCGTTTATCAATGACTGCTACCCCACTAAATATTCGGCATCGCCTGCAGGTTAAAGCGTTATTGTCTGTAACTTTTACAATTACGGGCAGGGCTTTTTTTGTTTTGTTTTGGGAACGTGAAGCACACAGAGCTACTCCATGTATTCTTCAGTCCTTGGAATTCATACCTAAAATACTATATTATTTACGAAAGCTATTAGACTGCATTCTGAAAGATATCAAGTTCTTACACGCAACAGAATTAGACGGTAAACATTTGGGAAGAAGTTTCAAATATTTTCTTAATTATTACACTTCAGTTTACTCTTAAATTCCCTCGGCGCTTTCTTCCGTTGCTTGAGTTTCTCCAGCTGTTAATTTGGACTCATTTCCTCTCCCCATACGAGTTGCATGTCACTATCAAATTGCATCTTGCATTTATCTGATCATCCAAACTGTATTACATGAGAAGAGAAACATCCGGAATTCCGAATTACGTAAATTCTCTGATTCTTCCCTTAGTTCCTTTGTGCGAGGTTCAAATATTTCATCCTGTGATCTTTATTTTGAATTTAGCTGACGTTCATGAAGTTCGTAATTACATAAACACTTAGCTTTATTTAGACATATGTTCTTGGAGATGTTAGTCGGCTGTGTTGTGCAATCATAACCGAGGTGCTTGGACGTAGGGTGACCCAAATTCATTTTGTTACCGCTAGATTTCTTCCCCACTAAAGCTTCTTATTTTCGCTCGAGAGTTACCTGGTTCTACTGTCGTCTTCCCTTTCTAAGACTTACCGTAATTTCACTCATTTTATCAGATCGAATATAAAGGTAACGACTTTTGTCACGATTTTCTTCTGCCACATCTTTATATACTAATTATACATTGTTGTGTTGTATCCTAATTCGATGCCATATGCCTTACGCAGTTGAGTTAGCAACAAACAAGGTTATGGTGACTAGATTGTGGCCCGCCGGCACAGGAAATGTGACGTTATTAACGGCAAAGTAAGAGAAGTAAAGGCCCGCACTGGGCTGCACGTAACTGCCTATGTAATGAATATCGGGTCATTTTTCGGGGCACAAAGCTGACCATTCGCAATCAACTAGTTTAGGAGTTCAGAATAACTGGAGGTATACTTCCACTTCAAGTGAGCATTTATTACTTACAAAGCAGCAATTTTACTTTTAACTAAAAAAATCAAATATTTGTTAGAAACGTATGTTATGTTTCGTATGCTGACTCCATGCTATGTAGTAGCTTTTGTGTAAGGCTAAAAACAATGAGCATAGGATTCAGAAAGTTAATATGGATGTGAGAGAACCAAGGAATATAAGGACTAAAACCTGCTCTCTACTCGGCCACTAGTAGATTTAAGGCTCTGTACAGTTGCAAAATTTACATTCTCCATTGACATGCCCATCGAAATCACAGTTTAAGAAGGTAACTGTACGTGCTATATAGTGATACTAAAACTTATTCCGTCGATGGTTTTTAAATATTCATCCCCCCCCCCCCACCCTGGGTATTTCTCGCAGGTTGCAAATTGTAAATATTCTGTTACTTCATTTCTACAGTGCCATCGTTTTACTGCTTCTTGCATATAGCTGTGCCTTGTGTGTTCGGCTGTTCCTCCTTTTCGTTGAGATATTCATGGAAAGACTCAGGATACGGCGTTCTACTTCCCCAAATAAAATTTTATGACAGCATTAGAAGCGTCATTGTTTGTCATAATGGTACATCAGGTACCGGGCGACAGAAAAAAAAAGAAAATATATTAGCAAAGAATAATTTTTCAAGAGGGTCAGTTCACAATAATCTTTTTTATACTAGCCTGTATACTTTATTCATATTTCAAGCTTAATGTTAACAACAGTACACAAAACCATAAAAGGCTTAAGTTGATAATATAGGCAGGTAGAGAGAGTAATACATGTAGGGAGAGTTGATGAGGCTAAGTAGATAAAATGACTGAATAAAAGCCGCCGAAAATGATTTGGAATTGTGAATCTTTATGAGAAAGGAGACTTCAGTTTCAGCAGACTCTACTTGATTGTCCAACAGACGGTACAAGCTCTAACAATAGATTCTGGAGTTCGTGAATAAAAGGAATGAAATTCGTGTGGCGTACGGAAACACTGACAGCTATTTTATCATAACTGGTTTGTGTTTTTGTAAGCTTGAAGGAATATTCGATGTGGTTGTTGCGTAATTGTGCGAAAGCATTTGGAATTTAAATTAAGTTGCAGCGAAACGGAGTTTAGGTGTGGTGAAAATTTGTACCAGTTAACATTATGTTACTGGTGCAGTGTTTATTAGACAGTCCGTTACTTTCACAAGAGAACGTATGGTACATGTTAGGCTTCGACTATGTCGGACTTAAACCAATCTTGTATAAAAATTTATGCCCCCGAATAAAATTAGGCAGTAAAATTTTACGATGCCAACAGGAATTTTATTTGTATAAGTAGATGTTTTCTGGCTCCAGTATGTGCTGTTTATTGTGAAAATTCGATGTATGTATGTATGTATGTATGTATGTACGTACGTACGTATGTATGTATGTATGTATGTATGTATGTATGTATATGTATGTATGTATGTATGTATGTATGTATGTATGTATGTATGTATGTATGTATGTATGTATGTATGTATGTATGTATGTATGTA
>Ga0123352_10019739_pt1 | contig 10743 bp, 8 predicted proteins | sample TergutLab28metaG_FD_89700 | JGI IMG/M metagenome (GOLD analysis project Ga0123352, IMG submission 89700) | Labiotermes labralis P1 segment gut microbial communities from Petit-Saut dam, French Guiana - Lab288 P1 | ecosystem: Host-associated > Arthropoda: Insects > Digestive system > Gut ... | reverse complement strand
TAAAATGGTGGTAGCGCAGCATGTCTAAAACAGGAACGCATACGGCAACGGCTCCAAATAAATCTGGACGCTGGGTTAGGCAGGCGCCTGTAAGCAATCCGCCGTTAGAACGTCCCACAATGCCTAATTTACCATTTTTGGTATATTTCTCTTTAATCAAATATTCTCCGGCGGCAATAAAATCGTCAAAAACGTTTTGCTTGCTTTCCAGCATACCCGCACGGTGCCAAGCTTCGCCGTATTCGTCGCCACCTCGCAAGCAGGCAGTAACGAAAATACCGCCACTTTCTACCCAGGCTAAGTTTGGTATAGAAAAGCCCGGTGTAATGCTAATGTTAAACCCACCATAGCCATGTAAAACCGTGGGATTATTGCCGTCTAGCTTAATGTCCTTGCGGTGGGTTATAAATAGCGGTACTTTTGTGCCATCTTTTGAAGTACAGAATTTTTGAATTGTGATGTAATCTTCGAAGGAGAAGTCGATTTTTGGTGAGAACCAGGTGCTTATTTGCTGTGTTTTGAAGTCGTAACGTAAAATGGTGTCGGGATATAGATAACTGCTAAATTGTATAAAGCATTCTGTCCAGCTATTTGCGGCAGAAATAGCTATTACAGAGCCTACGGAAGGCAATTCAATATTGCGCAAAAACTCGCCGGTTAAGTTGTGCAGCTTTATGTTGTGTGTTGCGTGGTTAAGGGTACATGTGAGTAGTTGATTGTTTACTAATAAAACGTGATCCAACATTTCATTATCTTGGTTTGGAATTACAGTTTGCCAGTTTGTTGCGCCGGTTTCGGATAATTTTATGCTTACAACCTTGCCAAAAGGTGCCTCGAATTGGGTGTACACATAGGCGGTGTCATCGACGACTCCAACTACGCGATAGCCACCATCAATAAAGTCTGTGGCAATTGGCAGCCATGGGGAATCTAAGTTTTCCATAGGTTTGAAATAGAGTTGATTGCGAGGCAGGGTGCTGCCTTCTCCAACCCGGAGGAAAAGCCATTTTCTATCCTCGTCAGTGTAAGCGTGAAAATCCCACTCGGGGTGGGCTTCGTCTTTATGAATAAGCTTGTCTTGACTTTGATCTTGGCCTAGTGTGTGCAGGTAGACCATTGCATTTTTTGCATTGGTCTGCAACACGGCGGAGGTTTCCGGGTTTGGGAAGCGGGTATAGATGAATCCGCTTTCGTCTGGCAGCCAAGAAATATTGCTAAACCTGAGATATTGCAGTAAATCCGGGCGGTCTTGTTTTGTATTTAGGTCTAAAACTTTTATAATTTGCCAGTCGGAGCCGCTGCTGGATAGTCCATATGCGAGGTAATTGCCCTTTGGACTAAAAGAACGTGTCATAACTGCTACTGTGCCGTCGGTGCTAAGTAGATTGGGGTCTAAGACCAGTTCGCCAATATCGTCTAAATTGGTTGAGCGGTATAGTACCGGCTGGTTTTGCAATCCATCATTACGCCAGGTGTAGTAAAAACCTTGGCAAAAATGCGGGGTGCCTGATTTTGCATAGTGCCATAATTCTTTGAAACGTGTTTTTAGTTTCTCGCGGACTGGATGGCTGCTGATGTAACTTTCAAAGTCCTCGTTTTGTTTAGCCATCCATTGCTGAACCTCTGGGGCGTTGTCATCCTCTAGCCAGCGATATGGGTCGGCCACCTGGGTGCCGTGGTAATTGTCTATAACCATTTCCCGACGGGTGATGTTGCGCGGTTTTAATTCTGCCATAAAAGCCTCCCTTGATTAGTCTATTTCATCAATTGTACTGTAAGTTGGGGGTATTTGCAATTACCCGCCATACAGGTATTGCTTATATCAATTGCAGGCAACAATTGCAACTAAATGGGGTATCGTTTATTTGGGAGCGTGGTAAATATGCGTAAATTAAAAGAATTGCGGGAACAGCGACGGCTTAACCAAGAGGGATTGGCCATAAAATTAAGCGTTTCCCAGTCTACTATAAGTGCCTATGAAGTAGGCGAACGAACGCCAGACCTCAATACATTAATCAGCATAGCGAACCTATTTGATGTGTCTATTGATTATCTCGTAGGAAGATCTGAAATGAAGCAGCATATAAAGCAGGGCGACTTATTGCCCGATGAAATGGAGTATCTATGTAAATACAAGCAAGCAAATGCGGTGGATCAAGAAAAAATTAAAGCATACATGGACGGCCTTTTGAGCAAGTAATGTTTCCATACGGTTACTCCAGTCTTTAAAGTGAAATTCAGTTGGTAACAAATCGCAACCAACTGAATTTCATAATTCGAAACTAATTTCAGCTTAAATGACAATAACTGTAGGTCGGGTTTCTTTTTTTGAATAATGAACTAAATAACAATGCGATCTGCTTCCGATGCCCCCAAATATGAGCGGCGGTATATATGATCACCAAGTATATAGAAATTACATGTAACGCAATGTGTACTACAAGATGAATCAAACATATTTTAACTTGCCTGCTTATTACCGTTTGTTTTTTTGGCTCAGGCTTTTCAATTTGCTTGCCTCTTTTCATGTTAATGTACGACATTATTTGCGCCCGATGCTGGAAAATATGAATGGCTGTGAGTACAAGCCCTATTCTCGCTGTAACGCCATGAATTCTGCCAAACACCATCATCCACTCTATGCCGCCAACAAGATAACCTACCGCAAGAAATCCAGTCGCTATACATGCCCCCCAAACAATAAGCAGAAGCATATTTATACGATATTTTCCTACTATCGCTGGCTTTATTTTATTAGCAAAGTAAGATTTTGTTGTTGCCTTTAACCATTTGCGATGTATGAAAGTATGAATTGCGAAAAATAAAGTGCAGGCAATTCCTACAATAAAGTGAAATGTTGGGTCGCCACTCCATCTAACAAAAGACATAATCAAAAATATTATCATGCATATGTCAACAATTATTTTAGTGCGTCTGCTTTTTAGTATGGATTTCATTGGATATCCCTCTTTCTATTTTTGCGCGCAATCATGCGGCCAATTAAACTTTCTGGCTTTTTGCTGCTTACATATACCCATAAAATAATAAGTACAACAAATATGATGCGAAAGATGCTTCCAATAATGTTAAACGCATCAAATTCCACTGTGGTTGCACGCACATAGGTTCTTGCTGTACTTTGAAGCAGTCTGCTTGTTGCCGCCGATTGACCATGCCCTCTGCGGTTGTAAGTACGTCTGTCATATGTCCTGGCTTCGCTGCTTGTGCGGTTATGCCTGCTGTATTCCCCATGATAAGCGCTGGATCTTGCTTCTCTTCTGGTCTGCTCCTGTTCAACTGCAGCACTCCAACCGTCGTTTACCGCTGCGAATGCTGCGGAAACGATACTAAAAATTAAAAGTGCCGCAAAAAATACTAGAAATGCTTTTTTAAAATTAATTCCCTCTGCTATTGACTTTTTCATAACCTGTTGCTCCCTTCGGTTGTCTGTTTTGGGTTTGTTTTTGTGATGAACGTATACTACCAGGCAAATGTAAACTGGAAACCCTAAAAGGGTAAAACCTGAGTAAACAATGGTAAACTGGAGGTAAACTGCAAATAAATGGTGCAATAGTCATGAGTTGATTTTTGCAAAAGAATGTGTTACTCTGTTTTAAATTAAATATTAAAGGCAATGACGAAGAATAGTATATATTGTTTGATTTCAGAGAGAAGATGGCTGGTGCGAATCTTTATGAGGGCAATGTAGAAGGCACTTCCGAGCTGTGGCTTGAAAGAGTTTATCTCCAGTAGATGTCAACGGATTTCCTCCGTTATAGGGAAAAGGCATAAGGTAAATACCCGTGCCGTAAAGTGCAGAAGATTTCTTCTGAATTTAGGTGGAACCGCGGATTAAAACAATTCGTCCTAAGCTATATTAGCTTAGGACGTTTTTTATTTTATTTTTTATAAGGAGGAATTAACATGAGCAAAGTGTCGAAAGTATCGAACGTATCAATGGAAACAATGGTTAGTTACTGCAATCAATACGGCTTTATATTCCAAGGAAGCGAAATTTACGGAGGGTTAGCAAACACATGGGACTATGGGCCCCTTGGGTCACGGTTGAAGAACAATATTAAAGATGCGTGGCGATATTTTTTCATCCAAAATGCAGATAATAGCTATGAGCTGGATTCAGATATTTTGATGAACCCGCGGGTTTGGGAGGCAAGCGGCCATTTAGATAGTTTTACTGACCCATTACTAGATTGCAAACATTGTAAAACAAGATATCGCGCAGACAATCTCATAAAAGAATTTGATGATTCTGCAGCCCCTGATGGAATGACACAAGCAGAGATGATGGCCTACATCAGGGAAAACAATGTCCCATGCCCAAAATGCAGCACGCTAGATTTTACTGATATTCGTCAGTTTAATCTTATGTTTTCTACCCAACGCGGGGTTACGCAAGATAGTGCAGCCACTATTTTCTTACGCCCAGAAAATGCACAAGGGGAATATGTAAACTTCCTTAATATTTTACGAACTATGAGAGTAAAGCTGCCTTTTAGCATCGGCCAAATAGGCAAAGCTTTTAGAAATGAGATAACCCCCGGTAATTTTATTTTTAGGACAATCGAATTTGAACAGATGGAGTATCAGGTATTTTGCAAGCAGGGCGTGGATGAAAATCTATATGAATTCTATAAGCAGCATGGACTTGAGTTCTATAAATTCTTAGGGCTTGATGAATCACGCATGAGGTTTTGCGACCATGAAAAACTGGCGCATTACGCAAAAGCCGCCTGTGATATCGAATACGCTTTTCCTTTTGGATGGGGCGAAGTCAATGGAACCCATAACCGCACAGATTATGATTTACGCAGACATCAGGAATATTCGGGAAAGAGCATGACCTATTTTGATGCACAAAATAATGAGCGATATATACCTTATATTGTAGAATCTACCTTTGGCGTCGGAAGAACATTTTTAGCCTTATTGTGTGAGGCATTAGAGGAGGAAACCTTAGACAATAAGGAAACACGCTTAGTGTTGAAGATAAAACCGTTTTTAGCCCCTTATAAAATTAATATTTTACCACTTACAAAAAACAAGCATGGCGCCAAGGCAAAAGAGATCTACTCCATGCTTAGAAAATATTTTATGGCATCCTATGATGACGCGGGAAGTATCGGAAAACGTTATCGCCGCGGTGATGCAATAGGTACGCCCTTTGCTATAACAATAGATAACGACACACTGGAAAATGGTATCGTCACTTTAAGAGACAGGGATTCTATGAAACAAACCCATATTCCAATTGAAGAATTAGTGCAGCATATAACAAAAGACATATCCTTTTAAGCAAATCCATTCTGGCTTAAAAGAGCAGACAGGATCACACATTTTTATATATTTTATGATATTATACTAAAGCATGTTTGAAAATTCGGCACAAACGCGTTTTCAGACGCACCCAAAAAAATTAGGAGGAATTGCAAAATGGACAAGTATGAAAAAGGGTTACAACTTATTGAGGAAAAGGTTGGAAACGGTAAGGACAATGTTATTTCTCTTGGCACTATTGCGCGAGAGCTAAGCGCCGATGGCAATCCTCGCCCGGTTAGCCGTGATGTAGATGCTTTTTACGAGGACGGTACATTTTATATTACGACTTCGCCAGATTCAAGTAAAATGCTGCAAGTTGAGAAAAACCCAGAAGTTTCTTTTTCGGTTAATTTTGGTTGGTTTTCCGGCAATGGGGTGGGTAAAAACTTGGGCCTTTTGTCAGACCCTAAAAATGCTGAGCTAAGAGATAAGCTGCGCAAAGCCTTTTCAGAGTGGTACGACCATGCAAATAGCGAAGAGGACAAGCGCTGTATTTTAGCCGTTAACATTACAAGAGCCACGATAAATCATAACCATGGCGCAGAGTTTTTCCATATGGACTTTGTAAATAAAACGGAAACGGAACAAGGAAAAATCAAGTAATACAAGTAATAAAAAGTACTTACCTTTTTCAAGTGCCTAGTGTGGCTAGGCACTTGAAAATTTCATTAAATTCTAAAACGATATCCCGCACCCCAAACGGTTTGTATAAACACAGGGTTTTGCGGGTCTTTTTCTATTTTTTCTCGCAATCTGTTTATGTGCACCGCAACGGTTTTTAAATCCCCAAAGGCATCCATGCCCCAAATGCGTTCATACAAATGTTCTTTGCTAAAAACCATTTCCGGGTTGGAGATAAGGAATACGAGCATTTCGTATTCTTTATTTTTAAGCTCAACTTCTGCACCGTTTACAAATACACGGTGTGTTGAAAGGTTTACAAGTATTGGACCTGCTTGTATTTCATCGGCTCGTTTATTGCGATGTCCTTTGCCGCTTAGCCTTTCGTACTGGGCAAGGTTTGCTTTTACCCTTGCTACCAACTCTGTTGGGGAGAATGGTTTTGAGATATAATCATCCGCACCAAGCCCCAGCCCTCTTATTTTGTCCGTGTCTTCGCCTTTAGCCGTTACCATGATAATGGGCACATCCACTTTGTTGCGGATATTTCTACAAATATCATAGCCACTCATGCCCGGAAGCATCAGGTCAAGTAATATTAAATCGAATTTTTCTGTTAGGGCTGTTTTGTAACCATCGCTGCCATCAGTTACTATTGTTACGTCAAATCCTTCAATTTGCAAAAAATCCCGCTCAATCTCTGCAATGGCTATGTCATCTTCAACAATCAGTATTTTTTTCATGCTGTTCTCCTTTGATTATTGGCAAAGCAATAGCAATGCTAAGACCGCCATCGGCTGCGTTTTCGGCAGTTATTGTGCCCTTCATTTTATCAATTACCTTTGCAGAAATGGCAAGACCTAAACCGCTGCCTTGGCTCGGATTGTGTCTAGACATATCGCCCCGGTAAAAGATTTCAAAAATTTGGGTAAGCATTTCATCTGAAACGCCGCCACCATTATCTCTTACGGTTATTATTACGCTGTCATTCGTTTTTTTACAAAATATTTGCGCATGGGCATCATCTCGTTTGCAATATTTTACGCTATTGCCTAAGATGTTTTGTATCACATTTCTAAATTGCACAACGTCAATTGAAACGCGCGCGTCAAGTGTACTTTCCAATGACACTTTAAGCCCTTTTTCCAAATATTCATCTGCAATATCTGTAACCATTTTGCTTAGTTCATTGCCTATATTAACGCGCTCAAGGGTAAATGGGAATTCCCCAATGTCCATTTTTGAAAATGTAAACAGCTGGCTAATAATGTATTCGATATCTTCCGTTTTGTTCTGGATTATATCAAGATACTTTTCCTGCATTTCCGGTGTTGTTGCAACGCCTTTTTTTATGCCTTCAATATATGCTTTAATAGAAGTAAGGGGCGTTCTCAAGTCGTGAGATATGCCGGCTATTAGCTCTTTGCGGTTATTTTCATCTGCCTGCCTTTGCTGCACCATAGATAGCAATCTGGATGCCATTTCGTTAAAATCGGCGCAAACTGCGTCAAACTCATCCCCCTGGTTATATTTAATACGGTAGGTTAAGTTTCCGCCGGTTATTTCATTTACACCATGTACCAGGGTATTAATAGATCCCACAATGCGGTTAGTAATGCGCCTGGTAAGCATCCAGTTAACCCAAAACACAGCGCCAAATAAAGAAAGCACAGTCAATACAACAAACATGCTCATACTGCGTTCTACCTGTTGCAAATAGCTATCTGGAAGAACAATAAAATAACTCCCGGTGCTTGAACGATACATAGAAATATTATTTGCCACATGGTCATACTGCGCTGTTATTTCGCCAGCCATAGACATGCCAATAATAGAAATATCCTCATGCCGGGATGATCCCCTCCCAGTATGGTCCATAAAAGTAATACGCATAACAGAAAATGCAATTGCTGTCATCACAAGGGGCAGCAGGATCATTAAAATATTTGACTTGAATAAGCGACTTTTTATAGTCAAAGAAATCACCACCAAAAATATTTTAACACAGTATATCTCCCAGTGGTTAACTGGTTGTAAATTAAAGTTAAACTGAAGGTAAACAGAAATTACATATTCGACCCCTTTCACGAAGGGACATTTCCTGCTAAAATACCCTACATACACGAGAGGAGTTTTAGTTTATGCAAAATAATACCTTAGTCAGAACCAGATACGCACCAAGCCCAACAGGGTTTATGCACATTGGTAATTTGCGCAGTGCCCTTTACGAATATTTAATTGCCAAGCACCAGGATGGCGTTTTTGTTTTACGCATAGAAGATACAGACCAGGAAAGGTATGTTGAAGGTGCCGCCGATGCCATTTTTGAAACCCTAAAGCTAACAGGGCTTCATTTTGACGAAGGCCCGGGCATTGGAGGCGAATACGGCCCATACATCCAAAGCGAGCGCAAAGCAAATTACCTGCCTCAAGCCAAGCGGCTTGTGGAAAATGGAAACGCATATTACTGCTTTTGTGATAAAGAGCGCTTAGACAGCCTTGCAGACGAGCGAGGGATAAAAAAATACGACCGCCACTGCGCCCAGCTTCCTGCCAATGAAATTGCAGAGCGTTTAAATAGTGATGCACCCTATGTCATTCGCCAGCTTATTCCTGAAGGTAAAACTACTTTTCATGATGAAGTTTATGGGGATATAACTTTTGATAACAAGGAACTAGAAGACCAAATTCTTATAAAATCCGATGGAATGCCAACTTACAACTTTGCCAATGTGGTAGATGACCATGACATGGCAATTACCCATGTTGCCCGGGGCAGCGAATATTTGACATCCACGCCCAAATACGTACTGTTGTATAATGCGCTGGGCTGGGAGATGCCTAAATTTGTGCATCTACCACTTTTGCAAAACGAAAGCGGGCAAAAAATTTCTAAGCGCAATGGCGCAACGTCTATTCCGGATTTTATAAAGGCAGGTTTTCTACCGGAAGCGATTATCAACTACGCAGCGCTTGTAGGCTGGAGCCCTACAGATAATCGGGAAATATTTTCCCTTGCAGAACTTACAAAAGTTTTTGAGTCAAAAAATATAAGCAAATCCCCATCTGTATTTGACATTGTAAAACTGACTTGGGTAAATGCCGAGCATATGAAGGCATTACCACCGGAAGTTTTTTATGAAATGGCGCTGCCATATCTGAAAGAGGCAGTTAAAACGCCGGGCATTGACTATGCTGCATTAGCAAAAATTACACAATCTCGTGTGTCCTTTGCAAAAGATTGCGGCGAGCTTGTGGATTTTATAGACGAATTAAGAGATTACGATATCGCACTTTTTACCCATAAAAAAATGAAAACAAACCCGGAGGTGGCAAAGCAAGGGCTGCAAGTTGCCATCGCTGCGCTAGAACCGCTTACGGAGTGGAACCATAGCACATTATTTGAAGTAGCCTCCAAAGCCGCAGAGGATAATGGCCTTGTGAAAGGACAGGTACTATGGCCAATCCGCACTGCCCTATCTGGCAAGGCATCAACCCCATGCGGTGCTACAGAAATTTGTGAGCTGCTTGGCAAAGAAGAAACCCTGCGACGGCTTGCGATAGGTCTTGAAAAATTGACATAGTGTCCTATCTATGGGATACTTGCTATAAATTGAATATGGATAAAAACGAAGGTGCGCACAAATGCGATAATAGGGAATTAGGTTAGAATCCTAAGCAGTCCTGCTGCCGTATTAACTTGCATGTTTCATGTTTGAACCGGGAACAGTACAAACAACCATTGAGTGAAACCCACTTGAGAAGGCGAAACCTCTGTAGTATAGACCTGAAAGACATCGGGCGCGGAAAGCCGCGGTTTTGCGAAAGCAAAGCTTCTGAAAGTTTAAGTCGGAAGACCTGCCTCGTTTTAAGCGGTAGCATTACCGCTTGCTGTAATGGCTCCACAGAGTATGGAGGCAGTATGGTTGTTGTGGGTTGCATGTGTGGGATTATCCCGCGCATTATTTCGGTGTACCGTAACACACATAACTTATAAAATATTGCCTCGCCTTGTATGGTGCTATTGCCACTGCAAGGCGTTTTTTATTGCGTATAGTATACAGTGTAACAACACCCCTTCACTATTTAAAAGGAGAGAATAAAAATGAAAAGTTTCAAGATCATCACTATCGTTTTACTACTAGCCATTGTACCAATGGTGTTTGCCGCCTGTACGACAAACACACAGGAACCTATAACGCCGGAAACCACCGCAGTAGAAGTTATAGAAACCCCTACTCCAGCCCCAACAGAAGCGCCAGACAACGACACAACACCCAACCCCGCAGACTATGAACCAGCCCTAAGTTCTACGTATATCTACAACCGTACAGGGGTACCCATAGCCCTGCCACCGCAAATAAACACCATCATTTCAATAGGTCCGGCTCCAACAGAAATATTGGTAGAATTGGGTTTTGCTAATAATATCATATCTACAGACTTCTTTTCAGGAACTGTTTCGGGACTACAGCCTGGCATTTCTGTGCTAGACATGTTTGCCCTCGACCTAGAACATATATTGGCCCTTGAACCGGATGTTATTTTTGCAACAGAAATGATTCACATCCCTGGTACAGATGATCCGCTTGCACTCGTTGCGGATCTTGGTATTTCTGTAATTTACGTGCCTGTAAGCACAAGTATCGAAGCCATAAAGGACGATATTAGATTTATTGCCGCTATAACACAAGCAGATGACATTGGCGAAACAATTATTGCGGAAATGACTACAGAAATTGCAAGCATTCGTGAAATTGCCGAAACAATTACAACCCGCCGAAC
>Ga0123352_10019736_pt1 | contig 10744 bp, 11 predicted proteins | sample TergutLab28metaG_FD_89700 | JGI IMG/M metagenome (GOLD analysis project Ga0123352, IMG submission 89700) | Labiotermes labralis P1 segment gut microbial communities from Petit-Saut dam, French Guiana - Lab288 P1 | ecosystem: Host-associated > Arthropoda: Insects > Digestive system > Gut ... | reverse complement strand
CGCATAATGTGATAGTATTTAAGCGCGTTATGGTTGTGTTTTGGTAAATAATTCTGCTTTGTTGGCGAGAATTGTCTTTCTCTAACAGAATTAATGCGACGTATCGCTTATTAGGGCTGGATTATGACAATGTGCTACATAACTTAGAGATTTACAAGAAAAAAATTATAGCTTAAACTATAAAATATATTCAAGGAGGAGGAAGACACATGTTTGAATGTATATGTTGCATTATAGACTTCATTATAATTATGCCTTTTGAGTGGGCGTGGTAGTTAATTAAAAAGCATTAAGTATAAATGCACAAAGGCTTAGTGACCTGCGGCAAAAGAATTCGTATTTTTTACGAATCTTTTTTGCCGCTATTTTTTTGTAAAAAAATTCAGAGGAGCAATTTGTGATGCACAAAGGACATATGGATAAAAGCGCATTGATAGATGAATTTTTTGCACTGCGAGGTACTTTAGATGTTCAAAAACTAGCAGGAGCGAAAAATAAAATAGTCAGATATTTGCAATCTAACGGATCAGATGCTCAATTAAAAGATATTATTACGATATTAGAGCTAACTATTTCTAGCGTTAAATATCGCGATACAAAAAACCTTTATTATCTGATGACTCCTATTGCAAACAGGCTTAACGCTAAAGACAATTGGGATATTTTTGATATTATGGTTGCGAAAATAGTAGTTGGTCATGCAGAGGGGGGATATAAAGGGGTTTACAAGTTTGCTCAAAAAATTCTAACGACTTTAGAAGAATATAAGAACGAAAATTTTTATGCAAGAGCAAGATTTGTTATCCGTTACAATACAATAGGTCGCTTGATATGGTCTAAATTTTTTGAATTAGGTTGTAAAAATTCTTCCATAGAAATGGAAGAGCTAACGAGTATATTTATAGAGTATGCCGATTTTATTATGGCGCATAGTAACGACCCTGAATATTCTCCACTTCCAACCTTCACCAGAGTGCGTATAGCCATTTTTAATCAAGACTATTCAGCGGCTGAGGAAGCTCTGCTACTTGTCGAAAAAGAAGTCGAGCCTCATGCCTATCGCACTGTAACACAATGGGTTAACGAGTATTTTTCTTTTATACGCTCAGGCATGACTCGGGTATTACTTAATATAAAAATCGGCTCGAACATAAATAGTATTCGCAAAACAAAAAAAATAAGCCGAGAGAAACTTGCAAAAATGCTAGGAGAAAATCAGGGGCTTATAAAAAAAATAGAGCAGGGAAAACAAGATGTACCTCTCCTGGTACTGCACAACATAGCCTACCACCTGGGAGTATCCTATGACGAACTCCTAAATTAATCTACCAAACTTGCAAATTTACTAAAAAATAACCAATCAAAACAAAAAGGAGAGAATTGAAAATGAGAAGAGATCGAGGGCGTACACGCACCGCAAAAAGCCGTATCGACAAAATAGTTGGAACCAATATCAAAAAAGAGCGGATGCTGCGGCGCATGTCAAGAGATGAACTTGCATCAATTATAGACCTAACCGCTTCCCATCTCGGTCTGATAGAACGAGGAGAACGCGGCGCAACCCCATTAACAATGGAAAAAGTGGTAGAAGCATTTGGAATTTCGGTAGACAGTCTTTTTAGCGATCCGGCCTACTCCAATGAATCAACAATAAACCAATGTGAAAATGCGGGCGACACCTATTTCAAAAAAGTTTCTGCCCTCGCTACTAATTTGGCAGAGCCAGAGTTGGAGTTTTTGTCACATGTTATCGACGGGCTTGTGAAAGCGCGAACAGACGGCGAAGTTAGTTGATAAGAAGTACGCAAAGAAAAAAAGCACACAAAAAAAATACACAATATCTATTGCAAATGCAATTTGCGGAAAGTAAGAGAGAGGCCAACTAGTGACTCACAGTCACCAGTTGGCCTCTCCAATCATACTTCTTTTGGCATCCGTTTTAAGCATCTACGCGCAAAAAATAATCATAGAAGTATTACTAGGCAATCAAAAAAGAACTTTTTTGGGGACATCATTGCCGTATTTGCTTGCATACGTCGTAAACAATGCGGTTTTTCTTGTGATTCATATCCCCGCAATCATTATTGCAGTTAATGTTATATTTGGCTTTATCATAACGCAATTTTACGAATCTACTTTTCTAAAACGCCTTGTCGCAACTGTAGGGTGGTTTTCATTAATAAATCGTTGGTATTTGCTATTTTTGTTGCCTATCCTGCCTCGTTAACAGTTCATGTTGAGAAAAACGGGATCGTTTTGTTGTGTTGGCATTATTGAACTATATGTTTGCGCTAATAATTCGCAAATTTAAGAATATTAGGAGAAGCAAGATAGATTCACCAATGTTTTGGGTGGCTGCTTTAGCCATTCCGGTTCTATCAATAGCTGTGTTGCTTGTAGTCCTCACACATATGTCACAATTAGTCGCGTTTATTGTTGTCGCCGGAATATTTGCGGTCAACTTTTTAGCTGTTTACTTATACGATAATTTATCAGCCGCATATGAGGACAAACTAAAATCTGCACTTCATACCCAAGAAAAGGAATATTATTTTGCCCAGTGTCAGTTAATGCAGGAATCTCTTGAGCATATGAAATCCATTCGCCATGATATGAAGACGCATTTGAGTACCATAAGAGGGTACTCTATAAAAATAGGTGCAGACGAAATAACAAATTACGTAAACGGCTTGCTTGATGACGCAGACAAGAACGAAGTATATAGTGATACCGGAAACATAGCTTTTGACAGTATCATAAATTTCAAATTAAAAAACGCAAAAGAAGCCGGAATCCAGCTTGATTTGCGCCTGTCCGTTCCCCCGGCTTTAGGTATCGAAGATTCCGACATAGTAGCTATACTGGGTAACCTTTTGGATAATGCCTTAGATGCTGTTGAAAAAGTTGAAAACAAGAGAATAGAATTAGATGTTGAGTATAGCCGTGAAAGCCTTTTTATTAAAATTGACAATACTTTTGACGGCGAGGTAAAATACGAGACCAAGAAAGATATCTGCGAAAAGTATATAATCACGCGGAAAAAATCTTCGGAACATGGCCACGGCCTTAAAAATATCCGCAAATCCGTAGATAAGTATAACGGTCAAGTTGATATTGCGCATAACGGGGATGTTTTCTCGGTTACTATACTCATCTACGTGGGTTGAGCCAATATCATCATAAAAAACCCGCACACGTCCTCAGACGCATGCGGGTTTTATAATTTTGAGTTATAGTTTTACTTAAACAAGGCACAAAACAACGGACATGATACATAGCACCGCCGCACCAACCTTAGTCCATCTTTCAAGCTGGCCTTCCTGAGTACGTGCTTTGTTCTTATCCCAGTAAGTATCGGCAACATTGCCCATACCCGCGATACTGCCCATGCCACCAGCACTACGCTTCTTTTGTAAAAGAATTGCGGCAACCATGGCAACACATAAGATGATGTATAAGCCCGCTAAAGTGATAAAAATAGGTGACATGATATTCCTCCGTAATTTTAAATGAAATAGCGGAAGAGGGATTTGAACCCCCGACACCACGGGTATGAACCGTGTGCTCTCGCCAACTGAGCTATTCCGCCGTAAAGCTAGAATATGCGCCGAGTCTACCAACCCGGCGCATAATAATGGGCATAACAGGACTTGAACCTATGACATCCTGCTTGTAAGGCAGGCGCTCTCCCAACTGAGCTATACGCCCTTGTACTACTTTTGGCCAAAATTTTGTTAGAAAGAAGTCTGGGTGACAAGATTTGAACTTGCGACCTCTAGACCCCCAGTCTAGCGCGCTACCAAGCTACGCCACACCCAGACATTAGGGTGCCGCGCCCTGGCGGCAAAAAATAGTATAGGCTAATACTGCAATTTTGTCAACAGGTTTTGTCAAAAATTTATAAAAAAATTTTTGACAATAGACTTCTTGTGAAATTCACAGTGAGCTGTGTTGCGTCGCAAGAAATGCGCGGCAGGGTGCATTTCTGAGAAGCGACATATGCGAACTGTTGAATTTCACAAGAAGTCTACTTACAAATAATTCATTTATTTCCGTTAGTTAGTATATTTTGTAAAATTTACAGCAAGACTAATATACAAAACCAATGAAAGGAGAACACAAATGACGGATCTAAAACAATCTGAACTTAACTGGATTCGCGAGGCCGTGTCCGCCCATAACATGACAGCAAGCAAGCTGGGCAGTTACGCAAACCAAGTTCAGGACCCGCAAATCAAGCAAATGTTTTCCAAAGCATCCACAGATGCGAAAACCGCAGCCCAAAATCTGCTGCAAATGCTATAAACTTATGGAAAAGGAGCAATCAAAAATGCAAGAGAAAGACATCGTACTAGACGTACTTGGCGGCGTTAAGGCAAGCCTTACTGGCTACGCAACGTTTATAAGCGAAACTTCCAACCCAAGTTTGCGTCAAACCTTTCAGCAAATGCGTGACGGCGACGAAAAATTCCAATACGATTTGTACAAAATTGCGGCGCAAAAAGGCTACTATGCCGTTTCTCCATCGGCAGGTGAACAAGCAATATCCAGCGTTAAATCGTCTTTGACAATGGGCTAACAGTTTATAAAAAATGCATCTGCGGGTGGCCTAGGGATGGCGCCTGCAGATGCATTTTTAGTTTTAGCTAAACCTACCGGTAAGAATCGCCTCGATGAACAGCCCAAATGCCTCAAGGTTAGCGTTCATCATTCCCGGCCAGAGAGATTCTATTGTTGCAAACTCATCAAGCGGGGTATGAAATACCGTAAAAACAAAATCTCCAAAGCCCATATCCGGGTGTATGCTTTCTCTTTGAAGAAGTTGGGCGGCCAGCTCGCCATCGAGGTTTTCTGCTCTTTCCATTCCCATAATAGTTACAACCCTATGTCCCGCAAACAGGAATGGTAGGTTATCGCTTGGGACATTTATGGCTTCCGGGATAGAAATAAGCTCGAAGTCATGCGCGGCGGTAAGCCCTGTGGCAATATCGTTTACTTGCCGTGATACACTGTCGACCACCGGCTCGACAAGACCAAGCATTGTTGCCTGCATAAACAAAAGTGCCGGCGGCATCGAGGCAATATCATGGAGAACAAACTCCGAAAAACTCTCGAGGGAGTAAAACGGCAGTACTGTTGCCGGGTCAACACCCGTTCCTTCGAAGTCGGCCATAATCATTTCGAACTGCATGGTTAGTATGTCCATTTGCGATTCCAAAATTGCCAAGCTTATATGCGCTATAAGCTCGTTGTCAATTGTAGGTGCCACTCCCGCCCCATAAATAAGATACGGGCCATCAATCAGGCAGTCGACGTTTATCATCAGTTCTATATTATTATGCTGGTTTTGAGAAAGCATTTCGAGATAATAAAGCGCGCCTATAAACCCGACTTCTTCCGCTCCAAAGAATACATACACAATTGTGTAATAGTGCTCAAGCTCCAACATGCGCTGCGCGCTTTCTAAAAGTGCCGCTACACCGGCGGCGTTGTCGCCCGCACTTGCGTATGGAGGCGAATCATAATGCGCGCCTACAATAATTTTGCGTTCGCTTTGTCCTGGGATTGTTAGTATCACGTTTTGGCTCGTTCTGTCGGTGCGGAGTTGGTACTCGCGGTTTACACCCAATATCATCGGAGATGTTACAAATTCCCAGTTAAGCGGAAAGATATCTATCTCTATGCCAAAGTCCAGACTTATGCCTAAATCCTGTACTTCCCAGTATGTGAACTCTTGTACTTCGATGTTATCCCAGTTGTGACCCATTGCCAAGAGTTCTTCTACAATCCATACCGCGGTCTCAAGCTCGCGATATGTGAATGCGGAACGCGCGCCCAAATTGTTGCTGATATATTCTGTGTAGTTTAGGGCTATTGCGCCGTGAGGCAAGTCGGTTGAAAATGCTGGTTCCCGAACATCGGCGAACCTTTCGGCAGACCAGTTAGCCGCGTCGGTTGCTTCGATTGGCTCGTGGGTTGGTTCAATAGCTTCTGCCGTCAAAAGCGGGATTAGTTCGTTTGTGATAAACTCGGCCGGTATCCATGATACGCCGTTTTCGATAAAGCCGCCTGTTTCTTCGATTATTACAGTGTGAACCGCATCGTCACGCCCGGTTATAATAGCCGCTCGCATTGTGTTGTCCCAGTCTACTGTCGCGCCAAAATGGTAGGCCGTTTGGCGAATTGGTGCGTATGTGATATTGTTTTCGACGCGTGTGGGTGGTTCGGTATTGGCTACCATTGCCATTGGCAAAATGGCCATTATTAGTGTAATTGCTACTGCTGTTAGTTTTTGCTTTTTCATCTCATCCTCCAAAATGTGGGGGATTTTTTGTATCCCCGGATTTGCTACTACTCTCCAAGGATAGCAAACTGTTATTGTATTTGATAGTTACATTTGTCACTAATGTTTTAATTTAAATTCCACCCCATCAATAGGGCTTCTCTCATTGCCTAACAAAAACCCTGCCACATCCGCGGCTTCTTTCGCAACTGTCCCGCGTCCACGAGGCGTGGCATCGCCATACACTAGTGTTTTACCCAGTAGATATGCCGCCAAGTATTCCCGCCAGCTGCCATATACAGCACTTGCCTCTTTGGCGGCTTTTTTAATATATGGCCACACTTCCTCTTCCCGCATATGCCCGGCAGATACACACATGCGTGCAATCGTAGCTACCTGCGCTAAGTCAAGTGCCGCAAAATTGTTTATGGAGTTCAACTCTTCTGTTGTGTATTTGATATTTGCGCTGTCGGTGTCACCTGCGCCATCCATTATGTTTCCTACATGCTTGAGAGTGGCGTACACCTGTCCGTATGCTTTGGCGCAGTTGGTAATCCATTCCGCGGTGTCGCGTGCATTACGCAAGGTGATTTTAGCACCCCGTTCGTGGGACGGGCGAACCTTGTTAATATATTCGCAAGTACTATCACGATTTATAGAGAATTTTTGCAGTTCCATTCCAAAATTTTCGGCTCCCCATTTTTCATTAGTAGTTATAAAATGGGCGAAAAAATTGTTTGCATTGCTTGATATGTTTCCAGCATCGGTTAGAAGTTGAAGTTTTTCGTGGGCATCTTCGTTATTTTCCACTTGCCAGTTTAGTTTTAGGCCGTATTTCGCGTCACGCGCAACCGGCTCGTCGTGTATACTTTCGAAAACGCGAAGCAGTGCCGGTTCGTTTCCGGCAAACATACCAGGCGTACTGTAAATAAGCCATTTTTGTTGATCTTCTGTTAACGGCTGGTCTTTTGCGAATTGCGTTACCCCTAGGCTGCGCAGCCCAAAATAGTTTGGCTTTGGGGTTTTGAACAGCAGCATAAACGCGGCTACTACAGGGATGGCAGGTATGCCTACAATTAGGATAATAGGCAGACTATCCATAAATGGCATTAGCGCAAAAAGTACAATCATCCCGACTACCATTAGGGCTATAAATTTTAAAATATCAGGCATTTTTACCTCCTATGGGTCAAGCGCAAGTGCTCGCATTCGCATTTGACCCCCAAATATAAGTGTGAAGTGGTTTTCTTCACATATTCTCTTGTATAAAGTCTTTTAGCAAATTACCGCGAGGTATAGCCGTTTATCAACAGCCCTTTGTTAGTATCTACCGTAACCGGTGTCCCAGACTTAACAAAATCCACTGGGCGTACCTTCACCCGCAACATCGGTAACTCCAGTGCTTTTGCAACTGTTTCCGCATGGCTGAGATCCACGTTTTCCCAAGAACCGACTACCAGCGCGCCGGCTTTTTTCAAGTATTCCATTATGCTATCGTCGGTGTGGGTACAAATTATAATATCGCCTTGCTCAAACGCGGCACGGTCATCTTCGTTTTCGGATAATGTAAATAAGCGCGTTAAACCACGCACGGTACCTTGCTTGTTGCCCTTGCCTTTTGCCAAAACATTGCCCACGGTGCGCACCCTTATGGTGTTGGTGGTTCCGGCAAGGCCAACTGGTACACCCGCCATTGCCACAATTATGTCGCCATTGCCGGCAAGACCTGTTTTAACGGCCATTTCTTCCGCAATGTCAAACACTTCGCTGTCGCCTTCAAATGGCCGCGCAGATAGTACGGGAATACATCCCCAAGAAAGATTTAGCTGACGGCAAGTAACGGCACTGTTTGTAACCGCCAAAATAGGGCAGCTTGGCCGCGAGCGTGAAACCATACGTGCCGCAAAGCCAGAGTCAGTAATAGGCACGATACACGCCGCGCCAAGGTCTGTGGCAACTACTACGCCCGCGTTGCTCATTGTATTGGTGATATTTTTGTTTATATTATGGTATAGGTTGTTTTTTGTGTAGTCGACAGTATCTTCCGCGGTTGTGGCTATGCGCGCCATCATGGAAATGGCTTCTACCGGGTACTGTCCGCTTGCTGTTTCGCCAGACAACATTACCACGTCTGTGCCATCGAAAATGGCGTTGGCCACGTCGTTGGCCTCTGCACGGGTGGGACGTGGGTTGCTTACCATGGACTCCAGCATATGTGTGGCAGTTATAACCGGCTTGCCCATAAGATTACAACTGCGAATCATACTTTTTTGCACGATTGGTACTTCTTCCGGCGGAATTTCCACACCCAGGTCGCCGCGGGCTACCATTACACCGTCTGCTACCTCAAGAATGCTGTCGAGATTGTCTACGCCGTCGCGGGACTCTATTTTTGCGATTATGCGAATATGGTCGCCCCCGTTTTTCTCCAGTACCTTACGGATGTTTACGATATCGGTTGCGGTTCGTACAAATGACGCGGCTATAAAGTCGAATTCGTGCTCTATGCCAAATTTTATATCTTCCACGTCCTGCTCTGTTAGAGACGGGAGGTTTACTACTACATCGGGGAGGTTAATACCTTTGCGGTTACCAAGAAAGCCCGAATTTACTAAAATGCATTTTACGTCAGGGCCTTCTATTGCGATAACTTTCATTTCCAGTAAGCCATCGTCTATCAGTACGCGGCTACCTACTTGCAGGTCATTCGGAAGGTCTTCGTAAGTGACAGCCACACGGGTTTCGTCGCCTATTATGTCGCGTGTGGTTAATATAAATTCCGCGCCTTGTTCGAGATATATCTTGTCGTTTGCAAATGTTTTTGTGCGGATTTCCGGCCCCTTTGTGTCAAGTAGCAGTGCCACGGGCTTGTTTGTTTTCTCCCGCGCTTCTTTTAAGCGATTGACTATCTCCAAGCGAGATTCTATTGTGCCATGGGAGCAGTTGATTCTCGCGCCGTTTAGACCGTTTTCTATCATTTGTATCATGGTGTCCACGTTATTACATGCCGGACCCAGTGTTGCTAGGATTTTTGTTTTACGCATAATTTTACCTCCAGGTTTATATTTGCAGAGCTTTTATAACGAAGCATTTATATGGCTAATATTTTTGTGATTTCGTACATTTCTGGCGAATACTCTTTTTTCATGGTAAGGGCTTTTTCCAGCTCCACCAGACTGTGCTTGCCATTTCTGTAAACTATTACATTATTGAAATTGCCGTCCTTTATAGCCTCTATGGCCATAAAACCCATTATAGACGCGTGCATTCTATCAACGGCGGTAGGCGTTCCGCCACGTTGCATGTGACCTAGTACCGTTGCCCGGGTTTCTATTTCTAGCACCTTTTCAATTTCCTTTGCCATCTTACCGCTGCCGCCAATGCCCTCTGCCACAACAATTAAATGGTGACGCCTACCTGCAGAACGGTTTTCTACAATTTGCTCCATTACGGCCTTGGTGTTAATTGGGTTTTCCGGTATAACTACCTCTTCCGCGCCGCTGGCGAGGCCGCACCACAGTGCCAGATAACCTGCGTCGCGCCCCATAACTTCCACTATGCTACAACGCTCATGGCTGCTGGATGTGTCGCGGATGCAGGTTATCGCGTTGGCGGCTGTGTTTACCGCCGTGTCAAAGCCTATTGTATAATCGGTGCAGTCCATATCAAGGTCGATTGTGGCGGGGATACAAATTACTTTGATACCTTGCTTGGCAAGTGTCATTGCGCCCTTGAACGAGCCGTCGCCGCCTATAATAATTACCGCGTCAAGCTGCATTACCCGAACCACTTCCGCCGCGCGTTTCTGGCCTTCTTCGGTCATCATATCTTTGCAGCGGGCAGTGCGTAAGATGGTGCCGCCACGCTGGATAATGTCGGATACGTCTTTTGTTGTCATTTCGTTTACGTCTGCCCGAAACAGGCCTTGAAAGCCTGCCTTAATGCCATAAACCCGCATATTAAAATGAATAGCCGACCTTACCACTGCACGTATTACCGCGTTCATGCCAGGCGCGTCGCCGCCGCTGGTTAGTATGCCGACTCTTAGTCTGCGCTGTGTCATATGTGTCCTCCTTGGATGTAAGCCCGGCAGTAGCATACTTTTAGCCGCTGCCTAGTTGAAATTTTCTCAGTGTTTTGTCCTAATGAATATACCATATAGGGGGAATTGGGTGCAAGTTTGCGGCGGTCGTGGTATTTTAACTTGTAACATTATTGTCCTTCTGGGTTAAGTGATTATGATGTTATAGTCGAATAAATCTAAAACCGTCCATTGTGGCGCAGGAATTTTTCTGCAATCCAAGGAGCGGCAAACTGCCGTATTAGGCGCAGTGAGCATAGCGACACGGGAAACGTTCACTTCGTTCACTGTGTCTAATGCGAACGTTTCCCGCGCCGCGCACCATAGCGTGCGCAAGGATTGATGCGACGCTTCGAGTGCTGGAAAATTGCAAGCCACGG
>Ga0123352_10019728_pt1 | contig 10747 bp, 8 predicted proteins | sample TergutLab28metaG_FD_89700 | JGI IMG/M metagenome (GOLD analysis project Ga0123352, IMG submission 89700) | Labiotermes labralis P1 segment gut microbial communities from Petit-Saut dam, French Guiana - Lab288 P1 | ecosystem: Host-associated > Arthropoda: Insects > Digestive system > Gut ... | reverse complement strand
CCACCTATCTCTATCCTGGGCCCGCCCAATCCAGTCCATATACCCACATCCCACCTCCTGGAGATCCATCCTAATATTATCCACCCATCTACGCCTAGGCCTCCCCAGTGATCTCTTTCCCTCCGGCTTCCCCACAAAGACCCTACACACACCCCTCTCCTCACCCATACGCGCCACATGCCCAGATCATAGCATTAGAATATATATTTGTTTTACACTCAAATTTCGTAGTTCTATTGTGTTTGGAAAAGAAACTTAAGCTCCATTTAGTTACCGCTGTGGGTGAGTCTCTGAGAAAATGACGCAGATGCCAGTTTCATATACTAATATGTGTTTCTGTTGTTGCAGAGAGGACGAAGTTATTCTCATTGTCTGAGAAGTGGCGCTAATTGTTATGTATAGAATTGATTCGGATGCAGATTTTTCAACATTTGTTTGCTTGTGCTCACAGAAACATCCCCTGAGAAAATTGCGGAAATAAGACCCTTCTTTAGATTTTCAACAAGCTATACACTAGTATTTACTTTACAGAATATCATATATGAAACCACAATAACTGGTACCAAACAGCGCTGAGATATTTTATCGACACCTATTTCTGTATCATCGTAACCAGACCGAGCCTCTATTGTGGCAATATTTTCTCTCAGCAATTGAAAATGACAAACAGGATAATGGAAATGAACCACTTGTGATTTAAAAGTAAGTGTCTATAAGATGGAGAAAAGAGTGACAGGCCAGGAGAATGAGAGAAGAAAGGACAGAGATAACAGATAGATAAAATATTGTTATAAATTCCTGTGTAGACTCGAAGTGTCCGGACCCCGGCTCGATTTCCGCCTACTCTGCGATACAGAAGTAATGCCTTTCAATTTAGATTCGAAGTGTCCGGACCCCGGCTCAATTTCCGCCTATCTACATCACACATTTAATTTGCTACGTAACTAATTACATTTTTTTTCTCGAATTAAGGTTAGTTTGCGTCATAGTGGAACTGTGGCCTCTAATGGGATGACCGCCCGGCCTTCCAATGATAGATAAATGAATATGTAGCAGTGCTGGAATGATAATTGACAGAGAAAGACAAAGTTCTGAAGAAAAAAATTTTCCAATGCCCTTTGGCCATCAAAAACACAAGACGGAAGGATCTCAGGTACAAATCGGGCATTCGCAGTGAAAATCGATCTGATATTTTCCCTGGGTCGGAAAAAAGTGCACGCCATTAAACTCAATCCTTTGCCATTTATGTATTTCCAACACGCCTTTTATGTACTTCTCCACCATCACCCCTAATTTGATGTACAAGTCTAAGTTCATCTTTTCGTAGCTCTCTTGTTAGCTACTTTCAACAATTTTAAGAAATCACAGCGAGAAAACTACTTTTGTCTTCTGATATCGTATGCAAGCAGCAAGCACAGGCAAGAAGCGGTATAGGGTAGGAATTATGTAACTATGAATTCGTGACAGCTAAAGAAGAAGAAAAAATTAACGAAAATTATAAGAAAAAAGTGTAAATTATCAGTCCGTACTTCTACTAACACAATTTTTCCATTCCCCATTCAGTCCATATTTCTCGGACCAGATGCTAACACTGACTCATTCTTTTCATACTTGTACATTGCCAAAATATTTAGTCCTATAATTAGACTATAATAAATACCAACATATAATTCACCTGTGTCCATTTCATATTTTGTTGCCGTCTGGAACTACAAAATATATAGACAGCAGTCACCAAACCTTGGTTCTTTCAATTAAATAATATATAATAACCCACAAACAAGGTTGTTTCTTTGTGACTTATTTCACACCGCTGTAATTCTGATTGTACAGCGTCAAAAGTTATTATTATCATTTATTACTTATACCTTACTGTAATTGGTTTGTCACTCGGAGGCAGTAGTCGCGCTTACCTGACATTCTCTTTATGGGTCCCAACACACCGCTCCATACTCAAGTATCAGTCTCACTAGTGCCGTATAAGCTAAAAGTCTCGCATTATTTTTTCCCATTTTGAGTATACAAATTATGAAACGAAGAACCTTCCATGCTTTTCGTTGTGTGTAATTGACATGATCTGCCCAGTTTAGATCGCTGCTTATAATTATTCCTAAATATTTAAAGCTACTTGCCACCGGGATTAATTGATCTCCCAAATAATACCTTATTCTTTCCTTCACCATAGCTTTGTGAAGCTTACTGCTTTACTTTTGCCTGGATTTATCTTCATTTCATTTTATACCACCCATTTCACTAATCTGTTTAGGCCCGAATGTAATTTATCAGTGTCACTACTATCCATTATTTTCCTGTATATTATACAATCATCTGCGAACAGCCATATATTAGACTCATTGTTTCTCCAAATATCATTAACATAGTACAGTACTTAATACGCTCCCTGGCGGCAGTCCTGAGGTTACTCTAATAGCGTGACTGACGCACGGTAAATTATAAAATAAGTGGAAGGAAACGATCATGGTTACCGGAGGTACCATACCGTCATCTGTCTGGATGGACTGAGAAATGACAAGAGAACCCTCAGACTCGGTAGCCAATGACTTGCGCGACATACGAACCCAGCATTTCCCAAACAAAATTCAGGACTTGCATCGCGAAGTGAACCCACTAGAATATACTAATTATAACTAGACAAAATCCGACAAAACCAAGCAACAAAGTCTCAATAATAAAATATGGCAGACTAATGACCGACAGACAAAAATGGAGAAGGCATGAACAGTATTAATATTCAGTGCAAAAAAAATATATTAAATGTCACAGAAAATGAAAAATGTATGGTTTCCATAGTACCTTCGAAATGTATGGAGAAAAGCGGGTCTCGAGGTATAAACTCAGGAATAAGGTACTATTTTAGTTTGAATATAGCGATTCTTTCAGATGCGTGGACCAAGTTGGCAGTAACTTTGATGGGCGCCAGTTAACGTCCCTTACATCTTACTTCCATCTCATTCTGCGGCAAACCTAAGACGCCCATCGTGGCAATAGGTGCGTTGCTTAGCTTTAATTACGTATCAATTAAACCTGTCATGTCCAGCAAGTCCCGCTACATGGTTCGGAGCAAATCTCGCTGGGCTAAGAAACAAACCATCCCATGCGTACAGTCTGCTCCAAGAATGTCTACTTGTCTTCCACCACCGGCAAGCATGTTGACTGCCTCCCGGAACACAGGCTACATACATGTTCACCAGACACTGTCGGTTTTCAAAAACCACATTATCTGTTTGCAAGAAAACTTCTGTACCAGTAAGACTACATAAGCACTTGGGAGGCAGCAGATTCGAATCTTGATCAGACTGACGGCTATCCTGCTTGATGTGTATCGATGTACCTCCAAAAGAAATGTTTGAGAATAGGTAAAATTCACATCCTTGAATATGACTAAGTTTCATGGACATAGTATGGACCCTAAGGAAATCGGCATTGGGACAAAAACTCGTTATTAAATCATAAACAATTCTTGTGTCTTTCGAAACATAATTGACTTTCCATATGTGCCAGTTGTATGAAGGATACATTTTTACATTCTAGTCTTTATTTTAAAAACTTACGGTTTATTTTATCAGCCATGTGGTATATACGTATGTTTATCCGGCCGCACAACCCCTGCCCGTGTCACTGCTACTCCTAAACAGCAAGTTACGAACAAACTGAAGAACTTTAATCACACCATTCGACAAAGTTCAAGTTCGGTACTTCTAAGAATTACTACGAATAACAACTGCAGGGTGGCATTGCCAATTTGATAGGTGGGAATGGCTCAGTCGCCACTATTGGTCCGCTGCGCAGTATTTTGAATTGGATATTGTAATGAAGCGTTGAAAGTCGCAGATATTTGATAAGGTAAAGCAGTCCCATTACAGGCCTGGACAGGCCCAGAGGGTTCCAGGAAGTTAAAGTTCCCAGCTTTCGTAACAACGGAACAGGATGGTGGTAGGTTGCAAACCTTACGCACCGGCCGCCTTTGCCCCCAGGAAATACTCCTGGTACTCATTTCTCTTAGAGGTTGAGTCAACCCCAGGGCCATAGTGCGATCGGAAGGATTTTATGTCAATGAAAAATCCACTGACACCAGCTGGGATCGAACCAGCGACCTTCCGATTTGTAGCACAGCACCTTAATCACTGTGCTACCGCGGTCCCCTATTTGATAAGGTACTTCTATATTTTCCAAAATGTAAGACAAGAATATGCCTGCAGCAAGAAGTAAGTTGTACTATTCTGAGTTTAGGACGACAGACGATGAGACAGACAAGCAGATTTTATATGACAGTTGGTTGTAAGAATAACTGTAAATTCCATGTAAAAAATATGTGTATGTCAACCATTGTGAAAATGATAGCAGGGTGAAACTCGGAGACTCTATTATGGAAATTTTAAGCAGCTTAAACGTCCAGTAGTGTAAATTACTCGTTCAGTAGGCTCTAAGATTATTAATTTACAGCTTTTGTCAATCCATGCATATACAGCTTATAGAAGCGCTTAAACAAAGTTAAAGTCAAAATTTATTTCCAGAACTCCTTTTATTTGTGCGTTTTTGGGAGGGTTAGCAACTTTTGATTTAAGTTCATTTAATTGTATAACAATTTCATCTATTATATTCATGCATTTCATAACAGTTTCTCTGGCAATGAAAAATGAAAGCCTATTTTCTTTTAGATCTGGCTATATCGACCATTCCACTTCTATTCTTCCTCTGCTTCCCCAGTGAAGCCTTGCAATTTTACAGACAGAAATGTCAAGAATGGTGACAGACAACTGTCTACGAAAAATTCTTGTTTACACATCGTTCATAATTTACAAGAATAATTACATTGTATTCAAAAGATATTTCTTTACAACGTGTGTCAATGGGCTGTTTATTGTCCAGCAGGTCCAATTATGTTAAAACGTTTAGCACGTTCATAAAAGAAAACCGTTCAATAACTGGAGGGGTTATAGGGTCAATGCGCACCAAACTCAGCAGCATCTATCTTGGACGTTCTCCTTGTGAGTAAACCGCCGTCGTCCCAGGAGACCAAGTGTGGAACAACATCTTTGGCAAACGACAGGAGAAAAGCGACACTGGCTTCAAAGAGTGCAACTGCAAAGAGATAGAGGAGGCAACACGGAAACCCTCACGTCAGAGTCATCCAATGGTAGACATGAGTGAGGACAAACCACCCCTCATTAATGTTCACAGATGACGTAATCTCTGTGTTCAGTATATTCCAAGACAAGCCACTTCTTGCACTTCAGTCAGCAGACCAACACCACAGGCAGTCCTCAGAGAGCAGCTTCCCAGAAGCTAAATGGTAGGTTCGCTCTCCAACCAGGTTAGAGTTCGCCCTGGAAGGGGCCGCTCTCACCGAAGAACTTTACATGGGACACTCAATGCAACACGAAGCTCCAGGGAAAATACAGAAGTTCGGTAAAACCTCGACCAATTCGCCTGTCTTACAACATCCGGTAGAGTTCTTAATGTCATAAAATGTTACATCTGGTGTCCTTCTGCGATAAACTCGTCGACCGGTTCACCGGCTGATAACACCTGTAGAACGCCGCAAGAGAAAGATGGTCTGCTGCTCTATATTGCGACCAACAGGGGGCAGACGAACAACAGAGACTACGCTCCACAATTGTGGATTGGATTCAACGTTCAAGGTTTCCCATTCCACACCCTTGACGGGACAGACCACTGTACGGGGGCTGAGTAGATGGGAGAAGAAGTGATCGGACTAGACTAATAATGGAACAGTGAGAAACTACTTTCCCCGTCATCTGGCCAAGACGTAATTACCCTTCTGCAACAACACCAGGTGCCTATGAAACGGCCGGTTGTGACCAAGTAACCCAGATTTCAAATACACACACATGAGGTATCCACGAGTGTATACATACACATATGCACTATTTGTATGGACTTTAGATTTCAGAGAGATGTTCCAGTATCAACGTATATAACAGTGGTATTTCCAAGCTTTAGGTTTCTGTGACCGTGCATCGTGAGCAAATTGTGAACTGAGAGAGAAAACCAACAAGATGCAACAGTTAGATGTTTATTTTTAACACTTTCTCAACATGTTTCGGGCATCATTATGCCCATCTTCAGGAGAACAAGACGTGGTGTGCTGCGCTGGTTCTGCTGGATGTGGTTGGTAGAACCAGCGCAGTACACCACGTGCAGTAACACACGTCTTGTTCTCCTGAAGATGGGCATAATGATGCCCGAAACATGTTGAGGAAGTGTTGATAATAAACATCTAACTGTTGCATCTTGTTGGTTTTCTCTCTCACTTCACAGTGGTATTTCCCACTGACAGTTCACAGTCAACAGTGTCAAATCGCATCTCCTTCTATGGTTTTCACACATAACTCTCCCATTATTACAGTCTTAAAATTACAGTATGGAGGACATTATATATTGCAAGTTCAATGAGTATGTCAGCTGCAGATTTTAAGATTTCTGGAAATACAGTTTCTTGGGGTGGTTTGATGTTATGGTAGTGGTGATTATGACATTAATACACCAGAGGTCTTCATGCCTAGCAAAGAAGCACAGTTATTCCCTTATCTGAGTGAATTTTTATCTTGTCTGCTAAAAAAAGCTAACTTTGAAAACACTGAATACGGCCTCAGAGAAGAGAGAGTCATAAAACAAGCTGCCTTGCTATATAATCTAGAGAAAAATATTTCCGTCGGTGCTCGACACAGAGTACAACTAAGACATGCATCCCACTGCTGTTTATTGCTGTCTTCTGATTTTCTATCGTAAATAATTGGGATTTTCATTTTCTTTCCATGAAAACAAACAGACGACAAACATCCCGGAAAAGAAACTTCGCCGCCTTAAATCTACAATTACACGTCGGTGTTAGATAATCTCCACCGTGTCGAGTAGATTTGTTATGAGCGATCTTTCAGAACTTGACCCTACTCCTTTCACCAGGTAGGGTGTGAAGTTGGTCTCATATTTATGTAATATTAGTCAGGCAGTTAATTGTTATAACATAATGGCCGTGTAGTGCCATTTGTTTATGTCACTTGGCGGTGCTTTCAAAAGTACCAGTAACTGAGATTTTCATTTGGTTTTCATGAAAACAAGAGCCAAACAGATGGATAAACACTCCGACAAAGAACATTGTCCCGGTCAGATTAACTACATAATGATCCCTGACAGTGTCCAGTTTGTGAAGTATGTTTGATACACATGACCTTCCAGAAGTTGACTTCACTCTCTTCTTCAGGCCTATGTTCTCGTTTCTTTGTCTCTTTTACATAAACGCGTCAGTAAATGGCTAAAATTCAACACCATAGGATTGTGGCATTTTCAAGTAGGTAACATCATTTGTTAAAAAATTACACCTGTTTACATCTGTCTTACAGAAAATTCGACAGTGATCATGCAAAGTTCCTGTCGTCGCTTCAACGCGAAAGTTACTTGCTGTAAAAAACAAAGCTCTGTCTCAGACAAATATGACTATTTAAAATAATAATTGAAATAAGCGCTTTATATAATTTGAAACATTAATTGTGTTTATCACGGAAAAAACTAATTTTAAAAATTTTTATAAAAAAACACCTACCAAACCTACAACTTGAACTGAAAGTTTTGCAAAATTTTTAACTTCACACTGTAGATCCCTTCTTGATAGCTTAATAATCGATCATCTAGCCTTTTGCACAACTCAGAACATCATGAGAGGTTTTTCAAAACCCGCAAATCTAAGTAGGATTTGATTATATAAAATGTATCTTCACATATGGGAAACCTTAAAAATGTTATCCTGTGAGTGGTTTAACGAAACCTCCGATACACCGTCAGATGTAGATAATATGGTGCTGGATTCAACACTACACAGGTGATGATATTACACACAAAGAGTGTGTATGGTTTGGAATGCAGATAAGGCCTATCCCTGGTGTGAGAAATGGTCCTTACTTCAGTAACTTAAAATGTTTCAACCTAGGCTCTTCAAAGAGTTGGAAGGTAGAAAATTCATTTCAGATTCCTTAGATTATTTACACCGGATTTCAGGCTGCAACGTAAAATGGTATTAAGAGGATAAATCAAAAGGACAGAATTAGCCAGCAAGAGTGTTTCCTCTTGGGAGATAACTGAAAGGCCACGAGCCTCACTCAGATACGCAGTTTATATTTTATCCCAACGCAGGAGAGTGGTACTCAGGGAGACACGGTTCTTCAATTGGCGCATTGCTTATATAATAAATGTGATATGGCAAGCTGTTTCGGAAAAGTCGTCACTGCTGAAGGCCTAGTAAAACTTTAACCGTGGACCATCAGTTTAGTAATAAATTATGTAAATGGAATCTCCTTGCTCAGCTTCATATAGTTATTTAATGGAATGCTACTTTTGTTGGCAAAAGTTCTTTAATAATTTAAAGGAACCCCACAACTGTATTATAATTCTGTTTGTAACTATGCTTAGCACAGGTCTATACCTAATCAGAATTAATGTATTAATTTTGATTTATTTACCGAACTGCTTTGTCATAAATAATGTCCACATTCGGAAACCAACATCCTCGGAATGAATCAGGAGTATCAGAGAAAATGCTTGATTCGGCTACAATTTACGCAGTACAAATAAATTCACCATCATTCCACTTGTTCTTTCACTAATTACTTACGACCTAAATTTCTCTCATATTACAAAGTTTAAGTGGGAGTATGAGCGTGACCTTAGGCGGACTATTCAGTCCCAGTATGACAAACCACTTCGCTCAACGTAACCCAATAACACGACTGTTGCATCCACATTGCATACTAATTTACAATTTATAATTACTCTACCGTCTATATACTCAACAATGCTCACAACAAAATCGTGGACTGTAGAATAATAGGAAAAAAGATAACTATGTCTTAATTTCTACAGATCTGCGGTAAATTCTTTTTCGTTGACACACTTGAAAGACGAACGTATGTACAGACTCGGTAATCTCAACCAATCTGCTGTGAACATGTGAACTGCTTATTATATACTAAGTTGTGAAGCCGTTGTAGTCTTGTCGGTGGTTGCGTTTCGGAGTAAAATGCTGCCTCTATCTTCAGGGCAGAACTTGAAGATGGAATTACAAAACTCCTCCAGATATTTGGTGTCCACCAATAAGACCACACGGGGTCATAATCATGAACAGTTTAGGTTTAATGCACACCGCTGCGAGAACTTCAAAACTTAAGGTCAATTAGCATTATGAGAGAGAATGTTAGTGTAATGACTGCATTAATATTTTAGTGGTTTATATGGTTTCATGTAAGTTCACATAGACTCAATCGGAAGTACAGATTACGTAGTTAGTAAGATACCAGTCAACTTGTAACTGCGTTTAAATACACACCGCTGGCGAAAGAATCCACTGTTTCCACTGCCAGCCTGCATTGTGTGGCAAACAAATAAAACGCTGGCGCGCCAGGAATCGAGCCCCTCTCTCCCAGACCGTGTGCTGCTCACTATACTGATTGGCCAAAGTTATGATTGAAGCAGACCAAACGAAATTCGCAAGACAATTTTACTGCACATCTCACCAAAAAATTTCATCAAAATCAGTGGAGTGTATTCGGAGATGAAACAAGTGGATGAAGATCAACAGAAAACCTGCCCACACTGTTTCACTGAATGAAGTGTTGTTTAGTTAATTTCACATATAGTGACTGAATAAAAACTTGAGAATTTTCAACACAATTATTAAACACATCGACAATGTTAGCCTTGGATCTTTGTTCATTTCCCACCGAATTTCTTTAAATTCACTGAGTTGCCCGCCCGAAATATCAGTTGAATTGCCTTATCCTGCGTTGTCAATCATAGTAGATGTTTTAAAAATATGAACAAATTTTAAGCTTTACCATTAAATCCATCACAAAACAAAACAGACTAGGTTACTCTTTGTTGAAGACAAACAACATAACATTAGTTACCCTCCTGACAACAATAACAAATAATGTCAGTGAACAAAGTGACCGCGCAAACAGTTTTAATGTGTAAGTTCTGAAGTTTCAACAGTGGATAAAGGCATTAAAGTCATTTGGGCAATCAGACGCTTTATGGTTCAGTTAAAAACAAATGGACCGGAGGCGTACATCATCTCAATCGTAGGGTCTGTGTCAGCACAGTCGACCCTACTGATGGACAGAGACTAAGCTGGTTTTGACTCGGTCGCAATCAGGACATGGCTCGGCTTAGGGTACGTACACACCAACAGAGTTGAGTCGAGTCACACGAGTCTTGCCGAGTCAAGAGTCTTGATACCGCATGTTCCATTTTCGTCAGTCAGAATCTAGTGATCGGACGTGACGGCTGCTATCTTGACGAAGAAATGGATAATTTTTTAGTTAAGGACCACGAGGCAATTTAAGACGCCTCGCGTTGTGGAAACCGGAACCGCGTCTTACATTGATGATGATGCTCATAACAACAAAAGCAACAGCACCACTAACAACAGTAATAATTTTTTTATTGTTATTAGGCTTTCTATCTAAAGTCTCTATACCTTATTTTTGGCGTAGTAGAGAGAGACAACCGACTTTCAACTGGCTTCAAATTAAAGATAGTGTAATGTGTTTGTAGTGTATTATTATTATTATTATTATCATCATCATAATCATCATCATCATCATCATTATTATCGTCATCGTCGTCGTTTTAATTAAGGGATAGTTGAAAGATGGAAGTAATAAAAGTAACGGAATGTGCTACTTCAAATATTTTCTTACTGTAATGTAAT
>Ga0123352_10019721_pt1 | contig 10751 bp, 5 predicted proteins | sample TergutLab28metaG_FD_89700 | JGI IMG/M metagenome (GOLD analysis project Ga0123352, IMG submission 89700) | Labiotermes labralis P1 segment gut microbial communities from Petit-Saut dam, French Guiana - Lab288 P1 | ecosystem: Host-associated > Arthropoda: Insects > Digestive system > Gut ... | reverse complement strand
CATAACTCCGTAACCGTCCAAAATCGGACACAGGTTTATATGAACTTTTTTGATCACAAAGACCTAGGAAATCACCTCCTGCAGTTATGCCCTAAAGTCGTGAAACACCCTGTATATATATATATATATATAAATTAGTTTTTAAAATACTTACATTGGCGCAGCAAAGAACCCATACACAGTACGTTACGTTTCTATTCAGACACTACATGTATGAAGAAACTACGAACAATGAACCTCCAAATGTTTATCTCAGTAATTAACCAACTGCGTAATGCAATTTTGACCTCCTGATGATGAGCACATGTGCTCGAAACATGCAGAGGCATGAAATAAACTAATTGTAAATCAAAAATTGTGTGCATCAAGTTGGTTAATTATTGAGGTAAATATACTGAGATGCACGGTCAGCAAAACGTCAAAACTCCAAATGTTGTTTTTCTTGACGAAATAATATAAAAGAAACTAAAAGCAACAAATCTCAAATGTATTTATTCTTGATGAAATATTTACAAACAGGGCTCGGCACTTGGTTGCAAGAAACTTTTTTGTCCCGTTTGGAAGAAACAGAATGTTTGATGTAAAAAAGATTGACGGCTGTTTAAATATTTACAGACTTTCTTTCTACACGTTTTCTTCCCCCCCCCCCCCATGCATTGACGTTCATTCACCAAACAAATAACCTACATGCAAGGTAATATATCAAGTCTAATTCGCATCACAACATTAAAAATGCATCTTGTAAAATTCTTCATTCATGTTTCCTTATATCATATTCATGTATGTTTCCTTTCGGGCATTCAATCTTACTATGAATTCTCCTCTCACAAAATAATTAACCTATTTCTTGTCCGTATTTCCTAACAATAACATACTTTGTGCGTCACTGAACGTGATAAGTACCAGCACTTATCTACAAAAATTTTAAATGCAGTGACAGTGTTTCACCGTATTTTGTGACTTGACATACCTCTCTCTGTTTTCCCTATGATATTCTCTCTGTTCCCTGTATATACGAAGTTTAGTCCCAGAAAGTATCTCGATAAGGAAGGAGAGACTCAAGGCCTGGCATTTCCAGCGGGAAAATTCTGGGTCAAGTCGATTCTAATACGATTCTCATTAGTTCGCTAATCTACGGCTCGTTCTTTGCCCGGTTTGACTTAAAACAAAATATACTGAAAATTTTATATTCCTTCTCAAAGCAGCGTACTAACTTCATTTGCATGGCTAACTAATTCAAGAAAAAAAAACTGCTAGCCGTGAAGAATATTTATCATTATTACGATAAAGTCTGAATATAATCCCCTTTGGCACATTATAATGATCGGTTCACGCATCCGAAGAGTGGAATTTGAATAAAGACAGTCAAAGTTTGCAAAATGAGAAGTGATAACCCACATTTCTTCAAAACTGATCGGTGCGATACAATAATTTATTAGTTGAGTTTCAAAACACATTCCTTTGAGTACTCCTCCTAACACCAAATTTCTGCCACTGCATATCCACTACGTCGTTATTAACTACGGTTTATCAGTGCTGTTTATTATGATCTGAAATGTCAAAGTGATCCGTAACTTCATCCACTTTACTGGGGTTCTTGGTGGAGCTGCTATCGTATCTTGGAACAGATATCAAACGCCCTGTCACATCATCGTCAAATAACTTTAAACTTACTAAGGTCTACAAAGAACATCTGAAACTTGATGTTGCGCCCCCCCCCCCCAACCTGACGAAAGAGCTCCCGTCCATGGTACCCACTGAAAAGGAGGCTGGGTGGACCTCAGACTCGGTTTGGACGCTGCGGAGAAGAGAAATATCTCTTGTCCCTGACGGTAATAGAAACACAATTATCCGGTTGTTCAGACTATAGTCTGTTGACTATACCGACCGAGCCATCGCTGTTCATCTTGACAGTTCCGCAATTTACATTACAGGCACTGAGGAAGGCTTCATGCCCTGGCTCTTGTCCGAAGTGAAACAAGAAATCAAGCAAATGATCAGCAGCAGGGAAATTCTCACAGGTTTGTCGTTGTTTTAACAGGGATGACTATCAGTTTTATGTTTATGGTTCCGTGCATCGCTGATCTATATTAATAATTGTCCAACGAGATGTAACACAAAGCAGTCTATTTATTATTCTGCAAGTTCACCCTACCTGTTTCGGGTGTCAACCACACCCATCATCAGGAGTACACAAAACTGTAACTACAGCCTTCGGTACTGGTCATATTTTTGCGCAGCTACCTCCCCCCAACGTGACCAAACTAGCTTCAGGAGTACACAAAACTGTAACTACAGCCTCCGGTACTGGTTATACTTTTGTGCAGCTACCTGCCTCCAACGTGGCCAAGCTAACTTGGAGTGAGGTAGCTGCACAAAAATATGACCAGTATCGGAGGCTGTAGTTACAGTTTTGTGTACTCATGATGGGTGTGGTTGACACCCGAAACATGTAGGGTGAACTTGCAGAATAATAAATAGACTGCTTTGTGTTGCATCTCGTTGGACAATTATTAACATGGATGACTATCAATGGACCCTTAATTGTCCTCATCTTTCCTAAACAGGAATACATTCAATCAAATGCTCCCCAGGATCCTCGGTTCTCCCCTATTTCCTCGGTTACGTTCTGTACATTATTTTACATTACAGAGTGCTTATTTCTAGAAAGTAGAAGTAACATGCACATACAACTCTTAATTAAAATGTAAACATAAAGCAGGAAAAAAAATGTTGGCGCTGCGGCCCATCGCGGGCTCTGGCTTTCTCATACATGAGGTTTCTAGATCACACACAAAGACGCACCACAGTCGTTAGGACTCTTCTGGACGAGTGATAGTTCGTCGCGGGGACCTCTACCTGATAACGCACAAAACAGACATCCATGCCCCCGGCGGGATTCGAACCCACAATACCAGCAAGAGAGCGGCCGCAGACCCAGACCTTAGACCGCGCGGCCACTGGGACCGGCAAAACTGAAAGATAACTGTAATAAATTTCTTAAAAACAGAAAGTGCAAACTACAAAACAGGTCTGGCTTTAATTATAGTTTAATCCAAAATACAGGGTTATTCGAAATGACTGTCGGGGTTTTAACAACTTGTCAGTTTGGAACGAACTCAATTATCCTGTTGATGTTTGCAGAATCACAAAAGGTGCATATAAAGAGCACCTTTAAGGTATGTAACAAAAACTTGGAGTGTTGTTCTATTAAATAAAAAAATACATACACTCCTATCTCAAGTGTATTGTGTATGACAAGTTGTTAAAACCCCGAATCATTTCTAATAACCCTGTATATATGTACATACGCCGGTCCCAGTGGCCGTGCGATCTAAGACGTAGGTCTGCGGCCGCTCGCCTGCTGAGATTGTGGGTTCGAATCCCACCGGGATCATGGATGTTTGTTGTGAGTGCTGTGTGTTGTCAGGTAGAGATCTCTGCGACGAGCTGATCACTCGTCCAGAGGAGTCCTACCGACCGTGAGGCGTCGTTTCGTGTGATCTAGAAACATCGTGAATGAGGTGGCCATGGCCCATTGGGGGCTGTAACTCTGAAAAACATCTGTGTTAACTCTTCAGTATCAACTCATGATTTAGTAGCATGCATGACAACAGTGCTTCGTATTTCAGTTGAGGGAGTTTGTACCGGAACAATGGCGACAGCGGAGCTTTCCTTTCTCATGCTCCATTATTCATTCTTCAATATTACTAGGCACATACCTGAGTTCAATCTTGAAACAAGCTACACGAAGACTTCGTTTTGAAGTGTTTCGGAAAGTGACTTTGTTTTAGAAAATACAAGGAACTTCAAATGACAGTCTGATAACTTTTTCCTGAGACAATTATGCGTTCTGGTTAGTTCTCTCTATACAACCTATAATTGTGTGTATCCCATAATACCACCCAACCGGTGATTAAAAATAGCGGAAATGGTTCAATGTTTACGAATTTAAACAGCTTTGTGTAATCTTATTCTTGCAATAAAACCAAAGAGAAGCACTGATTTCTCAAATTTATTTTTGGAATAGGACTCTAGCAAGCAGTCAGCATAACCGGTATAACATATACCTATCGCTGTGTGTACAGTGCTAGACTCCTGATAATTTACAGAGAAACTGTCCGCAACATGTAGAGTCCCATTCCAAAAACAAATTTGAGAAATCAGTGCATCTAGTTGGTTTTATTATAAGACTATATCAAGATGCACGGTCCTCAGAACGTCAGATACAGCTTTGTATACATTCACTGGAACTGATCTATGTCATTTTTCTAGATATTGTACGTGAGATATTAGAGACAAGAGCTGAGATATACCGAGTAATGGGGGAAGAAGATGCCAAGGAATTGGGTTTGGATAGTGAAGAGGAAGAGATACCGAAGCAATCAGACAAGGAATCTGTACAGACAGCTGAAAGTGAGGGAGTAGTTAAAGGTGCCGAATAGAGTAAGTAAATGAGCAGTACAACGAAGATTGGACTAGGTATGAGTAAAACCTGGCAAACGGATAATAATTTATACTGAACGCATCCAACATGTCCGGTGATATGAGTTAATGATGTTCCTTCCCCATTCCATTGTTACTGTACTTCCTCTAAGTAATTTCAAGACTCCCACTCATTACTTCCTCAGTTAATTCAAAGCACAGATCCGAAATAACCTGCATCTCCCTAACACTACATACTTTAATATAATTGAACGCATTTGTAATTTTGAGGTGTGCCATCCCCGTTGTGTGTTTAAACTACAAGGTGAGGTAAATTCAGTCAAAAACACAACTATGAATATATGGCTAAATGATGGTGTTTATTAGCAATATAAAACTACATGTTTCGGCCTATAACGGCCATCATCAGGTTTTGACAACTTTCTTGCTGTAAGAGTTATATATAATAAGCGTAAAATGCATATTATATTATTTATGCATATAATATATTATATGTAACACATATGATAATATACTATATATTATATGTATTATATATAATACATTATATATTATATGTCTTATATATAATACATATTATATAATATATATAAATATATATTATATTATTTATGCATATTATGCATATAATATATTATATATAATACATATTATATATATAACTCTTATAGCAAGAAAGTTGTCAAAACCTGATGATGGCCGCTATAGGCCGAAACATGTAGTTTTCTATTGCTAATAAACACCATCATTTAGCCATACATTCATAGTTGTGTTTTTGACTGAATTTACCTCACCTTACAGCATTTGTACTTAAAAACGATAAGCTAGGCTTAACCATTTAAAACCTCACAGAAAAGAAACTCTTGTTCATCAGATGACAGAAATATGTAATGTTGTTTCTTAAACCACTTTAAAGTAAATTATCCGTAACTGAAGATAAAACCTTAGCGTTGTTTATTATTTCCACTGTTCCTATGGCAGAAATGGCATTCGCCTTCTGGAATTTGTATACGTGAGTAAGAAACGAAGAATTATGCAGGGTTAATCGAATTAAAACGTTGTAATTTTCCTCTCTTAATTTCCAATTATTAATTTATCGTATTGGTTTGCAAAAAGTATCATAAATTTACAAAATATAGGATGATTCTTTACCTGCTTGACCAATAAGCGTGGGCCAAACGCTCTGGACAATTTTTATTAGACTTTCACAAAATTACTAACAATGGGGTCGTTTGTCTAGCTACCTTAATCGACTGTCAAACCTCCCTGATATGCGGCAGAGAAGCAACGCTGGCAGAACGTTGGACGGAGCGGTGGGTCTGTGCTTAGGTGCCAAGCAGAAAGGAAAACCTTATATATGATAAATTTACTTTGCAAAGCCAACTACAATCTGAATGAATAGCGTGTTTTATTTATTTAGAAAATAACACAGTTATCCATAACTGAAATTAAAAGACCAACATTTTCTGTAAATTTATCTCAGTAATTAACCAACTTGATGCACAAAATTTTTGTTTCACAATAAGTTTTATTTCATGCATCTACATGTTTCGAGCACATGTGCTCGAAACATGTAGAGGCATGAAATAAACTTATTGTGAAACAAAAATTTTGTGCATCAAGTTGGTTAATTACTGACATAAATATACTGAGGTGCACGGTCAGCAAAACGTCAAAAATTTCTGTAAAATTTCCTTCAATTCTAGACCGTATTTTACGTTCTAAATAACACAAAGCAGCACTCAAAAGTAGCCATACATTGTGGCGTCACGCAATCAAGTCTCCTGGTCGCATTTAATTGGTACATAGCCTTTGTGTTTTAGTTATGCAGCAACATTCCACATTTTTACAGCCCAGTGTACGTAGAAGAGAGAAATAAACCCCTATTAAAAAAACACCAAAACCTAAAGAGATAAGATAGAAATGTGGGCCCGGTAGCACAGTCGGTATAGCGACTGGGCTACGGGCTGGACGATCCGGGATCGAATCCAGGTGGGGACGAGATTTTCCGCCCGTCCAGACCGACCCTGGGGCCCACCCAGCTTCCTTCACAATGGGCACCCGGACTTTCCCGGGGGTAGAGGCGGCCGGGGCGTGGGGTTGACCCCCACCCCCGTCTAGAGTGCCGATGTCCTAGAAAGAGTATAACTATACCTATACTCACCCTAAGAGCCTTCGTGGCTCATAAAAAAGGGTGAAAACCTACCTACCTACCTACCTATCTATCTAAAGAGAGAAATAAAGTGTTATAATACGAAAACCAGCCGATCCCAGTCGCCGCGCGGCCAAAAATTGGGTACGCGGCCACTCGCTTGCTGGGATTACGGGTTCGAATCCCGCAGGAGGCGTGGATATCTGTCCCTTGTGAATGTTGTGTGTTGTCAGGTACAGGTCTCTGCGACGGGCCGATCCCGTAGCTTATCATCGTCGCAGCAGAATTGTCGAAATGTGCCCTGTGTCTATCAAGGTGTATCCTGTCCCGTACGCAGAGAAACTGAGGGAAAATCAGGTTACCCGAAACAAGCCGAGATTTAAGCCCACTTCTGTACTAATTCGTTCGCCCTACCACTTAATATCAAGCTCCACATATTGTAATCATGTCTATTCTAAGTATAGCATTTTTGCTCTGAACATTCCTAATGCACCTTATTGACAATTCTCGATATCTTTGTTCCATCGTTCCTCTTAACTGTACTCAGCATCTAGATTTGTCATGTATCCCCCCTCAATAACCTAACACAAGTGGAATAATAATCCAACACTGACAATAATGGCTGCAGCACCTGTTCAGAGACCATTCATCACACATATCACTCATCTAGCCATTCGAAATCAACCATTCAACTTCTCTATCGTTCCGTGCAGCTAAAGTTGTGTTGTCTACCAAGGGGCATACACCGGGTGTACATGTGATATTCGTATTTGAAAGTTCTATGCCATACCCCCTACCACAATAACAGCTGTAAGGCATTTCCACTTCACCCACAGACAAAACAGCATCTACAATATCACGTGCAATGGCAACCCGCATGATGGGTACGTAGAAAAATTTACCCGTAAATTCATTTCACGACGACGTATCTACGGTCAAGCTTTGCACCGTCAAATTGTGTTTGTAACGGTAAACAGCGAATACGGGCTAATAAGGGAGAAAGAGAGACTACGTGTTTTTGGTTTGTGTGGCGCACATTTTTATTTAGATGTACAAATCTCGGTAGTGTGCAACTGCGGAATTATTTATGAGCAAAGAAAGAAATTGAAATTAGAACAACACAGGCAATGTACGAGTACGCATAACGTAATATTGTGGCGCTTTTGTGTAACCATGTAAATGCAACAATGCAGTGCGTGTATTGTTTAGCTGCACGTCACTGTCAACAAATTAATAATATTCAGTGCTGCATAACAATGTTTTATGACGAATTTATTCCGCCGGTAATAATAAAACGTAATCGGATCTTAACGTAACGTTTCCGGTGTTTTTGTTCGATTTTAACCCAAATCCGAGGTTTCAGTACAGCTGCACGTCTCAAAGAAATAGAATCCTCTAAAAACAAGAATTAATGACAGTACACTCCGACATGCTACCGTAACGCATGGTGTTAATATATGATTGGTGGAGAGCCACATTTAAAAATACGCAATAATTTTTTTAAATGGGAATGGCTTGGCTTGAAGATTCCCTGGCTTCACTTGCTCGGCCTTTTAGCATGAAGATGCGAGTATACAGCACTGGTTGCAGAACACATCTTCTAAATGATGGGCCTGATAAAGTGATCCCGTTACAGGCCCGGTGTGGCCCAGAGGGTGGGTAGAGGAATAGCTCTACTCTTACATGACCACGGCACTAGAAGGGGGTAAGTGGTCAGCAGCACGCCCCGGCCGCACTTTACCCCCGGGAGAGACCTGGTACCCATTTTACAGGAGACTGGGTGGGCCCCACGGCCGGTCTGCACCGGCGGAAAATCTCGTCCCCACCGGGATTCGATCCCGGACCGTCCAACCCGTAGTCAGTCGCTATACCTACTGAGCTACCCGGCCCAAATTATGGGCCTACATGGACAATAAACACTTACGTAACAAGGAACTAATTCCACTCCAATTATAAGAGACCAAACAGACAACACTGTTTTGGGGAATAACTGAGGTTTGTACCGAGAATTACACTAAATAAGCAGCACGCTGTGTGCATGACGTAGTTCCTCGCTGTTACGTCAAGCGTCACATATAACAACCCTTGAACTTAACCGCTACTGCTAAGGTCCAATATCAGAAACTTTAAATTCAAGGCAGTTTGTTTCCATAAAACACTTCTTTAATCACTTAACTTGAGCAAAACGAATTCATAAATATTATTATTATTATTATTATTATTATACTTTACCAAGCGTTACCAAAACCAGTCAGCTATGTGGACAGAATTACATTCTTGTTATGGAAATAGCAGAAATAATGTCACATAACAATGGGCTTCGAACTTAATTTGACTCTACGAAATGCTACGCCGCCGCCACATGTTAAAATGTGACAATAGATTTGCACGGTTGCGACGTACCGAGGGTGATACCTCTAATATATGAGCTTCGAATTGGATTCAGATGGACGCGAGGCGGTCCGACCGTAAAGAAACCAAAACAGACCATGCATAATGTACAACACACAGCAAAAGTTAAAGCATACAACGATAAACGGAGTCCTGTGCGACTGATCCACAGAGGTGCTGCTGCTTGCACATGTATAATGAAGCGAATATGCGGTTTTGACTATTTCGCGTGCCTGGAAGTAAATAATTTTCAATTATTTCCAGAAAAGTGGAAGGAATACATGCTTGCAGTGCCCATGCACAAGCTTTTTATGGTACGTTCGCAAAATTCTGAAAAGCGACTGTTTGCTTCGTCATGTCTGTTTGTATGGAACCCGGCTTCCACTGGACGGATTTTCATGAAATTTGGTATCTGAATCGTTTTATAAAATCTGCCGAGAAAATTCAAGTTTCATTAAAATGGATAAGAATAAGGTACTTCACATGAAGACCAATAAACATTTTTTATTATATCTCGTTCATTTCTTCTTAGAATTAAAAGTGTTTCAGAAAAAAAAGTTGTAGAGAAAATCAAAACACACATTTTTGAACAACAATTATTTTTTAATCGTGCCGTTTATGAGATAATGTGGAAAAAAATATTGTAGAGCGCAGCAGGCCATAGATGCCAATCTGGTGCATGCGCATTGTATGCTGGATAACTAAGGCTAAACACAAACACTCAGAATGTGTAATACTTATTGTTTTCCACTACAACAATGGTTGCACGAACGCGCCTCAATGTAACTTTTACGTATATTGCCTCTCTTGTTCTATATTGCAATAAACTAGCTGGATGAAGAAGCCAACAGTCGTCTAGCTGGTCAAAAAATTCTTCAGCTCGCGCTTCTGGTATTTTACGCAGCGAAGAATGGTATTTTTTACCTACGTTTCGGAAAAAAACCTATCGGCCCCATCTTCAAGGGTCAGTCAGATGTCTTGAACTGCTTGACCCTTGAAGATGGGGCCGACAGGTTTTCCCGAAACTACCATTCTAGGCTGCATAAAATCCCAAATGAGCGCAGATGTCACTCAAACTGTGGCGGAAGCCTGAGATCATGTAAATTCTTCAGCAATTATGTAATTCTGATCCAGTGACATGTTCAAAAGAACCGGCCACTGGACCCTATTTCTGCTATTTTAATTCAGTTCGCATTTTAGCATACTGTTTACACAGCACCCACTTGAACACTATAGTTAAATCTACGCCATCTTCTATAAAGTGTTCTCACGTCTTTGGGGTTTCCTAATAATATTGCGTATTCACTTCTCATCTCCTCCATATTCACCGCATTTCATTTTCCTTCGTTTGGAATGAGAACTAGAATTATAATTGTATTTACTTTTTTTTCAAACCACCTCACATTACAGTAAGTACGTAAGCACACAGCAACATAAATTGTTCTATGTGCGGAACGTAATCAAAGTGGCGGATTAAGTAATTTTTCTCACTGCCACCATTCACATTCCACGTAAATTTGCCTTAAAGAGAGTTTCATGCCCTTCAGTTTTCGTTAGGATACAACAATTCAGGACTCAACACGCTCCCACCGCATAAGTTCGCGCGTCGTCTACGACGGTGTTTCTCAACCTGTGTGGGACCGCGGCCCGGTAAATTCTTTTTTCATAAGACGAGGGCCCGGTCCCAACAGATTTACTTGTAAATACCTTTCCATTTTTTTAAGTTCATACATTAAACTAACATAAGTATTAATAATTAATT
>Ga0123352_10019720_pt1 | contig 10751 bp, 9 predicted proteins | sample TergutLab28metaG_FD_89700 | JGI IMG/M metagenome (GOLD analysis project Ga0123352, IMG submission 89700) | Labiotermes labralis P1 segment gut microbial communities from Petit-Saut dam, French Guiana - Lab288 P1 | ecosystem: Host-associated > Arthropoda: Insects > Digestive system > Gut ... | reverse complement strand
TGTGTGTGTGTGTGTGTGTGTTTAGTGTGGTAATGTTTGTGTGTGTTGGTGTGGTAATGTGTGTGTGTGTGTTTAGTGTGGTAATGTGTGTTTTAGTGTGGTAATGTGTGTGTGCGTGTGTTAGTGTGGTAATGTGTGTTTTAGTGTGGTAATATGTGTGTGTTAGTGTGGTAATGTGTGTGTGTGTTATAGTGTGGTAATGTGTGTGCGTGTGTTAGTGCATGTGTGTGTGTGTTAGTGTGGTAATGTGTGTCCATGTGTTAGTGTGGTGATGTGTATGTGTGTGTGTGTGCGCTTGTGCGTGTGTGTGTGTTAGTGTGGTAATGTGTGTGCATGCGTGTGTTAGTGTGGTAATGTGTATCTGTGCTTTGCGTGTTTTAGTGTGGTAATATGTGTGTGTGTGTGTGTGTGTTAGTATGTGTGTGTTTTAATGTGTGTATGTGCATTAGTGTGTGTGTGTGTGTGTGTATGTATGTATGTATGTATGAATGTGTATGTATACGTATATGTATGCACGTGTGTATGGGTTTATTGATCTATCTACCCCCTTCTAATACTCTTCATAAATTTACCAGATCTCTTGAAGCTCATTATGACAAATAATGCCACCGAAGATCATCTAAACATTATATGCAGAAAGAGACAGATTTGGTGTGAACATTTGAAGGTACCAGATGTACATATTTAGAGAATTTTATGGTCCGTACAGCATGCAAAACTCTATCGAAATACCATTAACATTGAAAATAGTAGTCCAGGCCACTAGAGTCTGTTCTAGTACTTGCCTACTCTTCGAGCCCTACCTGCTATTTGCAGCATTATAATGTAATGCCTGAATTTTAGAAACATTTAATATTTTACATCATTGTGCTTGTTTCTATTAAATTATAAAAGAATAAGTTTACGATGTGTAAGTTTGAAGCAGTATCGTGGCCTGTCAAATATTGCTACTATCAGGCCTGGACGGTCACTAAACACTATTGTTGCTATTCTGATACCCTCACAGAATTTGAACTCAGAGTGCATGTTATCTCCAGCATTTAAAGAATCATGTCAATGGCAGGCATGCCCCTGTTGCATATATAGACTGTAATGTCATTAACGAACCCATATTTTAAAGTTATCTGACAGAGGTCATCAGAATCTAAATGCTAAATGGTTACATAACTCCACTAATTCACACTTTGGCCTGATTAAGTCAGCTAAGTTCATGTCTTATAAAATTGAATTAAAACAGACTTAGTCTGAGCGACTTGGCCGAAGCGGTAGTACCTGAGACTTGTATTCATGAGGCGCTCAATTTGTATATCGGCAAAGTTACCTGCTTGGTATCTTGACAGATTTGTCTTGGTTTCTGTTAGTTTCTCCAGCATTACTGGCACAGTAGAACTCCACTTATCTGGACGCTGGTTGTGCGGATCGCCAATTATCTGGATCGCCTTGGCCCTTTGGATAAATACAAAATTAAATTGCCTTGAAATTAATGGTTATCAGATCAAGTACAGTAATGTTCTGGCTGCTAGGACTTCAAATCAGACGTCGTTGAAAGGTTTAGACACAGGTACATACTGTAAATAGTAACAGCCGAACTTCAAACTGCCAATGTAGCCTATTTTCAAATAAAAATCCAATTATCCGGATTTTCTGCATATTCGGATGGCTCACTGTCCCAATTAAACCGGATAAGTGGAATTCTACTCTTTCTTACTCTAAAGATGCCGTGATTGTTTTTTCTTCCTGATCCTTGCCAGGTCTTTTCCCCTGATCCTAACATGCAACATTGTGTAGTCCGAATTACCGTTAGTGTTGTGGAATTCACCAGAAATGAATAAAACAGCCTTAATTTATAATGAGTGTTGGCTGGTTTATTGAGAGCAAATGCAGCTATAAATAAAAATAGGCTTACAAGAAATTTCTTTACAGACACATTGAAACTTATCATTCAGAAATGTTTACCTGGGCATGTTTGCAGACCAGTGTTTCTGAACCAGAGTCCCTCAGAACGTCTTTAGGTATTGTGTGAGAAATTGTAAAATAAATTAATACATAAATACAAATTGCTAAATACTACGAAAAATTCCAAATGTTCCGCAAAATATTGCGGGAATTTTTGTCCGGCAATTGGCAGTGCTGGAGTAACCTCCCTGCGCTACCTGCAGCCCGTTTCATTGTGGTCGGTTCGTATTTAAGGTTATATTCAGCTGTATTGTGTCTGTGTTTGTGTCTTGTTGTTACAGAGCTGTCTCACCGGTGATCAAAGAAAGCCCTCCTCCCCCACTTAGAATTTTGTGAACTGTAAAAAACATTTTCTTCAGTTCTTTGGAATATTAAGAATTATTGTACGGGTTTTCCATGGGAATAAAAGTTGGTAAACACTGCTGTAACCCAGTGTATAATACCATTGCATTGTCTCTTTAGATCTGATGTGTAACAGCTTCCGTAGTTATTACAGCGCCCTTAAATGAAACTTTGGCACCAAATTAGTGAACATCATGTTGCCCTTATTTCAGATACTCTGAAGCTCCAGTCAATGCTTTTGCTGTTGTTTCTGGTTCTTCAGGCCTCAGTAAATGTAACATATGCATTGTACTGTCCAACCATGGTATTATTTTAGGATTCGTTTTGTGCTAACAAAGATTCTGTGGCTGTTGGTTTGGGTGCATTATGCATTAATAAAAGGCTTATTAGGCATTAATAAAATACTTTTAGGTCCTAGTCAACATCTGAGACTGTTATTTCAGGTTCTGTCAGTCTCTGATAAAGATACGGAACCGCCATACAGATGTGGTGCAGACAATGGCACAAGGTGTTTTGGAACTTAAGGAATCCCATAAAATAGACCAGCAAACAGAGAACAGTATCCAGTACTTCTTGGACCGATTCTACATGTCGCGTATCAGCATCCGCATGCTCATCAACCAGCACAGTGAGTTCTCATTTTGTGCCCATCCTGTTTTATTTTGGTACATACCTGCAGTAATGATGCATAGACAGTTTACTGTTTATATGTGACTGCTGTTGGTAGCTTACTCTGTCTATACATGCATCATTCTCTGTTTATACATTTTCTGAATATTCTCTTTATTATATGTGTTTTTGTTTCATAATGGATAAGCCAGTCTCCACAATACTAGACAGCATAGTATGGCTTATTTTTTGTAATTGGTATTGATGTATGAACCCTATATCCATCATGAAATGGCAGTGAGTGGAATTTGTTTTTGTTCATAGTTACCTCTTGGTTCTACTGTCTTCAAAGAACCCTGTCTTCCATTATAACCTACCGTTATTCTATACCATTTGCCTGTTTGCATCTGTCTGTTCACTTCCAGCTCCTGTAAATCATTCTCTGCATCTTAAGACTACCTCCCATCTTCTTACACATTCTTACTTTCAGAAACTCTCTTGGCCATCTATTCCTGTTCACAGAGATTCCCTATTAACTTTAATGACAACTTTCTTGTTTTTACTGGGTAGTATAGGTTCATTATTTCTTCTGAAAACTGTCAGTTGCCACTTCCTTCCTGCTGATTTTTGTGTTGATGTAACCCACCCAACCAGTTGCTCGCATATTCAGTTGATTCATGGCAGGCAAATAACAAACGGTAGTAGTTTAGGTAAAATATGGACCCTGTATAATTCCTACTGCATTTTCCCTAAACCTGATCTCTAGCTTACCAAACCAAATTACAGTCAACTGGCAGGATACTTTCCATTCCAACATGCCAGTCATTGCTGTCTTATGTTACATATTCTGTGAAAAATAATTTGACTCTTTATAATAAGTTTACTGTACCTATATGTTGTTCTCATATGTATTCCAAGTCCTTTTACACCAACTTTAATGAACGCAAGAAGAGAAAGATTTAATGTGCGTCTGTGACATGTTAACCTTTATCATCCTACGTGACCATATGCTGGTCTGTATATCTTCTTGGTAGGAAAGTGGATGTCCACACTAAGCCAGAAACATTAAGGCTGTCACACTATAGAATTGGCATTTAAATCCATCTCCTTAAGGGTAATAAGTTTCTAACAATGCTCTGGTATGTTAACACCATGTCAGCAGGTAAATACGTATGGTACTGATGTTTCCAGCTGGTAACGGTTTACAAGTTGCCATAACATAACATCCCAGAAGATTTTAATCTTCTGCAACATACTCAGAGAACCTTAAACCTTGCAAGGTATTGCTAGTAAATGCAAGTAAAATCTTGTTAAATGTAAGTGTGTAGGTCAAATATCTCCCCCATATAAGTGTCATTGCTGTTAATTTACCAGTATTTTAATTCACTGTTTGTAAGTACCATAGATGATACTTAAAATGTACCATACACACCGAGAGCTATGATATTAATTATTATGTAAATGCATAAATTAGGAAGTTTCTGTTTGGGCATTGAGTGTTCTGCATAAACTAACTTCAGTATGGTGTCATGATTATATATATTAACTAGATGATGTTAATTTGTGAAAATTTGTGAAGGTTGATCCTATAAGGAAAGACTTGTGAACATTTAAGTGCTGCTGTGACATAAGCCAATTAATAAATTATAAGATGTGGGCCTTTCTGCAATATTACACGTTGCAGAGTGGTAATCCCGTACTGATGTTGTTGGAGAACCTATTGTTCCTAAAACATCGATGAGGAATTACCACTCCACATTGCATAATATCCCACAAGAGCCCAGATCTCATCTACATCATGGTGGAAACTTGAAATTACGCATTACAGATTGTAAATCGTTCCAAAGTTTTTGAATTTACCGCAGTGTAACTATGGAAATCAGAAAACTGTATGAGTAGCACCTGAGAAGTTACTTTGTATACAGTAGATTTTGTGGTTCATGCGTTTAGCATCCACAGTGTCATAAGATTAAAAGATCAATTATTCCAGAGATCCTTATTCTTCTGGGGTGTTACACAGCCTATGTTTGTAGTTACTGACATTTTTTGACAACCTATCAGTGTCATCATCAAGGGTCGGACATTCAAGATGGTACTGACATGTTGTTCCAAAACGTTGGTAACTACCGATCTGAGCTGCATAATGTCCAAATAGTGTTATTTACACAACAGCGAAACCTGAAATCAAAATCATTCCATTTATGAAGCAAATACATATTTTCACAGACAGCTTGAGAAACTACAAAAGTTTGCTAAGCCTCAGTAGTGGAATCTGTAAGTCCATTATTGTTTCAGATGAAGCATATCATTTGTGGCTTATTCTGTGTCTCCCTGCCAGTGGGTATTATACAATTTACCGTTCATTTACATAGCTCATAGTGGCTTCTCTACTAAACTCTTACTGGTATAATGAAATAGAATACAACAAAATGTGAAATTTTGACTGAAAGGAATGAACATAATTAATGAAACTCTGGTCAGGTTTCATCATGGGATAGGTTCAGGTATGTTCATTAGAAGCTGAAATGCTTTATGTCATACAAGAAGACAACCAGTGGGATGAAGTTTTTAGTTTTGTATCTTCTGTCACAATAAAATTGGGTGCCTCAACTTTGTCACGTCTCTGTAATTAATGTAAAAAAGGTAAAGTGATCCCGGTGTGGCCCACAGGGTGCGTAGAGGTATAGCTCTACGCTTACGTGACGGCGGCACTAGAAGGGGGTGAGTGGTCAGCATCACGCCCTGGCCGCACATTACCCCTGGGAAAGACCTGGTACCCATTGTACATGAGGATGGGTGGGTCGCAGGGCTGGTCTGGATGGGCGGAAAATCTTGCCCCCACCGGGATTCGATCCCCGGACCGTCCAGCCCGTAGTCAGTTGCTATACCAACTGAGCTACCTGGCCCACCTGTCATTAATATAGAGTTGTGTAAATAATGTTTTTTCTGACTGGTTTTGCGTTTCTTGTTGGAAGAATCTGATAGCATCATAATTCTGTAGCCTATATTAATGCTTTCATAAACGAGCATTTACAAGATTTCCATTCTGTATTTCTTTACATTTCTCCTCTCTTAAAAGATTTGTACGTATATAATGCTCTTCAAATATTTGTGATGCAAACTGCATGTTGTATCAGTTCAAGATGATGATAGGTTAATGTTTTTTCATTGACATGAAAATCAATGAACTTACCTTGATTAATTTCTAGGAAAAAAGGTCATTGAAGAAACCCAGGCATGTCATATGTACGGGGACCAAGCACCTCCCCTTTTTAGTAACAGCTATGTGTGAACTGGGCACTTATGGTGTACTTCTGCAGAAACAGATTACCAGAGTGGACTGGATGTGGTAACTAACATAAAAATCCATAAATTTTGTAACATACAAGAACAATATTATTATTTTCATATCCTTTTTTTATGCTAGTGGCCTTTTGTTTTTATATAGGTTTCCATCACCTTTAGAGCCACAGATTTTATGCGCTATAAAAATATGGTAAAAGTGTTCTAGACTGATTATAATCATATCAGATTCAAAGGATCTAGACTGATTATAATCAGATATAATATCAGATTCAAAGGAGATTGGATAATGCTGGCTGTGGTTTTATAGTAGTCAAATTCATTACAAAAAGTCTAATTTTTGGGTAATAATTGGTTGATGTTTGCAGCTCTGCTGTTTGGTGGGCAGCTAAATAACAGTCATCATGTGGGATGCATAGACCCTCAGTGTGACCTTGTAGGTGTTGTGAAGGATGCGTATGAGAATGCAAAGTTCCTGTGTGACCAGTACTACCTTGCTTCTCCGGACCTCATAATCAAGGAACACAATGGTCAGTTGCTTGTGCTGTGATGGTTGACTCTCAGACTGCACGTTGGATAGAGACTTGTTGACGTAGTATGAACTGCAGTAATGTGTATATCAGAAGAGGTCCAGAAATGAAGAAGATATGTAGCAAGCTGACAAATTTATAAGCCCACATAGTCTCTATGGTGTGATCATTGTGCAAAGACTAGACTAGATTCTTGGGTAGAAAAAAATTTTTGAAATTTCAGCATCATGTATTGGCAGAAACAGAGCAGAAACATCTGTATCATAGTGTCTGAGCATGGAACAGTTGTAGCAATAAGAAACGAACTATGTCAGAACATTCTAGTATGATTCTTTGGTGTAGGACGATACTTGCATGTAGTTTAATACTTGTTGTTCAAGTGTGAATGTGTTAGGTGTAGATAAAGACTGCCTCGTAACATGCCAAGCAGGAACCAAGGGTAGAATAGCTGTACCCATCCTGGAACTTGGTGCTAGAAGGGGTTGGTTCGTAAACCCCATGCCCAGGCCATTTTACCTTGGGGGAAGAGACCCAGTACCCATTTTATAGGAGGGTGGTTGGGTCTTGGGGTTGGTCTGGATGGGTCTGGGAAACCTCGCCTCTACTGGGGTTCAAGCCCTGGGACTCTTCAGCCTGTATGTAGTGTGCTGCTATACTGACTACACTATCCCAGCCAGTGTGAATATGTTGCCTGTTACAAAGTTTATATTACCTGAAATAAGTTTCATTTTATCCAGTATTTATAAAAATGCAATTAGTGGTTCAGTCAGTAAGGTGGCCAGCCTAATGGCCTGGGTTCATTGTCTTTCAGTTTCTCATTTTCACTGCTGTTTCCACAGTGTCTCTGGAATGTACACACAGTCATATCCATTGAGTAATGGGATTATTTCTGAGGCTACTTGCTTGCGTCTAGAATTGAGATCAGGCAGTGTGGTGCCGTACCAAGAACACTCTAGTTCAAATACGTACCACTCTATCTGTATGTAACAGTATCTCTGCAATATGTCATTAAAATGGACTGTTGGTGTTGTGACAGAGCGGGAGCGCGGGGTGCCCATCAGGATAGTGTACGTGCCATCACATCTGTACCACATGCTGTTTGAGTTGTTCAAGAACTCCATGCGAGCTGTCATTGAGCACCATGGCTCTGATGCAGAGCACCATCCTCCCATAGAGGTTACTATTGTCAGGGGCAAAGAGGACATCTGTGTTAAGGTACCATTCACACATTTTATGCTCCTCACAATGGCTTTCTCTCTCCATCACATTTTTATGACTAGCATTAGTACATTTCCTACTCAGTCTGATCCAGATCAGGTACACCCAATAATGGTTGTTTTCTGGCCTTTTGTACATGATGGGAAATGTGTCCCAAGTTACCATTTCCATATTATAAAAGGTAAAGTGATCCCATTACAGGCCTGGTGTGGCCCAGAGGGTGGGTAGAGGTATGGCTCTACTCTTCCATGACTGCGGCACTAGAAGGGGGTGAGTGGTCAGCAGCATGCCTTGGCTATACTTGACCGCCAGGAAAGACCCGGTACCCATTTTACAGGAGGCTGGGTAGGCCCCAGGGCTGGTCTGGATAGGTGGATAATCTCGTCCCCACCGGGATTTGATCCCGGACTGTCCAGCCTGTAGTCAGTCACTATACCGACTGAGCTACTCGGCCCACGTTTCCATATTATATTCATAGAAAATATACATCATAGTCTAAAAGTATGCTCCAATCTACTTAGAGAAAAGAGATTTTGTAGCTCACACAGTAGCCAGTAAATTGATGGTCAAGCTTTCTTTCTACTACCCCCTCCCCACCATGACACTCGAATTTCAAAGCTTATGTTTAAAATAATAGGAATGGGATACTAACACTGTAGAGCAGAGCCTTTTATGAGAAACTGGTTGCTGTACAGCTAGTAAAAAATCTCCTCTGTTTTAGAATGCCATGGCACATCACAGTGTTCATAGCACCACCCCACTGATTCCTCTTCTGAGACAAATGAACCAAGATCCACACCATCTCATCCCATTTAAGATCCATTTTAATGTTATGCTCCTGTCTCCTCATAGGCCTGCCAAAAGTACTGTGTTTCGCTTAATTTTTCTTATGAAAGCTTCGTATGCTTTGTCATTCTTTCTCATGCATGCTACATGCCCTGCCATTTCATCACCCTTGTGTTGTGTGAGAAGTACAAATTATGAAGCTCTATACTATGTAGTTTTTCATCACCTTCCTTTCAGTTCCAGCCTCTTGAATTTAACTGTTTTCCTCAGCAGAGCGTTCTCAGACACACTGCCTGTGTTTCTTGCTTAGTGTGAGATACCAAGTTCCCATGTGTACAAAGCAGCAGACACAGTAATAGCTCTGTACAGTGTGATCAATTATGCTTTTAGGTGTTAGACAGGAAGACTGTTTTGTACAGATTGGTAACAACCAGTGTCCTGATTTTGTTTGCTTTTAATTTCTTACAAATCCAGTCTTGGTTTGTTGCTGAGATTGACAAATATTCGAACTGTGCCAAAATTTTTATAAATCCCACCCCCTTTCCACCCCACTTGCATCCTGTGGCAAGATATGGACATATACTTGGTTTTCTCCACAGATTTTTTGTCTGATCATACTCACTAATGGACAGTGACTGCTGTGTCGAGACTAATGTTTCTTCATGCTACAGAGCATTGTGATAGATGTAACTGTATCATATCTCTGCTGTTTACTTTACCATCTTCTCCTTCTTGAATGGATTTAATTGCCATCAATTCAACTCAAACTGATTAATTTTGTGCAGGTGGAAAGACATCATTGTCAACAGTTGTGAATGTGTTTAGACCCATTTTACTGATTTTATATGAACAAGTGGACTTATTTAATGTCAAATTAAATGTCCAACATATGACATATGCACTTGTGGTGCCACATTGTTTTCATATCTCCTAGTTCACCATTACGTTTAACTGTCACTCATCCTAAATACTAAAACCCTCCAGCTTTTGTTGTTGGCATTACTGCTCAAAAACCACAGCCTCACCATATATCCTAGTGACTTCTGTTTAATGATTAACTAGGCTGTTATGATGTGCAGAATTGCATTGTTTCATTCACATGTTGTCTCCTCTTCCAAAGTCATTTGTTCCAAATTGGATTAATGTACCTGAGAGGGTGTTTTAAAAATAGATCACTATCTGTGGTTACAATCTGTGTGTGAGTGTGGAGGGTGGGAGGCAGGGAGGGAGGGAGCATAGGTATCCATCTTACTGTTTTAGTCACACCAATCCTCTTTACTGTTCATTTTTAATGAGACAGATGACAAAAATTATATATAGATATCTGCACAAGAAAAGGGGATGGATACATGTCACATACATTGAACTGTTTTTTATGTGTTTGGGAACATAATATCACGAAATGTATTAACTATATTTTTTCAAACAGAGACAAAATATCATATATAAAATCTTTTTGAATATATTGAAGCATTAATACATGTTAGTATTCACCTCAGCAGTTCCCGATGCAGTGAAAGAATCTGAACCTCTTCAGTTGTCTGATTGCGGGGTTGGGGTTGGATATAGATCACAGATTGCAAAGGCCACATCACATAACCGTACTTTATGTAATGTTACTTTTGAGTGACAAGCTATGAAATTGAACTGAATGGAAAGTGGCTCCAAAGAGTTGGCTGGTCTCAGCCTAACTGAGGTTATGCTAAGTGCAGTAGTGCCATCTTGCAGTGATTGCAGAAACTGTAAAATACTGTATTTTAAAATCTCTGATACTCACTGCCAATCTCACATGTCCGTGATTAACTCTACTGTGACAAATGAGAATCTGTCACCTGACTCTTGCCATGGTGAAATTGTTACAGCATAACTCCACAAGCATGCATGATAGTGGTGGTACTCTGCAATAAAATATTCTCAGGCTAGCAGCTGCGTTAGGTGGTTGAATTGTAAGTAAACCAACTTTTCCAGGACCTTCTTTCTCATTGTCATCAGGGAACTGATGACGAG
>Ga0123352_10019719_pt1 | contig 10751 bp, 6 predicted proteins | sample TergutLab28metaG_FD_89700 | JGI IMG/M metagenome (GOLD analysis project Ga0123352, IMG submission 89700) | Labiotermes labralis P1 segment gut microbial communities from Petit-Saut dam, French Guiana - Lab288 P1 | ecosystem: Host-associated > Arthropoda: Insects > Digestive system > Gut ... | reverse complement strand
TGGCAAAAACACTAACCAGTCGTCAGCTCCTGATGATGGGCACATAATTGCCCGAAACATGTTGAGCAACTTATAAAGGAGAAAATAAAGCATTACACAAAAGTGACATCTAGTTGGTTTGTTATCCACACTGAATTACGATGCACGGTCAACCACATATCAAATATAATTCGTGTTTGTCAGTTACAGTTCATAAAGAAGTGTGATGTTATTACAGTAACAACGAAGGCTATTGTCTAAAATGTGATGTAGTGTAGTATGTTGGAAACTTAGGAAATGTTCTAGAGGAATTTGCTGTTTTGCTGTCCAGGTTAAAAGTTTCTTCAGAAACCCCATAAAGTTCTAACAGAGACATGTCCCTAATGCTAGAAATTTTCACATTTAAGTTTGAAAAACTTCAGATAATGAAATGACAGTTTTTTTTTTAAAATGAATATGTGTATCTTAAATGTTCATATATGTGTGTGGGGGGACCGCAGTAGCACAGTGGTGAAGGTGCTGCGCTACAAATCAGAAGGTCGCTGGTTCGATCCCAGCTGGTGTCAGTGGATTTTTCATTGACATAAAATCCTTCCGATCGCACTATGGCCCTGGGGTCGACTCGGCCTCTAACAGAAATGAGTACCAGGAGTATTTCCTGGGGGTAAAAGCGGCCGGTGCGTAAGGCTGACAACGTTACCACCATCCTGTGCCATTGTCACGAAATCTGGGAGCCTTAACTTCCTGGAACCCTCTGGGTCTGTCCAGGCCTGTAATGGGACTGCTTTATATGTGTGTGGATATCTTCAAGTGCTACTTGGAAGTTCAATGATTTTGATTGCAGAGCGGGGGACAGTATCTGATCTTTCAAAAGCCACAGTTATTCAAGGGACGTGCCAAGATATGTGCCCTGAAAAGGAGCGTTACCAAAGAGAATCTAGACATCAAGTGGCGTTGTATGAATACCAGGTAGGTGTGAGTATGGTAAGCAGAAGCGTTATTTAAGTAACAAGATTTTTTTCCTTTGTTTTAATCTCTTCCACCAATTAGTGTGTACACTTCTCCTTAGCCCTGAGATATCAGCCATATTGTTACCACCTACTGCTGGTGTCATATTGGTTGGTTTTTTTTATATCATTGTATGTATAGTTGTATATTTTGTATGCTTTTGTTTAATTTTGTAATTTATGTATTTTTGTTATGTTTATGTATTCTTATTGTTATGTATGTTCCGTTTTCATCATGCCAACTGGCACTCTTCGGCTATCCTGACTGAGGATTTTCCGTGCTTTTTCCTCAGTTGTAGGGCAAATACCAGGGTGTAACTTGCGAAGACAGGGCACGGCCAGCACTCTTCCCAATTAGGCGATAATCTTTATGCGGATAGTTCATCGTTAATTTCATTTTGACCACTCTGGGTTCAAATCCCAGAAAGCCTTCCAACCAAAGTTGTTAATTGTGTTGTTCTGTGTATTCTCTGTGTGTAAATGTGTACTGTACTACTGCCATTGGGTGTCAACCCAATTACAGTTAACAAATATATCATTATCATATCATATCATAAAAGTTGATAAGTAGATGGCACCACATTCTTTAATGGACCCAAAATGAAGCGCTAAGTTAAAAAAAACCTGTATGTACTCTTAGACAAGAATTGAGGTGTCTTTAGGAAAATGTGTATGATGTGGACCTAAGTGACTCTAGAGTTGTCTAAATTTGAGGTTGTAGCTGTTCTGGGTTGTTACTTAGCATAACAGCTCATGAGTGTGAAGACATCATCTACACCACAGTGGAAGCATGAGATCTCATTTTGTCTGATGTTGGAAAGTCCTGGCACTGGCTCTGTATATTACATAACATTTTTTTGGAAAATATGTTTGTCCCTTTGTGGTGGGTCGTCAGAACTCGGTTCTTATCAAAAGTGGACATACTTTTCCTTTTCAAATAAGTTCCTCAAATGGCTCTTGTAGTATTTCATTGGCATCAAGCAACAGAAAAAGAGGAGAAACATGTATTTCACGTACCAGCATCTGAGTGTAGTCAGCAGAAGGCAGTGTGTGCTTGGTGAGGGTTTTCTGTACGCCCTAAAATGGTTACTGTTACATTTGATTTAAAAAAAAAAATAAATTCATGTAAAGTGCACCCTTGTACAGGCTGTACGCCCCATAGGGAGAGTAGAGGTATAGCTCTACTCTTTCTTGACCACGGCATTGGAAGGGGGTGAGGGGGTCAGTGTCACGCCCTGGCCGCTCCTTACCCCGGGAAAGACCTGGTACCAATTGTACAGGAGGCTGGGTGGGCCCCAGGGCCGGTCTAGACAGGTGCAAAAAATCTCACCCCCACCAGGATACGATCCCTGGACTGTCCAGCCTGTAGCCAGTCACTGTACCGACTGAGCTACCCGGCCCACACTTGATGTGGGAAGGGTCAAGAGTATTGTGCATCACTTGATATATAATGCATGTCTTGCCCAACCTTAGGAAGACATTTTATTGCATAGTGATTGTACATAACAGTGATTGGCTTGAATTCAGAATTTCAGTTATTATTCTCCACTTTCTGTGGTTGTTGGTGACACTGCCTTGTCATACTGTGTGCGTTACAACATCTTACAGGGGATGACTATGGACCATGCGCTTGCGGTGAAGCAGTATTCCAGAAGTTCCGCTGCTCAGGAAGAGCCGCTTCCACATGACTTACGACCACCCCATATCCTGCGTATGACGATGGATTATCTTTTAGTGAAACTCATGGATCGTTGCGAGAATAAGGATGAAAATTTGGGTGAATGGTACCATTTTCTTTGGGATCGCACTCGAGGAATAAGGAAGGTACGTGTTCGTGTGGAAGTACCGAGAGACTCAACTTTGTTTGCTGCTTAAACGATAATTTTAAATCAATTTTGATTACTAGTATAGAGTCCACTGAAACTGAAATGGGGAACTTTTGCATTTATCAATGTGGTTCTTTAATTTGGAACATACGAAAACAAACCCGATTAAACATACCTACTCTCAGTAACTTGAAGGGTTCAGGAAAAACAGCCTACATTCATACTGCAATACGGCACTTGATTCGAGTGTAACGATTCGTCCTTACCATGCTGCTGTTGAGAGATGCAATATGTACTTATTTATTTATTATTTTTTTTGACAAAGGTGGAGAGAGAGAGAGAGATACTGAATCAAGCATACATTCTGATGCCATTAAATTCTTAAACTTTCTGCTCCTCTTCATAACTTATGCTGGCACTGAATGCTGAAATATGTAAATGACAGGATAGCAATCATTATCCCTTTGTTCATAAGGATTCTGTTACAGTGCCATCGTTAAAAAACAAGCTAACACGAAGAAAATAGTTGGTCTCACATGAAAAGACAAACCTTTTATTGTTGATGTGATTTGTTGCTCATTTTACTTTATAGTGCTCTGCATGTGCGCTGTTCTGTCTGGGTCAGTACATGGGGTATTTGCAATGGTTTCTATACAACTGAGACACTTAACAACAGAGCATGTTGTTTGGTGTTGGTGAGATGCATTTTGTAAGACTCTTATTGTTGAATTTCTTCATCATCCCACTTAATTCAGACTGCTTCATTTTTTAAAATGGTACTGTTTTTGTTGTTAGGTGAGTCCAATTTGAAAGATGCTCAAATATCCTCATTGTTGCACCGTGCTTTTCGTAGAGTCACTTTAATTATTAGCCCGTATCCTGCTAACGTGGAGAATATGGTGAGCTCCTAATAATGCCAGCAAATGGCAGATGGGATTTCATTTGGCGTTTAAAGGGTTAACCAACAAATGCAGATTATAAAATTTCACATTAAAACAGTTAAAATCGCAGTTTTAAGTGTTTTAATGTGAAATTTTATATAGTGCATTTGTCAGTTAATAATTAAAGTGACGCTCAAATATGTTGGTCCCCAAACTGTGGTTTTATTATGGAAATACAACCTACTTCTTTAGCGCAGTGTTTTTAATGAAACATGTACCATGGACAAGGTCAGAATATAGTTTTAGCAGTGAGATTAGATTAGATTAGATTAGATTAATATTTGGGTTTGAGTCCATACAGTTCCGATGCAACTAGGCCTTATAAATGGACCCTTTGTCCACCATAATCTGATATCAGTTTAGTGGAGCCCCGTTCCTTTGCTAAAGTTCCAGGTGGCCCACAGAATTACACGCTTAATGTCCTCTGGGTCCAAGAAAAGGAACCCAGATACACATTTTCTTTTTCTCTGAAAGCTCCCAGTAAGTAAAGATCCACATCCATTTTCCCCAACAGGGCCCCTATGGAGAGAGCTGCCTGTTTACAGGTTTAGCGGTGAGACTTTTATGATAATTTATAAGTAGACACGGATCAATGTTACTGAACTCTGTTACAGCATGTCACTATGCTTGTTGTAGGATATAACACAGCAGTTGTTGTGTGATAACGAAGCCGTCAGCTTAGTTGAGCAGTGCGCACGTTTCCACATCCATTGCTCCGAGAGGCTTGTGGCAGAAGATACGAGCGTGTTCGACGACAAGATCAACTCAGAAAATCTGACAAAATGTTTGCAGACTCTGAAATACATGTATAATGATATGGCCTTGAAAGGGATTACTTGCCCGAACGAAGCAGAGTTTAGAGGCTACGTTATACTCCTGAACTTGAACGACGCAAATTTCATGTGGTGCGTATTTAAATATACTTTTCCTTGTGTGATGTGTTGTATATAATTGGTGAGCTTAAGAGTTACAGGTGCTTTTAAATGGTGAGGCATGGGGTAAAATACACCCATGGGAGACTATTGATATTATGTCCCATGCAGTCCATTTTTGTGTTATATGTTGCAGTTGTTTAAGCTTTGGAAGTAAGGCAACTTTATAAAGTTTGTGTGCTTCTTTTCTACCATGCGATAGTTGGCAGTATTGTGACTAGGCTGTGGGCTGGAGGACCAGGGATTTTGCTACCTGGCAGTGGCAAGGGATTTTTTTATATTCCATGGTGTTCATGGTGTTCAGATTGTTTGTTGGGCCCATCCAGCATCCTACCTGGTGATATGGAGGAGCACTAGCCCTGTGGTTAAAGCAGGTGGTGCATGACACTAACCACTCAAGTCTGTCTAGTGCTGAGTTTAAGATTTTATGGAGGTATAGCTCCATTCTCTCACTTGTCTTCTTTGGGTGGTACTTAATTAGTCTTTACTGCATTCACATTACTGTATGGTGTGTATGGGTAAGTTAAAGGTCATGTTCACCCTAGAACAAGTTGTGAAGGCCCTGAATGGGAGTAGAGTTATCCATTGCATGTGAGGCTGGGTTGGCCCCAGGGCAGAGTGGTGCGGAAATTCTCATCCTCACCGGAATTTAATCCTTGGACCATCCAGCCCATAGGTATCTTGGCCGACACATTTTAATTGGTAATGTTAGCAGATTATCACTATATGGTGACAAAAATTGGGTGCTTCCCATGAAGGTTGGGTCACGCCTTAGTAAAGCAGCAATGCAGTACAGTGAGTTGAGAAGCGTTATGTGCTGTTGCTGGTAGTAAACGGTGGACACCGTGCGCGACGGAAGTCGAGTACGAGCAGTTTTGTAAGTCCCGAACTGGAAGTGCTGTAAGCAACATCAGGACAGAAAGAAGGTGATGATAACAACAAATTAAACTACAGCACAAGAACACTGAGCATAAGCATACACACTGCCAAAACAAGGATCCTTAGAAAAAAACGTGAACAGAGATGCGCCTACACTAAAAACAAGAACAAAGATGCACTTAGACTGAATACAGAAACAAAGTAACTTCTTCACTAAATGCAGGAATAAAGATACACCGACGTGGTCACTCACTCACACACACACACACTCTCTCTTTCTCCCCCACTCTCTCACATGTACACACGCATGCACACACAAGAAATTCTGCATTACATGTATAATCTCCCTTTCATTTTGAAGTGGATATTACGTGTGGCTACAATGCGTCATCTTTTTGCTTGACACCCCCTTTTTCTACCTAAAAATATCCATCTGGGTAGGTTTTTTTTTTTAAATTGTCATAAATGACCATTTTTTTGACTGTTTGTTATTTTTTAAAGTGTTTACATGTTCAAATGGTACTACAAATAAAAGAAATTCTTGTTTTTCTAAGAACTTCACAAGTATATTACATTATCATTGCCTGAGTCAAAAATTAAAAACCTAGGATTTAAACAGGTAAAAGGTAAAGTGTGGCCCAGAGGGTGGGTAGAGGTATAGCTCTACTGTTCCATGACCGCAGCACTAGAAACGGGTGAGTGGTCAGCAGCACGACCCGGCCACAATTTACCCCCGGGAAAGACACGGTACCCATTTTACAGAAGGCTGGGTGGGCCTTAGGGACGGTCTGAACAGGTGGAAAATCTCATCCCCACCGGGATTCAATCCTGGCCCATCCAGCCCTTAGTCAGTCGCTATACCGACTGAGCAACCTGGCCCACAGGAGTTCAACAGGTAACATATGGAATGTCTTGGAAAACTTCAGTGTGGAAATTCTGAAGAACTTTAACTGGGTGAATACTATGCTTAAAGAACGCCTCACTGAAAATATAATACCCTTGAGATTTAAAGAAATAATGGTAGAAAGTACAGCGGGATTTCTATTTAATAAATTTGTGACTATTTGTATGTCCTGTGTTAACTTTTTTTACAGATGTGTTCTGTGTTTCACGGTTGACATGCGGGAAATGCCCTGTTTTCTTGTGATGGGTGTGTGGGAACTCTGTATCACTTGAGAATGACCGGCATAGTTTTCAACATGTTGTAACGAATGTAGATAGATGTATGTGACATAATACAGACTCTGGTGCCAACCATAGCATTTCAACTGAAATTCATCACAAAGTGCAGTGGGATGCAAATATTGAAGAAAAATACTTGGGAATATGAACAATTGGAATTGTCAGAGCAGCAGTGATCTCACGAACGGTTCGAATTGTGATGGCGGTGGTTATGTTATATCACTTTTTGCTTGGTGCTTCAAAAATGTTAGGTGTTGTAAATAATACCAACTTGGTGCACAATTTGTTCTTAGTATATTTATCAGTCTGTACGTATTTCAGGCGACTGTGTGCCAATCATCAGGAGAAAAAAATGTGTTTATGTGACACTTGGTGCTTGTGGATGACTGTCTGGTATGCAGGAGTATATGCTCCTGCATACCAGACAGTCATCCACACAGAATAACAAGTACCAAGTGTTACATATACACAGCTGTTTCTCCTGATGATGGGCCCGTAGTCGCCCGAAACAAGTAGAGATTGATAAACATAATAACAATAAATTGTGCATAAAGTTGGTTTTATTTACAAGATTGTACAGAGCTGCACGGTCAACAAAACAAAATATTAGGTGTTTGATTTTTGTTGTAGAGATTGCAAAACTATTGTAGTGTCCAATCTTTTGTGTAATGTTTCAGCCATTCACCACCACCTGTTATTCCCTAAAGGCTTGCTGCCAGTTCGTATTAATTTGTTGCTTTCTTCCATGCTTGTTTTTTGTTTTGTTGCAGGGAATTCAAAGATTGGAGTAGAAATATAATCAACTCTGAACCTGTACGATTTGCTATTGAAGTGTCCCTTGCATTAAGCATGAATAATTATATTCGATTCTTTAAGCTTATAAGGTCGACAACATACCTAAATGCCTGTATCCTACTGCGGTACTTCTATCAGGTTCGTTCGAAGGCTCTCTTTACCATCGTGAAGTCACATTGTCCCAGGAATATGCAATCTGTGGTGAGTGTAGAGGTCAAGAATCAGAAAGGCATGATGTATAAGTCTTCCAGTACTTACTGATTTGTGAAGGATTATGTTCAAACTCTGTAATGAATGATTTGTGAAATTACGTTTGATGCTTGCAGATAGTTTTGTCTGTATTGCGTACATCCAGGACACACAGTACAGTGGTTAGTTAAACCCTGAAGCCTAATTCTCAGCAGGTGGACAGCACATTCTGAGAAATGAGGAACACAGTGTGCTAAAAACTGTATGTTCAGTGTCAATAAATGTCCAACAAGCTGCAACTATACACATTAAAGTAACACGCCGACAAATGCACATATATATTCTTTTAATGATCTAAAATTTACATTAAAACAATTTCTTGCTACCTGTCTCTATCGTGCAGCAGTTGAGACTCAACTCCTCCATGATAGCAACCATCAGGAGCACAAAAAACTATCTACAGCATCTGGTACTAGTCAACTTTTAGTAAGCTTTCTGATAAACACAGTGAAGCCCCTATTTAAGGTTACTTCAATGAGCAGTAGAGGATTTTAGCACTGAACTAGGGACATCTTAAATGAAGGAAATGTAACATTGATGTTTGTGATTTGGGATAATTGAAAATTAACCCTTTGGCCCTGGAGCTGGACATTTAAATTTTAGAACACCATGTATGTAAAATGTTAATATTTTTTTAAACAAAAAAGGTAACTTTAAACATTACATGACATTTTGTGGAGGAATAAACAGAGATTGTGCAAGCAAGTATAAAAAAATCATTAAATATATCTGTTGACTAAATATATAAAAAGGATTTTCTGGAGAGTGGCAGTACCCCTGTCCTATATATAGGATGCCTGTTGCATAAAGGTTAAGCTAATTGTGAAAAAAAACTTAAATCAAGGAACACTGAATGCATACTACACTGACTCAGATGTAGTGAACGTCATTTGTAGGATTACTGTGTGCTTGGGTAGGAAGCAGGTGACATTTGGTTGGTTTTGATTGTACTCGGACATCTTCTTCATGACACCTTGTCACACGATATTTACATTCTGATGAATTGCAGATTGATGGTGTGTAGTGCAGTCTATGCCCGTGTTGGTAAATAAATCACAAACTTAAATAATTAAAATGTATTGTAAACATTCGTGGTGACTTAAAGTTGTTTAAGCAAGTTCTTTTGTTACAGCTAACATTACAGGACCTCACCAGGTGGCTTGCGTTTGAGAATACAAAGGAAGCTGCAGTGTTTTGCGATCATTTTGGTTTGAGACTGAATGATGTCAGCACCGAAGTCATACTGTGCAAAGATTCGCTACGTAATCCTTCTCACCTGCTACCTGTGGGTCGTGCTGTTTGTCTTATTGAATTGAAGAGAACTTGTTCTGTCGGTGAGGTTAGTGTTTGGAATTGGCCATGTGTTTGTGCATTCACACGAGCTGTTCGTACAGTTATCGTGTCATGTGGTCTCTGGTTTAAAAGTTCATAATTCTGTGTGGGTTACTGGTGGGAAAGCTTTGCCAGGAGAAGTTTCTTTAGATTCGTCCAGTTACCTTAGGATTTAGTTCATAATTTCCTTCATTCCTTATTTTTATCAGTGTAAGTGTTGCTAAATAATTAGTTAACATTTAGAAAGTTCCATAATAAGATTTGATGGCTTAGAAGTGCGTGTCTGCCGTTAGAGGGTGAAGGGTCACACCATTAAGGATGTAATGTCACTTCCAAAGTTTTTAAGCCATTACTGAGATTGTGTCATTATTTCCTTTATTATCAATATGTGGCACTTGTATGCTTTTCTAAAGCCTTGCACTGAACGAAGACATTGTGTTTATCTGCATAAACCATAGAAATACAGGACTAAGTTAACACTGCAACGACAGTACTTGGTAAACTTTAAGTATAGTTGCAGAGAGAGGCAGGGTGCTGTTTAAATGTAGCTACAAGAGCAGGCAGGGTGCTATTTGAACGTAGATACAAGAACAGGTAGGGTCCTATTTGAATGTAGCTACAAGACCAGGTATTGTGCTATTTGAATGTAGCTACATGAACAGATAGTGTGCTATTTGAATGTAGCTACAAGAGCGGGTAGTGTGTTATTTGAATGTAGCTACAAGAGCAGGTAGTATGCTATTTGAATGAAGCTACAAGAAGAAGCAGAGTGCTATTTGAATGTAGCTACATGAACAGATAGTGTGCTATTTGAATGTAGCTACAAGAGCGGGTAGGGTGCTATTTAAATTTAGCTACAAGAGTAGGTAGAGTGCTATTTGAATGTAGCTACAAGAGCAGGCAGGGTGCTATTTGAATGAAGCTAGAAGAAGAAGCAGAGTGCTATTTGAATGTAGCTACAAGAATAGGCAGAGTGCTATTTGAATGTAGCTACAAGAGCAGGTATGGTGCTATTTGAATGTAGATAAAAGAACAGGTAGGGTGCTATTTGAATGTAGCTACAAGAGCAGGCAGGGTGCTATTTGAATGTAGATAAAAGAACAGGTAGGGTGCTATTTGAATGTAGCTACAAGAGCATGCAGGGTGCTATTTGAATGTAGCTACAAGAACAGGCAGGGTGCTATTTGAACGTGGCTACAAGAGCAGGTTGGGTGCTATTTGAATGTAGCTACAAGAACAAGTAGGGTGCCATTTAAATATAGCTACAAGAACAGGCAGGGTGCCATTTGATTGTAGCTACAAGAACAGGCAGGGTGCTATTTGAATGTAGCTACAAGAGCAGGTAGTTTGCCATTTGAATGTAGCTACAAAAGCAGGCAGGGCACTATTTGAATGTAGCGTGGTATTTGAATGTAGCTACAAGAACAGTTGGAATGCTATTTGAATGTAGCTACAAGAACAATTAGTGTGCTATTTGAATGTAGCTATAAGAACAAGTAGCGTGCAATTTGAATGTAGCTACAAGACCAGTTAGGGTGCTATTTGAATGTAGCTACAAGACCAAGTAGAGTGCTATTTGAATGTAGCTACAAGAGCAGGCAGGGTGCTATTTGAATGTAACTACAAAAC
>Ga0123352_10019718_pt1 | contig 10752 bp, 5 predicted proteins | sample TergutLab28metaG_FD_89700 | JGI IMG/M metagenome (GOLD analysis project Ga0123352, IMG submission 89700) | Labiotermes labralis P1 segment gut microbial communities from Petit-Saut dam, French Guiana - Lab288 P1 | ecosystem: Host-associated > Arthropoda: Insects > Digestive system > Gut ... | reverse complement strand
TTAAAACACTCAGTGTAAATCACTGAGTGTTTTAAACTGTAACTTTAGCAAGGGACAAAGTATGCTCCCTGAGGATGATCGTATGATAGAAACATGTAGGAGCATTTTAAGTGTTTTAATGTAAATTTTAGATTATTAAAGACTATATATGTGCATTCGTTGGTTTGTTGTGACAGTTTTAAACTCTCACCCACTGTACTTTTCTTTGACAGTTATTTTGAAAACATTCTCAAATTCTTTGCTATCTTAGAGGCAAAGAACGAACTCCTCAATTTTACATTTATTTTCAGTACACCTTTGTATGGAATGGCTTTGAGACCAAACCACTTATGCCAGTGTTCCTCAGCCTTTGGAGCCACGACTCAGCTTAGACCATCAGCTCTGTCTCGCGACCCCAGGAGTCAGAAATGAAGTTAGGACTTATGTAACACAATATGATTCGATATAGGATATGTGGCATTTGAATGATTTAACACAATGACGATAACATCAATGTGCTTACATGTGAAAGGAAATCATTTGAACAAGAAGAATAGTAATTTTAAAAAATCTTACAAACACGTAGAAATTGCTCTATCTCGTCCATGTTAACAAATGTGAAACTTCTCTCTGAAAACGTTCCGAAGTCTCTTCAGATCACGGTGCAAGGCTGCAAAATCCTGCAGCACCTTTAACCGTTTCTGCAGTTGGCTTTTGATGTATGAAAGGGTAGATTGTACGCGAACCACTGGCTGAAAAACACAGCGGTATTCTATGCATCCGTTACGTCTGCGTCTTTTTACTCCTGTTTGTGTTGTGTGTGTGTGTGTGTGTGTGATGGGGCAGACAGCTCAGCGTGGGCTCACGATCTTGCCGGACAGGTACAAGCAGCCTCCTACAGCAAGGTAGGACGTGCCCTGGCATTTCTTTGAGAGCGCCTATTCAAGTCCATATCAGGATTGCAACGCTTCGAAACTGGACTAGGAATGCGCGTCTTAAGCTTTAGCCCAGGAGAAAAAAAATTGTCTAAAATTCAAAAACCCCTTTTCTTACTTTGGATTTCGTCCCAACACTAATTTTCGGTTGCCGGCTGCGCTTCCGTCCTCAAATGCTAAACCTATCTGATGGAAATTTTAAGCAGGTTTTGAAGTGTGATACCAGGTTGTGTTATTTCTTATGCATTGAGTCATCTTACGCAGGGCTACTCTCAGTTACTGGGCCCTGTCTAAGGGATTCAACATGTTAATATATTAGCATATCCGGGGTCGAAAGTAGAGCTGATTTAATTAAAAGACACAATGGACACATTCCAAAGAAAGATCGGTGCTTCTAGTCTCATAGGCAATCGTCAAAGCCCCATAGAACTGAACTCTACAACACACGTAATATTAGCATCTAGACATCTCTGATGGGGACTTGATGCAGTAAAACCGATGACACAGCCATTGTTCTCCTAGCTGCTGTACTACCTGTCTATCTGTCCGTCTAGCTAACAGACTGAATGTGTGCGTGGCCTTTGTCCTTTCGCCCATGTATCAGTTCGTTTACTGAACCGTATGGTTTCAGACCCTTAAGGGCCGACACTGTTGTTACATAAATCATACTTCAGCATTCCTTTGTGGGACAATAAACTGTTAGTTCAGTGAACCGCCAGAACCTTAAACAGCGCTCTAGATTCAAAAGTGTGTAGTCGTCAGATGGTCACCAACGTATTTCGATTAGTACTTGAAGGGTCGTATTTGACATTCAGAGGACCGTGCATCGTGATATATTCTTACAATAAAACCAACGAGATGTACTAATATCTCAAATTTATTTTTGGATTGGGACTCTACACGTTTCGGACAGTTTCTCTGTCCATCATCAGGAGTCTAGCACTGTACACACAGCAATAGGTATATGTCATGCAGGTTATGCTGACTGCTTGCTAGCTGTTGCTGTGTGTACAGTGTTTGACTTCTGATGATGGACAGAGAAAGTGTCCGAAACATACAAAGTCCCAATCCAAAAATAAATTTGAGATATTAGTGCATCTCGTCGGCTTTATTATAAGAATCGAAGGGTCGTCTTCATGGCTTAATTAAAACTGAGAAAAGACAAATACTGCAAAGAATGGGATTAGTGAATTTCGAATTTAAGTGAGGCATGAAGACGTCTTTTAAGCCGAAGCACTGCTCTGGCCATTATTATAAAATAACGTTGTTGTTTGCATTGACAAGTTTATTATTAAATTTGCCGCCTTCCTCATGAAATTTTTGTGTGGTATTCTTATTCCTTTCACGTAAAACCAATCTTTATTCGCTCCATTTACCGTAACACGTCATCTCCAGACTCCACGAATCTCTTCTTGATCCAACGTTCTGCACTGGCCATTTAACTCAGTGCCACACGACTAACTAATGTGAGCCCAACGGCAAGTTGTATAAGTGAAGTAAAGTGTACTTCAAAGTTCAATTTGATGACTGTCATTCCGATGTGTTTAAGTATCAATGTAGATAAACATACAGACCTTCCGTACAACACAACTACTAACTTTTATTCCAACACAGCTACATGTTTCAGTCCACTACAGACCCTTCATTACGCTTTCAAATAAAGACTTTTAAAAAGCAAACATACATACAAATATCCTTTTCGTTTGTGTTTGAAAGATAACAAAAATTACAAAAAAAATAGTTAATCTATTCTGTATTGTGCCAATAAGCAGATGTTGTTTATGCAAAGCAATAGTTTTGAAATCTTCAGCGCCAAAATTTTGCAGCGCCGATACCAGTAACCGCGGGGTCTAAGGTGTGGGTCTGCGGCCGCTCGCTGTTGGGTTCGAGTCCCTTCGAGGGCATGGATGTCTGTCTGTTGTGAGTACTGTATGTTGTCACGTAGCGGTCTGTCCTTAGGGGCCGATCGCTCGTCCAGAGGAGTCCTACCGAATGTGGTGTGTCCGAGTGTGATGGTGAAGCCTCGATATTGAGGAGGCCCTGGCACACTGGGGGCTGTTGCACCATAACAAATAAAATAGTTTTGCTCTATCATTATTTACGATTTTTTATAAATATTTATTTTTACGAATCAGGATGGATTTAAAAATAAGAATGTACGTATATTTCAAAAGTTAATGACTAAATGTATCATTAACAAACACACACGTAGATTTTGATTCCTTAAGCGGGCAGACTTTGGAGGTTTTTACAAAATTGCGGTAAACTTCGTTGCCAGCTGTTTGTGCCGTCTATACAGCCATGTCGACAGTTCGCTGTGCCCTAATGTCACGTCTGGGTACAGTTAAGTATTTTAAGGAAATAAGTAAATATCTGTGACTTGAGACGTTTTATTCAGGCTGATGGTGCAGCCCCACATAGCCCTGTTACTACTGCAGCTGTGAGCAAACCACCGAACACATTTTGCCTAAGCTCGGGTTACGTAACCCGATGTGGAACGGACTTCGAAGCCGCTGCACAGGTTAACTACGTCACCGGATATCCCTCCATGTTACTGGATGTGATGTACCGTTCATTGAAAAAGCGGATCCGCAACATGCGACCATAAGGGATCTGTTGTCTGAGAACGAACTGTGCTGTGGGCAGCGTTCGCACTGCAGCACTTATATAATGTTGCCTAGCGGTTTGCCTTCACGTTTTCAACAAAGTATTTGTAGCCTACCGCACAGCAAGTGGGGGGTCATTTTGTGTGTTTTTAAATGAAACTTAATAATTATTATGACCATCATACACGGTAGCTGAGTCAGGAAAGTGACTATCTACTGGCTGAGTGATCGGAGATCACTTCCCAGAGCGGAGAAATGTTCAGGGACCCACGTGGATAGCTTTCTGTCAGTCTGGTCCTGTGGTTACAACTGCTTAAACGTGCACGTAACAGCTTACCTACACCTAGTGTCGAGATTACGCATGGTGAATCTTATGTACTGTACTTTCAACCCCATCACCATTTCCAGATGCTTGGGGTGATATTTGAAACGCAATGATAAAATTATATTTGAGATTTTTGCTCTTCAGCAATGCTACTCAGCATGAATTGGTAGTTAGATACCGACGTTTCGGGACAATATGTCGGTCCCATCTTCGACGGTCAAATAGTCCAAGAAGAGTTTACTTGCAATGCGTATTACGACGAAGTTTTTGTAGGAAAGTGAGAGAAATTTAAATTGAGGAAATGTTTGCTAAGATTCAGTTCACAGAACGCTCTCATCCAAGTTGTTGTCCAAATTGTTTTGTACAGTTGTAAAAAGCTGTCTTTTACTTTCAAATCTGGACAAAAATTGCAAATTTTTGGAGGAGAAATGTTGCAAGAGAACGCGTACAAATGGGTGATTTGGGCACCAGCTGGCAAAAGAAGGAGTTCATGTTTTGTAGGCACGACATGTTATTAACAAGGCAGTGCAATTGAGGAGGATACGACGGGTCGGAAGTTTGCCTTGAAAGGGGGAAATTGTAACTCAATCTTGCGTTTCAGTGGAGAAACCTGTAAAGAGCCAGATCTTGGAGGGCAACATAAGAAAGATGTCAGATTGTAGAAATAAGTTGGGTGGGTGGATTGTTTTAGCATCACAGCTAATGGCGTGGTGTTGATATGAACGGTCATAGACAGATCATTGCTTGGAAATAATGAAGAAATAAGCACATACGCTTAACCGACCTGACTTGTATTTAGATCTCTATCTTTATTATAGAAATTAATAAAAAGGTGAAATCGTCCATGCGTACGGCACGAAGTTATATAGAAGAAGCAAAGGCATATCTCCACTCATTCATAATTAGAAACTACGTACAGGTGAGTGGTCAAATTCACACCTCGGTCGCGCATGACTGGAGAAGAGCCCTCTATATCCATGGAATAGGAGGCTGGGTGGGCCTCAAAACCGGCATGAACGCCTCAGAAAAGATGTATATGTTGCCATTTGCTGGAATCGAAACCCGTATTTTCTAGCTCACAGCCCGGACTAACTATACCCGCTGTGATATCCCGACTTGCAAATAACATAACATAACATAACATAACATAACATAACATAACATAACATAACATAACATGACATGACATGACATAACATACATCGTAACATAAAGTAAAATAATATAACTTTTAAGCACAGGAAATTGTCTTGAAAAACCACAGATACGTCCCTGGTCCATCGTTTTAAAACTGCAAGCTACATGTGTACTTCCGGGGACAAGTTATAGTGTACACCCTCCCGTTTTGGTAACAATATTTGTGATAATGGCGCCGTATGGACGGGAGCTGTGCAAACAAAGTTTCATTTATTACGGTAACCCTGAAGACTTTACAAAAATAGTGTGTTATGCCAGATTTGGTTGCCTAACATCCTCCGACAAAGCGGTTCAAGGTCATACAGCGCACACAACAGGTGGCGCAGTGCAGTCGGCACAGTTGAGGTGCTGGACCGAGGTGGAGTGCACGCCAGTTCGCCTACCTTACCGTGCGGAACGGCAGCTTCATGTGAGCATCGTTATTTTGTGACGACAGGTTAGTGTGATGTGATTGTTCAGCAGAACAGACCTACAGCGCCTTTAAAATATTAGCGATTGTGGTGTCGTGGGCTAGTTGCAGCGGAGTTGACCCAGCACCATGCGCCTTCACTGGGCCGCCTGCCTTTTGTGTGTGAAATTGCATGGTGTAGGTGATATTACAGTGTGGGCAATAGCATAATTGCAATTGACTTGTTCTCAGTTGCAATTTAATGGCGTATGTTAACACCAATGGTAATCGTCTGCTAGAGTGGGCCACGACTATCAAATGAGATTATGTACATTTCTCTTAATGGCCTGGTGTGATTCACAGAGTTTAAATTTTTGTATTACCGTGTGGTGATGTAGGGTACATTACGTTTTATTATATTAGCGTGTTTTATTAATTTACGTTCACGTTACCGTGAGTATGCATGCGTGGTTTAAATCTGATTAAGATATCTCCAGTTTCAGTTCGCGCTGGTTTTCGATCGCAGTTGGTACTGATTCATGTGTCACTATGTGATATCACGTTATATTTCCGTATTCCTAAGGCATATTTAGTTTTTTTTTTATTGTTACACCGTGCATGTTGGCGAGTTACTCAATTATTACACCTACCACTGCACATATATAAAATTTACACATTAAAACATTAGAAACGCTCCGACATGTTTCGGTCCTAAGACCATCATCACTGAGTTATATATTCCTTGCTAAAGTCACAATAGAAACAGTCACAGATTAATTTCGTTGTACAAGTTGGGTGTTGTGGCAGCATGCTGCCACAACACCCAACTTGTTATCTGTGACTATTTCTAGTGTGACTTTAGCAAGGAATATATAACTCACTGATGATGGTCTTAGGACCGAAACATGTCGGAGCGTTTCTAATGTTTGAATGTGTAAATTTGATAAATTTTATATATGTGCAGTGGTTGGTGTAATAATTGAGTAACATATTTAGTGCTTTGAAGCTATTAATCAAACTCTTACTTTACGACCTGGTTGTGATCCTGAAAAAGGGCGTAAGAAATAATGGAAAAGGTAATTGAGAGCAGCCACCCAAAGGGCGTTACCCGAAAATGAAAGGGTATAAATTAGGAAGTGGATTATGTTGACAAGGGACGTTACAGCAAAGCGGCGTAAAACAGAGGGCAATTTGTAAAGTTCAGTTCGAATCAAAACGTGGTTGAAGTTTTTAATTTCCGTTGTAACTATAAGGTGTTGATTTTGAATATCCGCCATGCGTTTCTTTCATTCTTGAGTGAGGGTGTTAAATAACGAAAGTTTATTATAAAATGTTTACAGAGTCTGAATTACTTTGAGACTGCCAAACCGATATGCAGAGTCGCGCAAATTTTCTTGACACTAGAAGCAATATGTTGAACATCGAGTGTCGAGTGACTTTTGCGCCACTCTGTACTCACGAACTACAACGGTGGTACCCTATTTTACATAAATATGTGGTTATACAACTGAGGAATCATGTTTGGATTCCCGGTAGGGGCAAGAAATGTTTGTTGTCTCCCAGGCATCTTCACCGGTTTTGGTGCCCATTTAGCCAACTATATAAGGGTAGAGGAGGCTCATTCCATAGGGATAAAGCGGCCGGGATATGAAGCTGACCTCTCGCCTCCATCTAATGCCGATGTTAATAATGAGAGGCGCTATAACTTTATTCCCCCTACGCCTTCATGTCGTGCACAAGGACTGCTGTACTAAGGCTTGTTTCAAGTAACAACAGCGGAGTTTTGATTAGGTTGTAGCCTAGAATTTCTGCGTCACATCTGATTTAGAGAGTAAAGTTCGGTCCTAATTTTATTGCAGTCTTCTGGACTCTGACGTCGTGTCAGTTGATTGGTATATTACTGGCTAATTTTTCTACTTTCTTATCGTTTTCCTTATTTCATTATTTCCATTCGTCTTCTGATTCCTTCCTTTGACGTTACACACAGAAACAATCTGTGGAGACATTAGAGTTTTCTTACTTAAACTTTTAAAGACTAAACTTCATCTGCTTTATAGAAGGAATCAGTCCGTACCGCGCAGTAAACACTTCCCACCACGGTTATGAAAGCCAATGAGTTAATTATGAATAGAGCAAAAGTCGAACTGTTTTGAGATTCGTACAAAACACTCAACACAAAGAGAGCATCACTTATAATTTCTGAGTGTTAAACCTGGTGTACGTAAAGTAACCGCTAGACTTTAACAAGTTAAACATTCGGCAGACCCCCTTTCATCTGGAATGAACAGTTGGACGGAACGTATCGTAGGACTGGACAGAAAACCGTGCAATATAACTTGGATTCGTTAACAGGTTACGGACCCAAAATTCCGGTGTTGCAACGACCACAGTCGGTACCAGGATAGGCCTAGGTTAGGCTTCATGTGATGCAGGTCACAGTCTGGATTCGTATGATAGTTTTTGAGGTTAAGTAACCTGAATTTTGATTTCCTTTCTTTGGTCAGAACATTGTTTGTTAATTCAAACGCTTTCACGTGAAATGTGTTGAAAGTCTTTAAATAGTGGCGTAGACATACTGCGGTGTTGGAATTAACGGTTATCTCGTAAAACATCAGTTCTTCTGAGAATAATTTGTTATGGCTGCACTTTCTTTTAAAGTGTACCGAAGAGGAACGTGGAAATGCAAAACGCAAAGTGTAGAATGTGTGTATGTGGAGTTTGGCGAACACTTGCAGAGCAACTGTGTCGCCAGGTGAAAGAAAGGTGGACATCCATTGCGGTTATAACACTTTGATCATAATTTACTGATACTGTGCGGCTTCCAACGTTTGATTTATTGTAGACAGTGTTTGGGTTATAATAGGTACTAGGATGTATACTGGGTAATTCATTAAAAATTGTCCATGCTTCGTTAAAAAATAAACACGTGCTATATCTTATATTGCGCCAAGAGTACAGTGTCTGTAGTTTACTGTTTAGTTGTATGCATGTACTGTACGTGTTTCTCCTCGTGAAAATTCACACCAACCGGTCAAACTAAGAACAAGGCTTTAATTGTCCAGCTTTATTAGCTGTGTCATCACCAGGCTCAATGTCGTCGTCGTCGTCGTCCAAACCATCACCACCACCACCACAACCATTCGCACAATCAGGATGTCATATTTATTTGTGTTGCATAGTATATCGTGCCTAAACCAAATGCGCTACAAGCCGGAAAGTCGTGAGTTCGATTCCCGATTGTGTCATTGGAATTTTTCATTGACATAATCCTTCCGGCCGCACTATGGCCCTGTGGTCGACTCAGCTTCTAACAGAAATGAGTACCAAGAATATTTCTTGGGGGTAAAGGCGGCTGGTGCGTAAGGTTGACAACCTTATTTCCTTCATGTGTCGATTGTCTTGAAATCTGGGAGCCTCAACCTCCTGGAAGCCTCAGGGCCTGTCCAAGCCTGTATATGGATTGCCTTACCTTTTAGTATATATCGCACATTCATATAACTGGACTTTGTTTGGGTTTAAGATAAACGTGGGACTATACGATTAAATTTAGGCTTATCTAGAACATTTTTAATAATACTGTCATCAGTGGCGTACCCAGGAATTTTGATCGGGGGAGGGGGAGGGGAGGTTCAACAAATTCAGTTGGAGACAGAGGACAGAGAGAAAGGGGATCTGGGGACGGTAGCCCCCTAGTCAGGGGTTCTGAAAGCAACTGTAATTTGGTACAAGAAATTTCATTTTATATAGTAAAATTTTCTTAATTTTTGGTAATTTTTTTAATGATTACAACCAATTTATTTGTCATTGCTAATGTAAAAAAATTGCTAACCTAGGTAGTTTTAGAATTTCACTGCCTTTTTTTCCGAACATCTTGGGGTGTTTGTGTCCTAAATTCAGCAATTTTTAACAGTTGTCACAATCGGGTTGAGTTTGGCACGATTTTGGAGGGCCTTCGGAATTTCGAGGGGAGTGGTTTTGAACACCCCCCCCCGGTACGCCACTGACTATCATGAAGTAATTTGTTTGGCAGTTGACATTTGGGACCTTAGCGAAGTGTGAAATGTTTCAGTGACATGTTTTGGTATCATTTCGAATGCTGAAGCAAGTGCTGGCACAATCTGTACTTCCTGCGGTTGCAGCTCTTTCTACTGCTTTTGCTAACAGGGCCAAACTCCCTCTGTGGCTTCTTTTGTCAGACACATTACCACGTTTTTACACTTCTTCCTTTGTTTGTGCGTGAAGCTTCTTCCCATTCAAAGTCGAAACAACCGCAGGCATTGTGCAAGGTTTAGGTGGGGCATAAAAGACCTAATCTAATAAAGCTCAGGGGGACTGTACGGTCAGGTTCAACGTTCAGGAATTCTACGTATGTATATTCTGTCCGCAGAATGCATTTCTGGGTTTTGTACGAATCGTGAAACACACAGCGATTATTACTGTGTACGGTATTACCAGATTGGTCATAGACATTCCTTTACGAATAAAAAGACAAAGAATCTTCATGTGAAGAACGCATCTGTCCGTCCGTGACGTATCCGCAATTATACCATCTGTTGAATTTTTGTGGAAAAACATTGTAGGAATTTTTTAAACACCACGTTGTGTTGCGAGCGGGAATTCCTTGAAAACTGGCTCAGTGACGGCCCTAGCTGATGTACGGACGTAAATGAACTTGACACGCTTACCCTGGGTAAATGACCAACTTGATAAACGGTTACGTTACTTAATACGTTTATTATTATAATCCTCTGGGCCGGGTAGCTCCGTCGGTATAGCGACTGACTATGGGCTGGACGTTCCGGGATCGAATTCCGGTGGGGAAGAGATTTTCCGCCCGTCCAGACCGGCCCTGGGGCCCACCCAGCCTCCTGTAAAATGGGTACCGAGTTTTTCCCGGGGGACAGCGCGGCCGGGGCGTGCTGCTGACCACTCACCTCCTTCTAGTGCCGCGGTCATGGAAGAGTAGAGCTATACCTCTACCCACCCTCTGGGCCACACCAGCCCTGTAACCGAATCACTTTACCGTTTATTATTATAATCCTCTACATGTTTCGAACAACTCTGTGCTCGTCATCAGGAGGTAAAATTGTATTAATGCAACATCTGGTATAGTATTCTCTGTAAGTGACCGTCCGGTGTGCAGGTTGAGAAGGAGTTCCTTCTCAACCTGCACACCGGACGGTCACTTACACAGAGAATACTATACTAGATACTGTATTAACCTTTAGACGCCTGACGTCAACTATAGTGGTCGTACCGCACCGCTAACCTCTAAAGTTGCATTTTGTATATTTATTCAACAAATATAGGTACTGAATTTTT
>Ga0123352_10019717_pt1 | contig 10752 bp, 9 predicted proteins | sample TergutLab28metaG_FD_89700 | JGI IMG/M metagenome (GOLD analysis project Ga0123352, IMG submission 89700) | Labiotermes labralis P1 segment gut microbial communities from Petit-Saut dam, French Guiana - Lab288 P1 | ecosystem: Host-associated > Arthropoda: Insects > Digestive system > Gut ... | reverse complement strand
TTATGGACAAAATGCCATTTCCAATAATCTCATTATGTGCCTGAAAGAGAAACTACTCAACTACTCAGCTTTCCGGCTGGGTGTTCCGGGCAGTGGAAAAAGCATGGGTGCCAAATTGGAAAAAGCCATTGTCGCCCTCATGCACCCGGAGGACGATATACTCACCTGTGACCCGGAAAATGAGTATTCGGCTTTGACGCAGGCATTAGGCGGCGAGGTCATCCGCATCGCGGCGGGTGGGAATCACCATATCAATGCGCTCGACATGGTAGAGGGTTACGGAGAGAGCAATGATCCCATCGTGGACAAAAGCCAGTTTATCTGCTCCCTCTTTGAACAGCTTGACCGGGACGGCCTATTGTTGGAGGAGAAATCCATCCTTGACCGCTGCGTGAGCAATGTATATACCAACTTCCGGGCTGGCGGCACTACTCCGACCCTTGTGACTTTACACGAAGAACTGCTCCGCCAGCCTGAACCCGAAGCGGCGCAACTGGCACTTAAAATGGAACTGTTCACACGGGGCAGCTTGAATGTCTTTGCCCACGAGACGAACGTAGACACAAAAAATCGTATCGTGTGCTATAACATTATGGACTTGGGCGCACAGCTTAAAACGATGGGTCTACTCGTCATCACGGATGCGATGATTAACCGTGTGACGGAGAACTGGAAAAAGGGCAAGCGGACGCATATTTTTATAGATGAAATGCACGTCGTTTTTGAGAACGAGCACAGTGGGGCCTTTTTCTGCTCTGCGTGGCGACGCTTCCGTAAGCGCAATGGCTATCCGACCGGTATCACGCAGAATGTAGAGTATCTATTGGATTCGGTGCTTGCCAGCACCATGCTCTCCAACAGCGAGTTCATCGTCATGCACAACCAAGCGGCGACGGATCGACAGAAGTTGGCGGAACTTTTGAACATTTCCAGCGAACAACTCTCATATATCACCAACGCCCGCGCCGGAGAGGGCTTGATTCGGATTGGACAGGCTATCGTGCCTTTCACCAACCAGATTCCATCCAATACGGAGCTGTATAAGTTGATGACGACTAAGCCCACCGAGGCGGTGCGATCGTCGTAAAATTAGCTATTGAATTTTACGAAAAATCCGTGTATACTATAGGTGGAGGTGATCTGTATGTCAACCATTAAACCAATCTCTGACCTTAGAAACTACGGAGAAGTATTGCGGGACGTAGCAATCGGAGCCCCTGTCTTTCTGACGAAGAATGGACACGGGCGTTACGCCGTGCTGGACATTGACGAATACAAAGAGTATGAAAAAATGTTGGCGTGGCGCAAGTTGAGATCAGAGTTAGACAAAGGGCGAAAGTCCGGCGAAGAAAAAGGCTGGATTCCGGCAGATGAAATTCGGTCACATTTTGAGGAACGATATGGTGGCTAAAGTTCATTATTCGGATGCGTCCAAGCAGGATTTAGAGCAAATCGGTGATTATATCGCAGACGATCTCAAAAATCCAAGTGCGGCACTTAGGACAGTCAACAACATCCAAAATACCATTGACAAACTAGCAAATTTTCCGCTTATGGGGACGCTTTTATCTGCGATCACTGAGGTAGACACGGATTACCGCTTTCTCGTTTGCGGGAAGTATATTGCATTTTACCGTCCGCAAAGAGAAGATGTGCAGATTGACCGTATCCTTTACGGCAAGCGGGATTATATCGCCATCTTGCTTCATGGCTTAGAATTGGATGAAGAAGTAGAGTAAATGAAAGTGCCTAGTGCCAAACGGTTCTAGGCACTTTCTGTATAACGGACAGATTTACAGGCAGAGCGCAAATTGCTCTGCCTATTTTTGCGTTTAGGAGGTATGATGAGCAAGATCAAGACACGGGACACCGTGCGAGATGTAAAAACCCTTGACCGCGCGGCAAATCTATCTCAGCGGGTGAAAGATACCGCTACAAAAACCAAAGAGACCGCCGAATCCGAACAGCCGGAGCAGGAATCCCGCCACACCAGCCCGACCGCATACGCAACTGACCGCATAACGGATGGTGGCAAAGCGGCAGCGCATAAAGCGCAAGGAGCGGTGCGCCATCCCGTGCGTCGTGTGCGGCGGTCTAGCCAAGAAGTGCGGAGGGCGGCGCAGGATGCACGGAAAGCATATCAGCAACTACGCACCAGCGGCAAGGCGACTAAGGCCGCTAAAGCCACCAAGACCACAAAGGCGGCAAAGACCGCCGTCACACCAGTCGGAAAGACAGCACACACATCTGTAAAAACCGTCAAAGCGACAGGCAAAACCATCAAGACGGCAAGCCGCGCCACGATCAAAACCGCCACCACAACGGGCAAGGCCGTCAAGACCAGCGCAGGCACGGCGAAGATTGCCACAAAATCTACGGTTACGGCTACAAAAGGTGCTGCCAAAGCTACCGTCGCGGCGGCAAAGGTAGCGAAATTGTCGCTCATCAAAGCGAAGATGGCGGCGATCAAAGCCAAACTGGTCGTTAAAGCCGTCATTGCTACGGTGAAGCTGGCAATCGCCGCAGTAAAAGCCCTCGTCGCCCTGCTTATGGCGGGTGGCTGGGTTGCAGTTGCGATTATCCTCGTTGTCGGTCTGGTGGGGATGATTATAGCATCTCCATTCGGCATTTTCTTCTCCGGCGAGGAATCACCAGATTCCGAGCGTACCATGCAGACCGTTGTGGTAGAACTGACAGAGGAATTTTTCGAGCAGATAGACCAAATCGCCGCCGAAGTCGAACATGATGTACTGCGTGTCGGCGGGATGACGATTCGCTGGAATGAGGTTTTGGCAGTCTATGCCGTGCGTGTGACCACGGATTCAGAGGACGCAATGGATGTGGTGACACTGGACGATCAACGTGTGGAGCATATCCGCCAAGTGCTACACGACATGGCAGAATTAGTCTATGTCGTCCGCACGGAAACAGAGGAACAGACCGTGACGGATGACGAGGGCAACGAAACCATCGAAACCCTATATATCACCGTGCTGGTCATCACCTTAGAGCACCGCACAGCGGAAGAAATGGCAGAATACTACGGCTTTGATGACGACCAACGGGAGATGTTGCGGGAGCTCCTAGCCCCCGAACACATGGAACTATGGGCGATGCTCTTAGGCTACTTTGCCGCCGGTGACGGTAGAGTATTGATGGGCAACGAAAACTTTATCCCGCTTGGTATCTTCGCATGGCCGCTTGAGGGTAACTGGTCAATCACATCGCGATTCGGTTGGCGTAATGATCCATTCACAGGTGTGCGTAGATTCCACGACGGGATAGATATAGGCGCACCGAATGGGACGCCAATTCTGGCAATGGCAGATGGCGTAGTCGCTTTCTCAGGCTGGGCGGGTGGATATGGAAACTTTATCTTGATTGACCACGGTAGTGGGTATCGGACGGCTTATGCACATAACAGCCGAAATGCGGTAGTTGTGGGGCAAACCGTTGTGCAGGGACAAGTGATTGGATATGTGGGAACGACAGGGAGTAGTACGGGCTATCACTTGCATTTTGAGATTATCCGAAACGGTGTCCCCGTTGATCCACTCGGCTACTTCACATGGTAAGGGGGTGAGTGCCATGTAAGAAGAAATGCTCATAATTTGACCCAATAAATCTCATAGATTTATTGGGTTTTTCCATGCCCCTTGGTGGGCAAAAAATCTGAGTTAGGAGAAATAAATGAAGAAAAAACAAATTCTATGTATGCTTCTTGCCCTGCTTATGATCTTTAATGTTGGCATGGGTGCTTTTGCGACTACTGACGTACTGGCTGAATCGGAACGGAGGCATCCTGGCAAAACAGCCGATGAAGCACTGCTGGCAGACTATCTAGCGGGTACGCTGCAATATCTAACCATTGATGAGAACGGCGACACGTTCTATGATGGGGTGCTGATTATCTTCCCAGCATCCCAAGACCCGCTTCGCCCTGAACAAGACGCAGTATTAAGGCTGGGTTTTTCACCGGACACCCCGGTTTATGCGGGCGCTCCTCAACCGAATGACGATGCGCCACAAGAGGGATTTCTCAGCAGATTCTTTAGATTTGCACGGACAAGCTGGCCAGCGAGTGGTCACATCACAAATAATGGGCAAGCATCAGCGAACAACGATCACGGGTTTGCTTCGTGGGGTGATTGGTTCAGCTTGACATTTGAGGGGCAGACAACACCCGCTTTTTGTGTGCAGCGCAACGTGGCGGGGCCGGGGACTGGAATGCCTCATCAAATATGGGACGCAGGAGACAACCCGAATATTGCACTTCTCACCCGAGTATTGTATTTCGGCTGGGGCGGACCCGGCTCGGTATTCGGTAGTAACCAGAGAGATATGGGCGTTATCTCTACGTCTCTCGTTCTGCATCATATTATTACCGAGGGCAATACGAATGTAGACGGTATGGCTGCCTCGGCGATGAGTGGTGTCCGTGACTTGGTAGCGGCGGTACGAAGTGATAGACCGACATCAGGTAGACTGCAAGTGTTGCTGATCTCCACTAATGCGCCGGGAATACAGAACTTGATGACTTTGAGAGTATTGCCGGATGAAACGCCACCACCCCCACCGCCAGAGGATGGCACTCTCCGAATTATCAAAACCTCTGAGAGTGGCAATGTCCAAGGTATTCAGTTTCGTGTAACCGGGTCGGGCGTAGATCAGACAGTTACCACAGGTTCAGGTGGTACGATTGACATTCCGGGTTTAGAGCCGGGCATTGTGCTCACCGTAACAGAAACCAATCTTGGAGCGGAGTATGAGCCGCAACCGTCGCAGACCGTTACCGTGGTGGCAAATCAAACGGTAGAGGTTCGTTTCCACAACCGTTTGAGGCCGCCCGATCCGGGTACTCTCCGTATTATTAAGACCGCTGAAAGTGGGAATGTGGCGGGTATCCAGTTTCGTGTTACAGGCGCGGGTGTAAACCAGACTGTCACAACAGCCGCAGACGGCACGATAGATATTCCCAACCTCCAACCGGGCGTATTTACCGTGACAGAAGAAAATATCCCGCCACAGTATGCAAGACCACACGCACGGACTGTAACCGTTCGCTCAAATGAAACGGCTATCGTGCGCTTTGACAATCGTCTGCTCCGTGGCAGTGTTTCCGGGCTAAAGGTTGGTGAGAACGCAGGGCTATTTGAAGATGCGGATGGGTTAGCTGGTGCAGTCATTGGGCTATTTCCGGCTGGTACGACGGTGTTCACGGAAGACACGGCAAAGCAGGTAACGACCTCCGCAGCAAACGGGGCTTTCTCGTTCACGCAGATTCCCTACGGAAATTTCCTAATCAGGGAAATCGCCCCACCGAGCGCAGCGTATATTCTAAATGACACAGTGTTCCCCGTCCGCATTGACCGCGATGGGCAGGTGGTAGAAATCCGAATTGAGAACCGCCTTGTGCGTGGCAGTGTAGAGGGGCTGAAAGTTGGTGAAACCACAGACGGTATGTTGACAGGTGCGTTTGTGGACGCAGACGGTTTAGCTGGTGTAACAATCGGCATTTTTGCGCCGGATACGGAGGATTTCTCTGTAGAAACGGCATTAGAAGTTACAGTCACAGACGAATATGGTCGTTTCTCCTTTGAAATGCCTTACGGCGACTATCTAATCCGGGAACTCTCGACAGGAAACGATGCGTATGTGTTATCCGATGAAACTATCCCTGTCCGTATCGACAGTAACGATCAGGTGATTGAAATACGGCTGGAAAATCGCCTTGTCCGTGGGCGCATTGAGGGCATCAAGACAGGTGAAAGCACCTACGGTATTTTAGCGGGGCTATTTGCAGACCGTGATGGTTTAGGCGGTGCTACTATCGGCCTATTCGGGCTGGCTGAATTTGGCATAGCCCAGCCTGATGATGACGCAGGTGAAGAATCCGAGTATCCGCCAGAGGACGATGATGATCCAGAGATTGAGCTACTGCCCACATCTGATGCTGAAGAAGCTGACAGCAACGATAACGAGCAGGACGACCAAGGCGAAGAAGCGCCGAACGAGCCAGGGCAAGTCGTTCTTTCTATCGCCGGAATCCCGCTAGAGGATTTTGAGTTCACAACCGAAAATGCCGTGCAAACCGCCATCACGTCCACCGATGGCGGTTTTGCTTTTGAGGACGTAATCGTAGGGAACTGGGTGCTAAGAGAAATCTATGCCCCAGAGGGCTACACCGTCAATGAAACGCTGTTCCTCGTCACTATTTCAGAGGATGGGCAAGTAGTCAAAGTGGAGATTGACAACACCCTGATCCGTGGAGACATTGAGGGGATTAAAGTTGGCGAGGACACGGAAGCTCCCTTTGATGGAATGTTTACCGATGGGGAGGGTCTGGCGGGAGCCGTCATTGGACTGTTCCGCTCAGATGCCACGGAGTTCACTGAGGCAACGGCGGTGCAAGTTGCCGTCAGCGATGAGCGGGGACATTTCGCTTTCCGGGATGTGATCTTCGGACGCTGGATCGTCCGTGAAATTGCGACTGGAAATCCGGCGTATATTCTAAACAACACATCTTTCTCCGTGCAGATCACGGAGGATGGACCGGTAATTGCAATAGTCATTGAAAACACCCTAGCTCGTGGCAGTGTTGCGGGAATCAAGGTGAATGCCGATGACACCGATGAAACCCTAGCGGGTGCCGTTTTCGGATTGTTCTGGTCTGACCAAACTGAGCGTACCCGCGAGACTGCGGTGATGCTTGCGACCTCGGCAGAAGATGGTAGCTTCAGCTTTGAGGGTATTCCATTTGGGGTGGTGCTTCAACTCGTGGAGCTCTATGCGCCGGAGGGGTTCTTACTCGGTGATGAAGTCTTTGAAGTCGTCATTTCAGAAGATGGTCAAATCATCGAATTTTTCATCGAGAATGAGCCGGAGGAAAAAGACGAGGAACCGACACCTACGCCCACGCCGACACCGACCCCGAACAGGCCGTCTACAACGGCACCCAAAACCGGGGACGACACAAGCTTGCCGTGGTTGCCGCTGATTCTGGCGGGTGCGGGAATCTTGGCAATCGTCGCTGTATTGGTGAAGATGCGTGGAAAAAACAAAAGGTCATAAGCGGATCATCGTAGGAACGCTGCTACTTGCACTGGTAGTACTTTCATGGGTACTGATTCAGTCAGGGCGTGAAGTAGTTACCCGGCTGGACGAGTATCAAGTGGCGCGGACGGAGTACAGCGAGTTGCGTGAGCAGCTTACTATTCCTTTTCCGGCTGGTGCTCCTAATAATGAAAGCAATGAGATTGATGAAGCAGAAGCGGAGGGCATCGACTTTGATGCTCTCCGCGAGATAAACCCCAATGTTGTCGGTTGGCTTGTCGTGCCGGGGACGGATATATCTTACCCCATCGTACAAGGTACGGACAACAGTTGGTATCTGCACCACACCTTTCGCAATGAGCGTAACGGCAGCGGTGCGATCTTCTTGGATTATAGAAACCGCGCAGATTTTACCGACTGGCACAACTTGGTTCACGGACACAACATGCGTGACGGCAGTATGTTTGCACCGTTGCACGGATGGAGCGGTGATGCGTTCATTATCCACGCGCCGGATGGCACATGGACGTTTGAGGTGTTCAATCGCCAAACTGTGGGGGCGACAGATGAGGTCTATCAGCTTCGTGACGTAGACGGCGAGGGACAGATCGTGACACTCTCCACCTGTGTGACTGGGCGGGTGCATTTGCGCTATATCGTGCAAGGTAGGGCAAGCGAAAGCTGAATATGGGATTACGCCGGGTGTGTGCCACAACACACCCGGCGTTTTACATACCCAAAGGGTGTGGAATTTTGTGGAAGGAAGTTACACACATGAATAAACCCATATTACGGGGCGACTTATATTATGCCGATCTTAACCCCGTGGTCGGAAGCGAACAGGGCGGCTACCGTCCTGTTCTTGTGATTCAGAACGATATTGGGAATAAGCATAGTCCGACAATTATTGTTGCGGCAATTACCAGTAAGCTAGAAAAGACAAGCTTGCCAATCCATCGTCTGCTTAATTCCTGCACGGAGTTAAATCGCCACTCCGTTGCTCTGTTGGAGCAGATTCGCACGATTGATAAACAACGCTTGGATGCGTATGTCGGGACGTTGGGCGAGGAGGATATGGCGGCGATTGACTTAGCATTAGCGGTCAGTGTGGGACTGGATGGGAGGATTCTGAAATGATGCAGGAAACTACCCATCTATTTGAGACGGAAAGCAAAATGGAGATTGGGAAAACCACTTATATCGTGGTAGCCCACTTTGATGAATCGAGTGAGACACTAAGAAATAAAATCTGTCAACTGTTAGAATCCAAGGTCGAATCCCAAATCGCACAAGTGCGGGGTTCGGCTTAATTCGTTATGCTCATACCACCAAAAGAGGAGGGGGGGCAGACGATCCATGCAAGCAGTAGCACGACAAGACTTTGAAACATTTTCACTAGAAGAGAAAATCACGGCATTATATCTGCGCCTATCCCGTGACGATGACCAGCAGGGCGAATCTAACAGTATCGCAAATCAACGTGCGCTCTTGATGGACTACGCCAAGAAGCACGGATTCCGTAATATTCGTGTGTTCATTGACGATGGTGTATCCGGCGTGACAATGAAACGCAGCGGCTTTCAAGAAATGTACAATTTGATTTTGGCGGGCAGGGTGTCAACGGTAATCGTCAAAGACATGAGCCGTCTTGGACGTAACTATTTAGAAGTGGGCCAACTTACCGAGATGGTACTGCCACAGCATGATGTTCGCTTTATTGCCGTCAATGATAGCGTGGACAGCGAACAAGGCGAAGATGACTTTACACCGTTCCGCAACATTATGAACGAGTGGTATGCCAAGGATTTAAGTCGTAAACTTCGTTCATCCAAGCGGATAAAAAGTAGCCAAGGGTATGCCATTGGTCATCCCCCCTACGGCTATAAATATGACACGCTCGACAAACGCCGCTGGGTAATTGATGAAGAAGCCGCAGGGGTTGTGAAATGGATTTACCAAATGCGAAAAGATGGGGGAAGCATCTCAGAGATTGCAAACAAACTAAAGCGAAAGAAAGTGCTTGTTCCGGCAGCGTATGCTGTCGCAAAAGGAAACCGCACTAAGTTAGCACATTCCTTGCGGGGGGATTGTTTTTGGGATAAAAATGTAGTCCGAAAAATTTTATTAAATCAATCCTATGTGGGTGATGTCATCAACTTTAGAACTTATAGCAAATCATACAAACTAAAGAAACAGATAGCTAACCCGCCTGAAAAGTGGGATATTCACAGAGATGTTCATCCAGAAATCATTTCTCGATCATTTTGGGAGACCATCCAAAAATCTTTTGGAAATACAAAAGCGCGCCAGCCAAAACACACGGAAAAGAGTATGTTTGCTGGATTTTTGAGATGTGCGACCTGCGGGGCAAATCTCAACTATAAGTACACCCACGATAATCCCGATAATCACTACTTTTCCTGCCGGAATAAGCGGGACAACAATGGGCTTTGTGGAAAGACCCATCATATCCGAGTGGACGTGCTAACCCGCTTAGTCCGTGAGCATATCTCAAGCATCACACGCTTTGCAAGTCAATTTGAAGATGATTTTGTGAAGATCGTAGTCAACGAGCATTACAAGCGAATGTGCGCCCAACAGAAAAAAAGCAAGGATGAGCTGGAAAAACTCCTAGTGCGGGATAAAGAGTTAGATACCCTTTATGAAAAACTCTACGAAGAAAAAATCCTTGGTAATCTATCTGAGGAACGATTCCAAAAGCTGTCCTATAAGTATGAGGAAGAACAAGCGGAGTTAAAGCAACAAATCAAGCATTTGAAAAAGGTTGTTGCAGAGGAAAACGCACATGAAATGAACTGTGACGGATTCTTGGAAATGGTGCGTCAGTACACCGATGTGAGGGAACTTACACCGGAAATCTTAGGTGCTTTTATTGACAAGAGTGACGGCCACCACCGAGAGCAGATGCACGATGAGGTAGTACAGAAAGTTGAAATCTACTACAGAATGGTTGGCTTTGTAGAACTGCCGAACATGAGCGGAGCAAAGAAAGAGAACTATGTGCGCTGTTTCAGTCGCAAGAAAGATTCTTGGGGCTTGCCGGAACAGAATGTTGCAGTCTAATTTAGAAAGGGGTTACGGGAAATGTCAAACAGGAAAAAGAAAGTAGCGATTTATTGCCGTGTGGCACGGAAAGACAAGATTAGCCTAAAACGCCAAGTACAGCAAATAGCTAGGTTTGCACGAGGACGTGGTTATAGCGGAGGGTATATCTATCGAGATAACGGCGTAAATGGCACAACCGTTGACCGACCCGCATTTAATCGCTTGAACCGTGACATGCTGGCTGGAAAGATAGATGTGGTCGTGGTGAAAGACCTATCTCGAATCAGCCGAAATTATTTGCTGACATGCCGCTGGCTAGACATGGCAGCCGCACTAGGAGTTGAGGTTGTTTCCTTGTGTGGGAGTGTAGGCGATACAGTAAGTATGAAGCAACTGCACGAATTGGTACTGAGATTTACCCCGGCATCGGGTGAATGAAAGAATGCCCCCTATCAAAAAAATGATAGGGGGCATTTCCACGAAAAAAGTAGTCATAAGAAGCTCATGCCCCTTATGACTACTCCTACTGGTGGACGATAACGGACTTGAACCGCTGGCCCCCTCCACGTCAAGGAGGTGCTCTACCAACTGAGCTAATCGTCCCCATTTACTCTAGACAGTGTAACGCAATCC
>Ga0123352_10019715_pt1 | contig 10752 bp, 10 predicted proteins | sample TergutLab28metaG_FD_89700 | JGI IMG/M metagenome (GOLD analysis project Ga0123352, IMG submission 89700) | Labiotermes labralis P1 segment gut microbial communities from Petit-Saut dam, French Guiana - Lab288 P1 | ecosystem: Host-associated > Arthropoda: Insects > Digestive system > Gut ... | reverse complement strand
GATTTTGAAATTTCAATCACTCGCTCGGCATATTTTTTCGGCAAATAAATTTCCATTCGGTGTCCCATATTGAAAACTTTGTACATTTCTTTCCAATCCGTTCCCGATTCTTTTTGAATGATACTAAATAACGGCGGAACGGCAAAAAGATTGTTTTTTACCACTTTCAAATTATCAATAAAGTGCAAAATTTTTGTTTGCGCGCCGCCCGAACAATGCACCATTCCGTGAATGTGCGGGCGAAGTTCGCCGAGAATTTTCTTAATAATCGGCGCGTAAGTGCGCGTTGGCGAAAGCACCAATTTTCCCGCATCAATGCCAAGATTTTCAATTTCGTCAGTCAATCGGTATGAGCCTGAATACGCCAAATCCAACGGAATTTCCGCATCGTAACTTTCGGGATATTTCGCGGCTAAATACTTGTGAAACACATCGTGCCGAGCAGAAGTCAAGCCGTTGCTTCCCATTCCGCCGTTGTATTTTTGTTCGTAAATAGCTTGTCCCGATGACGACAAACCAACAATCACATCACCGCTTTGAATGCGCGCATTGTCAATCACATCGGCGCGTTTCATTCGGCAAACAACCGTACTATCAACAATAATCGTGCGAACAATATCGCCGACATCAGCCGTTTCGCCACCTGTCGGAAAAATATTCACACCCATTTCGGCAAGTTCATTAACAAGTTCGTTTGTGCCGTTGATAATGGCGGAAATCACTTCGCCCGAAATCAGATTTTTGTTGCGCCCAATGGTTGACGAAAGCAAAATATTATCGGTCGCACCAACGCAAAGCAAATCGTCGATATTCATAATGAGCGCGTCCTGCGCAATGCCTTTCCAAACGGACAAATCGCCTGTTTCTTTCCAATAAATGTATGCCAACGACGATTTTGTGCCTGCGCCATCGGCGTGCATAATGTTGCAAAATTCGGCATCGCCTCCCAAAAAATCGGGAACGATTTTACAAAAAGCCTTTGGAAAAAGTCCTTTGTCCGTGTTTCTGATTGCGTTATGCACATCCTCTTTCGATGCCGAAACGCCTCGTAGATTGTATCGTTGGTCGCTCATAATGAACCGCAAAATTACAAAAAATCCACGAATTGCGCGAAAAAACCCACAGATTTCTTGACAAGCCAAGCGAATAAGTTCGAACGCGCGGATTTATTCTCCTATATTTGTTTTATGATATTATTTACTCCCAATAACTCGCCCGAAGTGAGAATTGAGCCGATAATGACACCCAAAATTCCGTGCGAATTGACATTTTGTCCTGTCTGAAAAAGATTCGGAATGCGCGTGCGCTGCGAAACCAACGAGTGTACCGACTCGTTGCAATCGCGCAGTACACCGTACATTGAGCCTTGTTCCGTACCTGTATAATCCAAATAAGTGAGCGGAGAGGAGGTGTAAAAATGTTGGATATTTTGCCGTGTGCCGGGAAGCTGACTTTCCAGCAATGCCAATAATTTTTCGGCTTTTTCGCGCTTAAAATTTTTATAATCCTCGCCTCGTTTTTCAATTTTTGTACCTGTCCATTGTGCCACATCGTCGAAATTCATATAACTGACAAGCACGGCGGCATCGGCAAACTGCTGATTTTCGGAGGAACAAAGGTGCATATAAAGAAAACTTTTTGGATAAGTCGCTCGGTCATAATTTTTTCCGCACCACACATCGGCAGGCGTATCGTAATGGTAAAAATTGGAGTTAAAATACGGTACAGTACCTTTTTGAAGTGAATATAAACCGTAAAATTGGAAATCGTAAATAATTTTATCGGACGAAAACGATTTTAAAAAATTAAAGCAATCAGATATTGACTTTTTTACCTCGTCTGAAAGCGTAACACTCTCATTTTCAAATAAAATTTTCTGTATTTCTCTTGTTGTAAGTTCGGTATTTATTTCACTCATTCTACTATACACTCAACTTTCGCATGTTTCATAATTTGCTGGTATTCAACAATTAAAACGAAATTTTGTTTTTGTAAATTGTTGGCATTTAGCATTTTTATAAAGACTGCACAAAAGTACACAATTAATTTCAGAACTCAAAAAGTTTCGGTTTCAGGTTTCATAATCACGCCTTTATTTTTTCGCCCATCAACTTTGATAATCATTGGTTTATCAAAACGAACGTGCCGAATGTATTCCGATTCGTAAACTGCCGGTTGCGCGTTGAGGAAATCGGTATTGTAACTTCCATCGTTGATAAACGGATTGATGGTGAAATACGAAACACCGAACGAAGTCAGATTTTGAAAAAAATGCGTTCCTTGACTTGGGTCAATACGATAATGTTCCAATCCCGACTCGACAATGACGCGCGCGTTGCTGATGTGAGTCCATTTTACGGGAATTCCAAGCCAAACATCGCTCGAACCCCAACGTCCGGGACCAACCAAAACATAATGTTTGTTTTCTGCGATCATTTGTTTGTTCAACTTTTCGATTTCGTACATAATCAGCTGATTTTTAGAAGCATTGAAAGTTTCGGGTTTTACGTAAATTATATCAAAAACATCGTTTGTAATTCCGTGTCCGAGCGCGCTATTGCACGAAATAATCGTATTTTCGTCGGAAATTGCGCCAATATCCTCGCTGATTGTTTCTTTGGCATCAACTATCGGGCGAATTTGCAAAAGATAAAACATGTGCTGTTTGGCAGGCGAATAATCGAGATTTACCACAAATTCTATCTCAACCGGACGACCCATTTCCTGTTGCGAAATTTGTAAAATCTTTTTCAAAATTTCGGCTAACGGAAAAACATTGTGCTGTAAAATGTTAGCAAACGTGATAACTTTTCGCCCTTCCTCGTACAAACTGTCGTAAATTACGAGGTCTTGAATGTTGAAAGTCGAAGCAATGTAACGCAAAGTGCCGTCTTTCATCGCATCTTGCACGTTAATTTTCAACAGATTAAATCCGTCATCAACTTGCGGAACGAAGGTTTTGTGGCTTAAATCCAACGCATTGAAATAAGTTTGCGTTTCGCGAAGTGCTAAGTCTATTGTGCTGGTTTGCAAAATATTATGCGGATAAGCAGGCGAAAATCGCAAAGTTTTTCCGCCGCCGTCCATAATGTATTTTCCCAAACCCATCGCGATATTGGCAATTCCGTCCTCCGAAGTTTCCGAACCAATCGGATAATAATTCAACGAGCGTGCAACGCCCGAAAATGACGGATAGAAGCGGTCGCCGTAAGCATTTCCGCAAATTTCTTGCAAAACAATCGCCATTTTTTCCTCGTCAATCACATTTTTGGTCGCCGTCATATACGCTTTGCTGTCTTTGTAGTAAACCGAAGCGTAAACCGCCTTTATCGCCTCGCAAACCATTCGCAAAGTATTTGTCCGACTGCGCGGGTCGTTCGGCACCATATAAGTGGAATAAATTCCTGCAAACGGCTGATAATGAGAATCCTCTAAAAGGCTCGACGAGCGAACGGCAATCGGCGACTGTATCGTTGCGAGAAAAACAGCCAAGTCGGCAATGAGCGATTTTGGCATACGCGCTTTGAGAAAATGTGCCAAAATTTCATCATCGGACAAATCGGAAAGCGCAATCGGATAAAGATGGTTCATTTCCATAAATTCTGTGAAATTATCAGTACAAAGCACCACCGTTTTCGGAATAGAAATGTGCGCATTTTCAAAAACCTCAAATTCCTCCTCGTTTCGTTTGAGCATCGCATCGATAAACGCCAAACCGCGCCCTTTTCCGCCCAGCGAGCCATCACCAATACGAACAAAATTAGAGTATTTATCAAAACGGTCGCGCTGAAAAACGGCAACAATTCCGCGATTTTTTATTTTTCGATACTGAGAAATGGCATCTGAAATAATGTCGCGAATATGATTTAAATCTACCGCATCACCTTCGGAAACGGTTATTCCTTTCAAAAACTCGGCAAGCGGAAACATGGCTCGCGAATAAAGCCAGCGCGAAATATCGTTGCGTGAAACATGGAAAAGCAGGCTTTCATCGCTTACATTATGAATGTTTTCCTGCAATCCGCGAAGGTTTTGAATGCGAATTTCCGCCTCTTTGGTGGTTGGATTTATGAAAATGAAATCGCCGAAACCGAAATTTTCCGTGATTTTCTGGCGCAATTCGGCGTGCAAATGTTTGGAAGTCTTGCAAATAAACGCCGCTCTCACTTTCTCTGCATCTTCACGATTTTCCTCCTCAGTCGATTGAATAATCAGCGGAATGAACTTGTCCTGTTCGCGAATTTTGCGAGCTAATTTAATGCCGGCTTTTTTATCTTTTTTTCCGTTCATCGGAAACGACACATCGGAAATTATTCCCAATAAATTGTTTTTGTATCTGTCGTAAATCGAAATTGCTTCCTCGTAAGTTCGCGCCAAGAGAATTTTCGGGCGACCGCGCATCCGAAGCATTTGTTCGTGGTCGTTCAAAGCTTCGGTCATAAACGAACGCGACTGCGTAAAAACGTATTTGTACATTCGCGGAATGAGCGATGAATAAAAATGAACGGCATCTTCCACAATCATAATCACCTGCACACCAACCGATTCGACATCTTCCGCCACGTTCATTTTGTCTTCAATCAGTTTGATAATGGCAAGCAAAATATCGGCATTTCCAAGCCAACTGAAAACATAATCAATCGCACTTAAATCCTCATTTGCAATGCGCCGAGAAACAGATTTTGAAAAAGGCGTCAGCACCACAATCGGAATATCGGGACATTCCTGTTTCACTTTTTTCGCCCATTCAAACGGATTGATGCTATCACCGCTCGGCATCGAAATAATCAGCTCAAACGAATGTTCTTTCAGTTGCGCATTTGCTTCCTCCTCGCTCGAAACCAACGTAAAACGCGGTGCATATCGCAGATTGAGCGATGTATATTCTTTAAAAAGTTGTTCGTCAATTCGTCCATCTTCCTCCAACGTGAAAGCATCGTATTTACTCGCATAAAGCAACACATTATAAACACGATGCATCATCAAATCGGCAAAGGAAGTGTCTTTGAAATAAAGTTTTTTAACGCTTGAAATGTTCATATTTCTATTCAAAATTTTTTCTTGTTTGCAAATGTAGTGATTTTCTCGCTTTTCACTACCTTTGCACCGTGAAAAAACGATATTTTTTATACTGCTCGTACAAAGGAACGAATTATCACGGCTGGCAAGTTCAGCCGAACGGTATTTCGGTGCAAGAAGCTTTGACAAAAGCTTTGCGCGCCGTTTTGCGCGATGCGGAATTGAAAATGACAGGCGCAGGACGAACCGATACAGGCGTTCACGCCAAAATGATGGTTGCTCATTTCGATGCCGAAATTATTTCTGTTTCGCTCGCCGATTTGACCGGAAAGCTGAATGTTTTTTTGCCGAGCGATATTGCCGTTCTTAAAATTGCGGAAGTAAAATCGGACGCACACGCACGTTTCGATGCTGTTTCGCGCCGATACGAATATCGCATCACGCTCGAAAAAAATGTTTTTTCCGCCGAATTTTCGGCACGAATTTACAACACATTGGATTTCGATTTGATGAACAAAGCAGCTGAAATATTGAAAGAATTCCACGATTTTACGAGTTTCTGCAAATTGCACACCGTTACAAAAACAAACAACTGCACCATAACACACGCCGAATGGACAAAACGAGGCGATGAGTGGATTTTCATCATCGAAGCCGACCGTTTTTTGCGAAATATGGTGCGCGCCATTGTCGGTACATTACTTGATGTTGGTCGAGGAAAAATCAGTCTTGACGATTTCCGAAAAATTATTGAAGCAAAAGACCGCTGCAAAGCAAGAGTTTCCGCACCTGCACAAGGATTGTTTTTGGTAAATGTGGAATATCCGAAAGAGATTTTTGTAACTTAACGTCATACCGAACTTGTTTCGGTATCTCCCGAAAAATGAGATTGCGGGTCAAGCCCGCAATGACGCAAAAAATAATCCGCAAAAAATTTGTTGATTACATATAAATTACTACCTTTGCAAGCCAAAACTGAAAAATAAAGTATAAAAAATAAAAACACAAACAATGAAAAGTGGTATTCATCCCGAAAATTATCGCCCTGTGGCGTTCAGAGATATGTCTAACGGCGATACATTCATTTCTCGTTCGACAGTAAATGCAAAAGATTCTGTTGAAATTGACGGTGCGACATATCCGTTGGTAAAATTGGAAATTTCCAGCACATCACATCCATTCTACACAGGTAAACAAAAATTAGTGGATACCGCAGGACGTGTTGATAAGTTTATGAGCCGTTACGCAAAGCGTATGGAAAACAAAAAATAAAGGCACGAAAGGGCGAAAGCACGAAGGCACGATTTTTTAAAAAATACGAAAGCACGAAAAAATAATTTCGTGCTTTTTTGTGCGTTTAAAAAATTCGCCCTTTCGCCCTTTCGTGTTTTTCGCGCCTATTGTCTTTGCATAAGCAACCAAACATCAGGAAAACGGCGATTGACTTCTCGAATTTTCGCGCGCGCCTCACTTTGTGTGTTGTACGATGCAATCAAAACGCGGAACATTCCTTGCTCGTTTACCACAATCACGGCGTTGTTTCCTTCTCTGTTGAGTGTTTGCTGTAAACCAACGGCGTTGCTTCTGTTTCTGAAACTGCCAACAACAACGTGATATCTTTGATTCATCACATCGGCATTTCTCGCATCATCATCCAATCTGAACGCTTCGGTGCGAACTGTTACTGCTTCCTCCGTGCGAACTTCTATCGGTGGCGGAGGAGCAGGCGGAGGAGTTGAAACGATAACCGGTATTGCTTGTACCGGCGTTTCTGCACCTGCAACAACGTGTGCGTTGGGAATTGTTACCACTTGCGTTCTACAACCCGAAAACACCAATCCGCCAATCAATAATAACGTAAATAATCGAATACTTTGTGTCATATTTTTCTAATTTTTAAATTTAAAATGTGCTTTTTGCAATGCAAAGATAAGATTTTTTTAGTTTGCAGAGTACAAAGTGTAAAGTGCAGTTGGCTTGCGCATAGTATTTTTAAAATAATTAACTAAAAAACTGCACTTTACACTCTGCAAACTCTATAAAACGTTTATATGAAAAACCTTTGATATTCCTGTAACAAAAATCTGTATGCCGATACAAAAAGTAATAAATGCAACGAGTTTGTTTATGATTAAATTGCCCGAAGTTCCGAGTTTTTTCATAAACTTATGTCCTTGACGCAGAAACACATAAAGTATCGTCAGAATAGCGAAAAGTGCCAAAGCAATAGCCAAATAGTTTATGCCGGTGTGCAGAATATTTCCTTTTACCGTTCCGCTTGCCATTAAAGTAAAGATAACGGAAATACTTCCTGCTCCAATCACAAGTGGAAACGAAATCGGATAAAATAGCTTTTGTTCAAGCTCATTCATATTTATTTTGTGAGCTTTTTCCTCCGATGAAACTTTGCCCGACAGCATCTCTAAGCCTGCTTTGCAAATAATAATTCCGCCGCCCAGCTGTATTATCGGTATGGCAAGCCCGAAAAGCAACAGGATAAGATGACCGGCAACCAAACTGCCGACACCAATCAATAAACAATGAAAAAAAATCTTTTTTATAGCTGATTTTCGTTGTTCACTATTCAAATCTTTTAAAAAACCATCGATTATAAATCCGCTGCCAATAGGATTTATCACCGGAAACAAAGCAATAAAAGCCGATGTGAAAACAAATATAAGTCCGTGAATTGTCATAATTTAGTTTGATTTTTAAATCACTCTTAACTCAATCGATTCTTTTACAAAACTATTGAGCGTAGTTCCGTACATTTTTGCCGAAATGGCTGCTCTGCGGTGCAAATCGGGAGTTAGCCGAACATTGAAACTTCCTTTGTAACTTTTTTCTGTCGGAATATTCGCCATTCGGCAATCCTTAATATGCTCATCAACCATATAATGAAAAGCATCTTTCAGTTCTTGCACCGTTTCTCCTTCAAATGTAATCAAATCGTCAATGCCTTCCAGTTTTCCAAAAAAAACATTATCGTCTGCCGAAAAATTGACCGAGCCGATATATCCTTTGTATGTCAAAATATTTTTCATATTATCGTTTTTCATATTAAATCTTTGTCTGTCAATTCCTTTGCGACCAAATCTATTTGATAACGTTTCAATATATTGCCGGGATGCGGTTTGTGAAGTTTAATTTTGTGATTCGCTTTCACAAAGCAAACTCGTGAACCTGTTCCCTGCATTTCCTCGTAGCCAAAAGACGAAAGGAATGTTTTCAACTCACTATAAGTAAAATCTTTTGGACGTGAAAGAAAGCGTATTTTTAATTTTTCGTTTTTCGACATATTATATTTTGTGCAAAGATACGATTTTATTTTGATTGCGACTAAAATTCAGTTGCAATATTACTGTTTTGCTGTCTTTTTGTTAAAAAATCCCTTAGTAGCACAGGATTTGCCTTTACCCTTATTCCCTTATTTTTCTGAAAATAAGGGAATAAGGGATTGGTTATATGTATAATTTAGCTACTAAGGGATTTTTTTGAAAATGATGTTTGATGTTTTGCATTTCAGACTACACAACTCCTTGCATCAACATCGCCTTCGCAACTTTCAAGAAACCGGCAACATTCGCGCCTTTCATATAATTAATGTATCCGTTTGGCTCGCGACCGTATTTTACGCATTGTTCGTGAATGGCGCACATAATTTGCTGTAATTTCGCATCAACTTCCTCTGCCGTCCACGAAAGATGCATCGCATTTTGCGTCATTTCCAATCCCGAAGTCGCCACACCGCCTGCGTTTACAGCTTTTCCCGGTCCGTACATTATTTTATGTTCCAAAAGCAATTCGATGGCTTCGGGCGTGCAACCCATATTCGATATTTCGGCAACGCAAAGTACGCCGTTGTTAATCAGCTGTTTGGCATCGTTTTCGTCCAACTCGTTTTGCGTAGCACAAGGCAAAGCAATATCCACTTTCACTTCCCAAGGACGTTTTCCCGCTACGAACGGAACGCCGTATTTTTCGGCGTATGGCTGAACAACATCGTTGCAAGTAGCGCGAAGTTCGAGCAAATAATCAATTTTTTCGCCCGAAATTCCGTTTTCATCGTAAATATAACCGTCAGGACCTGAAACTGTAACCACTTTTGCGCCCATTTCAACCGCTTTCAACGCTGCGCCCCAAGCCACATTTCCGAAGCCCGAAAGTGCGATTGTTTTTCCCGCAATGCTCATTCCGGCGGTTTCAAACATTTGTTTTACAAAATACAATCCGCCGAAACCTGTTGCTTCGGGACGAATGAGCGAACCGCCGTATTCAAGACTTTTTCCCGTAAAAACGCCTGTATTTTCCTGCGCCAATTTGCGGTACATTCCGTACATATAACCGACTTCGCGCGCGCCAACACCGATATCGCCCGCAGGAACGTCGGTTTGCGGTCCGATATGACGCCACAATTCGAGCATATAAGCCTGACAGAAACGCATTGTTTCGCCTGCCGATTTTCCTTGCGGTGCAAAATCCGAACCGCCTTTTGCGCCGCCCATCGGAAGCGTAGTCAAAGCATTTTTGAAAGTTTGCTCAAAACCCAAAAATTTCAGAATAGAAAGATTTACCGAAGGATGAAAACGAATTCCGCCTTTGTACGCGCCGATTGCGTTGTTGTACTGCACGCGATAACCGAGATTGACGTGAACTTCGCCTTTGTCGTCAACCCAAGGCACTTTGAACGTAAAAATTCGGTCAGGCTCAACCATTCGCTCGGCGATTTTTGCCTTTTCAAATTCGGGATGTTTGCTGTACACTTCCTCGATAGAGGTTAAAACTTCGCGAACTGCCTGTAAATATTCCTGTTCGCCGCGATGCTTCGCTTCAAGCGATTGCATTAATTTTTCAATGTTCATTGGTATGTTTTTTTATGTTTTTGGTTTAAAATTTTTAATCTCGTATTATTTTGTCGTCAGAAATTATGAATGTGTGCGTATGAAATCTATGTGTTTCGCTACTGAGTTGAAAATGGTATACTTGTTCCTCTATTTTAAATTCCCAAGTCGAATTTTCCGAAAATAAATTTTCCGAATATCCTGTTACCGTTTCGTGTGTAAATCTCAATATTCTACCTGCCAAATGAACGTGAATACTGTCAAATGCCTGCGTTGCCAACACATACGGTTTTATGCGTAAATCGTCAGATTGAAATAATATTCTGCTCCCTAAACCGAACTGTCCGAAGGTATTAGGGCACAAATCGAATGTTGTCGACAGACGTCTATCACAGCCAAAACACATAGGATAACTTCCCCAAAATCCTCCTGTTGGAAACACTCTTACGTGGATTGTATCCTCCGTTTGATTTTGAATCAAAATCTGTAATGAGTTAGTCGGTCTGTTACAAGCGACAAAACAAAAGACAATGAGAAAAATAATACCTGCATTTTTCAATGTTTTCATAATTACAGTTTTTAAAATTTGTTGAACGTATATTTTTCCTGCAAATTTATGGTTTTATTTCTGATAATTCGATTTTTTCGCGTATTTTTGAAAACTTTTTTAGAAAAAAAACAGCAAGTTTTTAACTTGTTGATATTCAAACTGATTTTGAATTCAAAATTCAAAATTCAAAATTTTCAAAATGGATTTCCTCAAAGAACTAAACGAAAGTCAGCGTCAAGCCGTTGTTCATACCGAAAGTCCGTCGCTTGTGATTGCGGGCGCAGGTTCGGGCAAAACGCGCGTGCTGACGTACAAAATAGCGTATTTGTTGCAAAATGGTTT
>Ga0123352_10019714_pt1 | contig 10752 bp, 10 predicted proteins | sample TergutLab28metaG_FD_89700 | JGI IMG/M metagenome (GOLD analysis project Ga0123352, IMG submission 89700) | Labiotermes labralis P1 segment gut microbial communities from Petit-Saut dam, French Guiana - Lab288 P1 | ecosystem: Host-associated > Arthropoda: Insects > Digestive system > Gut ... | reverse complement strand
TTAAAAAAAGAAAATTTTTCTTTAGAAATTTTTATAAAAAAAAAAATGAAAAAAAATTAAAAAAAAAAAAGAAATAAAAAAAAATCCTTTAAAAAAAAAAAAAAAAAAAAAAAAAGGATGTTGAAAATCTTGCACAATGTATGCCCTGAGCCATTAGTTTCAAGTCACATGTCACCATAAATGGGGTAGCACTTTTCAGCAATGTTACCTGTTGTAATGATAAAGCATATTAGCTGTTCTCAGGACACAGCGTACAGCAGCACGTAGTTGTGATGAAGTGATCATGCAATACACACCACACACTGGAATTCACACTTAATTGTCCTGGTCGATGTCACCCAGACACTAAAGTGAGACAGGAAGTGTAACACCTGCAGACTGTACAAACACCAGCCAACAACGCCATAATTGCATCTCTGGAATAACAGCCACGGAGAAACTCATGCAATGGTATGCAGGAACTGGGACTATGCTGATCCAGGTTCCTAGAACCACTTCTTGGTGGGAATGTAACACATACGACACTTGTGCATGTAGGTTCCCTACAGGTGGTATGGACAGAAGCCAATGATGATGCCATAACTGCAGCTGTGGAGAAGCTTGCGTGTTATCTTTCTGAAATCTTCACCATAGGTGGTTACCTTTTTTAATTTGGTCTTGCACCATGTGACTTTTGTATATTCTCTACAGTGAAAACTGCCCTAAAAGAAGAACATTCCATGATGTACAGGGAATCAAGCATGTGACACCTGAGTTAAATGCAGTTCCTTTGGACAGCTTTGATGACTTCTTTGTATAAGTTTTATAAAGCTGTAAAAAGTATGTTACAGTCAAGGAAAACGAAGCAACAAACCACAAGTTGTCTGTGGTGTGAATTAAGTTGTGGGAAGGGAATGAAGCATAGCGAGTCTTTGGATTTGGCACTGGCAAATGAAGGGTTTCCAATTGTGTGTATAGTGTCTGTACATAGACTGTCAACAGTGAATGGTGTTTGTACAGACATCAACAGTTCAGCTTTGTGAATCTTATAAATGCAGATTGTCAAGGCAGCAGGGAGTTAAAGTGATTACTGTGGCTCTTCACTGGACAGATTTCATTCTGGACCACTGGTACTTAAGTGCCATAACAAGCCATAAGCATAACTACCAAGAGGCTAAATATGGAACGGTGTAAATGTTGTGCACACACTTGAGTCTTCCACAGTGGTGGCACCATATGATCTGGTAGGCTGTACTGATGTTTTACAGGAATCTGCTATCTCCAGCATCAGTGTAATTCATTTGAGCACCACATCACATCAGATTGTACTATTCTTAATGACAAAAGTAATAGATTTTTGTGTGTCTGATGTAATTTAATATAACTCATTGCTGTTACATGAGATGCTTTGTTCCTGTTGTCATTACAAGACCCTTAACACTGAAAAAGTTTGTTGTGGTTCACAGATCCAAGGTAAAGTTTGTCATGGTGCAAGAAAGGCTGTTCTCACTCACATTTCAAGAAAAGTTACTTCTGGCTTATAGATTAACAGATAATGTGTTGAGCCCTGCTGCAATTCCACTGTGTAGCAATGTTGCCACTACTTGGAATTAAGAAAGTAACATCATCCAACTTAGTAATTCCAGGCCATCTGAAGGACAACTTTTAAACTTAAATTTATGCGTGCACCACAAACAGCCAGTCTTGCAGTATCCCATTACTGTAGTGCATGATGGCTGTTACCACTCAACACTACATGTCCTGCATGCAAGTTGTGTGTCACTCCGGTTGAATGTAACAGAGGGATGGGCTACGGTAGATATAAGCAGCCTAACAGCAGCTGCTGTGCAATATTAGGAAGTTCAGAAGGAAAAAATCACAAGGTAAAAGTGAAAAATAAAAAAAAAAAACTTTTGGGATTTTAAAATAAAGTGATGAATTACTGAATAAAATAATATTGGCAAATTGTAAAACTGAAGAAGTGTCTGATGTGAAGCTAAGAAGGAAAATGACCAAGATGAAAGAAACAACAGGATAGGAAAGATGTAATGCAGAAGAAAAACATGGGACAAAATTGAGCAGAAAATGCATTCAGGAGACAGAAACAGATCAGGAGTATTGGTGCCAGATAACCTATGTAAGATACACTGTGCTGTATTAGTTTATAATTCTTTAATCATGAATTAAAGCACAATGGATATCTGACAATATGGAAATCTGAAGTGAAAATAATACATAACACAACTGCAATTATAAACTGAAATGGAAAAAAAATTTACATATTTCTTTGGGCATTGTGGTTATTTGTGACTTCCGGTTCATAAGAAGAAGAAGAAGATGCCAACGCTTGTGCTGCTCTCTTGCGCCTAATTCTTCTTTTCATTGCCATTACACCTATAAATGAAGATGCCAAAATGACACAAATTTTGAAATGGTAAATGTCTGAACTGTGTTCTGTTATAAGACACATCAGAAATTTCTTCATCAGCAGCACCACAGCAGTGTGTCGCAACGTACGTGCATGTTTTCATTACTCACAACAATCTACATTGATATGCTTTTTCTGTTGGTAAGTTAGATAGTGACAACACTGTAATCATTTGTGTTCAGAGAGCCTTAGTTACAGCACCTGCACACTTTGATGTCTACTCTGGCTCCTTCACAAAAATGCCATATTTACCTGAATATAAGATTAGACTTTTTTAAAATTCATCAGAAAAATGGGAGGTCACTTTGTAATTGCATAAGAAGCTAAACATGTTCTGTACACACAGTGGCCTCAAAATTTAAAAATTGTGAAAAGGGGGGGAGGGGGTCACCTTATCTGTAGTGTCATCTTATATTTGGATGAATGCTGTAACTAGAATGTGATAACATATGGGCAGGTCCACATCCTGACACTTTCAACACCAGGCCTGCCTGCAGCAAGCTTTTTGTACATATAACAATGTGCTACATTGTCACAAAAGTAGATAACGTCATGTTCTAACAGTTTTGCTCATTTCTGATGCAAGATGGTTTCTGAAAACCATTACGTGAACAGGTGCACGCTGCATCACAGTGTCAGCATATGTTTCCTTCTCAGTGACTGTCACATTTTCATGGAACTCAGCATGTTATGCCATTGATGCCCTAGCAAAATTCAAGTGGCGGTAGCGTTAACATCAATCAGTAGTGCTATCACATATCAATACATAAATCTGTTTAACGTCATGACAGTAATGACAAACCATCACAGCGAAGCATGCAATACTTCATGTGATGGCACATTATAAGCATGACTCACTGTGCATATGATGATGTTTGTGCAGTTGACAGGTTAAGTTCAAATCACTAAGACTATACTCAGCTACATGCGGGATGTCTGCACTGGCAAGAATAATCACTGTGTTAACTTTTGAACTGCTATGTAATTTGTGTGTTGGGTTTTTCTGTAAATATTATTGTTGTATGAGGCCTTCAGCTACAGTATTCTACATTTATGATTCCAAAAACTTCAGCACTAGCCCTGCATGGTACATTACCTTTTAGCAGCCATGTTACCAAAATGGGCTGACAATGACACCCTTGTGTCAATGCTACAGTAATAGCAAGCAATAAAAGGTTTAAACCCAGTGGTTACTCACATCTGATAGTCTGATACAAGGCCACAGAACTACCACTTCTTTTTACCCCACTCTGCAGTTTTTCTTGATTGAAGTAATCATGCCTATAAAACAAGAAAAATCATCTCAACAGAAGCAGAACATTTTTTGAACTTGTGCTATTGCAGAAACAGTTCTGGATTAAACATCTTACACTAATATCTCAGAATTTGCAGCAAACAAAATGGGAGATACACTTTACCAAATATGCCAAACTAAAAAGGGGGAGTAAACACTTTAAGACATAACCAGTACTTTTGATTCCGACTGCAACTTAGCATGAAAACAAGCCCTTCAGTTTGCTCTGGTGAGTAAACTTTTACTTTTATCGTACACACAGCAGTGACTGTGTGCAGCAAGCCTACGTGGTGCGATCAGTTTCTGAACTGACCTCAAGACAACAGCACTGCTGCTAGCACAACTGCTATGCCTAGATACAGATACAGCAGAGTCTGCTGAGTCATCTCCTGCTTGAATATCCATACAGCGCACGTGATTGTTGAGTAATATCACGTTAAGTACAAGCGTGCCTTCTTCCATTTTAGATTAACATGTACCTTGAGAATGGAAGACTCGACACAGCAACATATCTGCAACAGATTTTGCTGCAAACCGAGGATGAAATGCTACATGAAGTTTTGAAATGGTGAGAGTAGCTTTTGGAAAGCAGGAAGTGGGGGAAAATGGAAGTTTTTGAATGGTTTGCCTAATTCAAGAATGGTGCAACCTCAACTGAAGATGCCAAATGTTTGGGATATTCAATAACAAGCAAAAAGAGATGAAAATGTGAAACAAGTATAGAACTTGTTCTTCAAAACAGAATTACTGTATGTGAAGTTGGTAGCATGTGAACAATTTAATTTGGATCAGTTCAGAGCATTCTGAGAGATAATCTGAACTTGTCTGGACATTATTTACTCCATGCATGGGTAATTTAATCTGAACATGTCACACTGCTGCCAAATTTTTGCACTGCCTGCTGAGAGGAGCAGAAGAATCATTTTGACACATGCCAAAACCTTAAGACAAAGCTTGAAAGGGACCCAGAATTCCTTTCAAAGATTATCATAGGTGATGAGACAGGCTTACAGCACAATGTACAAATCAAGCAAGAGTTTAAGGTTGAAAAACACAAAATCTCCTTGCACAAAAATGGCAAGACAAGTTCACCAAAACTTCAACAGCATCCTGTTGCTTCAGCATTCAGACAGTTGTGAATCATGAATTTGTCCCATAAGGACAAACTAAGCCAACATAACCACACTGACACTTTACAGCATCTATGGGGAAAAATTCAGTGAAAATGACATGAAAAATGGAATTTGGAGGGGACTGTTTTCTCCATCATGACAATGCACCTTACCACTTTGCTTTGTATGTGAATTTCTGTCCACCAATAGAATGACTCTCATTCCACCCCCTCCCTACACACAAGATTTGTTGCTGTGTGACTTCTTTCTTTTCTTAGAACTCAAGATGGCGTTAAAGGGAAGGAGATTTAATGATATCGCCATGATTCGAGCAAAACTTGGGGATGGATTTGCTGATTTTCAAACAATGCACATCATGAAATGCTTTGAATGGTGGCATGACTGCTGGGCCCCCTGTGTAAGGCCCCAGGAAGACAACTTTCAAGGGACAACATTGATTCACAGGTAAGTGCTGTTACGGAGAAATAAATTCAGCCCAGAAACTGTTCGACTGCACATCAGCCACAATAAGCTTCTGAAGATTCAATTCTTCTGAAATGCTATGCCATGTTGACTGGTCACTAGTTATCAACATTTTGCAGGATCATAGCACCTGCATCTTCAGGGTCAAGCAATCCAAGAAGGGTAAGCCTGCTGGAAGATATGGTATAATTGACACCAAGATGGTTGGGGCAGAAAGCCAAAGGGAGTGGTAGAGCTAGGCACTGGTTACAGCCTTGGCAGACTTGCAGCGGTTTGTTACCCTGACTGCAAACTAATTAACTGTTAAATCATGAACATGCACTAGGGGGGAAACACCTAGTGTTGTGTACTGTGAGATCTGAGGTTCTCACACAGGTGGTTTTGAGTTTTCAGAGATTTAACACCATATCAAATGGCAAATAAATAGTGAATATCATATAATTGGTAACCGTTTACCAACTGTCACAGAAGAGTTGAATCTTCAGCTGTTGTATTAATCTGCAGCTAAATTGTACTGAACTAACTGCACACAGTGCGCTCGTTCCATACGGGCCTTCAGCTGCTGAGCCTGCTCACTACACTGCTGAAACAGCGCACAGTTCAGCCAGTCACGGTGACCAGAACTGTAGTCCGGGCATACACAGTAGCGCATGACTTTCACAACAGGCTGAAAATGAAATTAAAAACAGTTCACCACTAACATAAATGCAGTATATCTCTAGGTTACTCAACAATGCTACATCAACTCAACTCACAGCCTATTTTGTCAACATGCAGTAGACACAACAAGATGGTAAAAATAACCTAACCCACACATTAATGCAATACACAATTAACTTCCACTAATAAGTTATTTTCTTATGCTTATTTAATATGTTGCCTAATAATGCTGTCAATTGCTAAGATCACATAGTGTCAGTGGTAGATGAATGAATAAGTATGAAGTATTGGTGGAATGATCCTGACTGACAGGGGAAGAACAAAATACTTGGCAAAAAACTTGTCCCAATGTTACTTTATCCACCACAAATCCCATATGGCTGGCTGAACCTGACTCCCTACAGTGACAGGCTGGCGACTAACCACCCAAGCCACGGTACGGAAAATCTCTTCCTCTCACATGCACAGCTCTATCATAGAACAATAAGAATTACTCAGCATAAGATTGACTCACTGCATGGAAAATATGCAACCCAAAATAGCTCCATAGTGTAGCACACAGCACAGTAATTGGCAGTGTATTCTGATTAGATGTCCAGATGTTTACAGCTGGTAATAAGTAGCACTGTGGTAATATATACAGGAACACAACCACCCTGCAATGAAATGTAACTCTATCAGAAATGTCAGGTTATTCAGAGCTGATGGTAGCAGTTCTGTAGGATGTGACAATGTGCAGCTTGATGGATAGCCTACTGCAAAACATCTGTGTCTGTCTATAGAGCTACTTCACATCACGTCACACCATGTCATGTATGACTGTTACCTTCACAAGCAATACTACGAGACCCTCAATCTTTTGCTTTCATCACTGCTTACAGAGAGGTACATTTTCATTGTCTGGGTGCTAACACCTTGCAGTGGCTAACTTGTTTGTCTGCATCCGGAAGGAGATGTCTACCAGTTTCATTGTAATTGATGTGACTAGAAAGCAGGTTAAAGGAAGTATTTGAGGTTGAGGATTCAGGTCACATGGGATGTGACCTGTGTTACTGGGTGATCAGTCACTCACATTTCAAATGAATGCAACACCTTCATCTTCAAGAATCCTCTTGGACTGCTTGAGCTTGAGGCATTACAGTCCCACAAACATGTTGGGACCAAATCATCCAACAGCACAGTGCCACATCCTAGCAGACCTGAATGCTGAACTGCACAGTTGTGAGAAACTAAAATCTCACACATTTTAGGTTCTCATGCCAGTGACTTATGAAGGCTAATGTCTTCTGGGATGTCTTATGTCTTGGAATCTTTATGATGTTTTAGACAAACCTGCTGCTTCTATCTTCAGGACAGAAGAGACATTTTCACTGTTCTACCCTCAAGACAGTGACAGTCAGTTACTCAGTCTAAACAGCATCACACTCACTATCCTGTCTTGAAGATGGAGAATGCAGCAGATTTCTAAATAAAACTGGTACCTCTCTGCCAAACCAAATGGCAGCATGTTCGTTACTCACCACATCATGCAGTGAAAAACAAATAAGAGGCATGTAACAGTCTTCATGAAATGTAATTTCATCGTCTGGTTTTGATTCAAACTGTAGCATATCCTCATTAAATCTACAGGTACTGTACAAATACTAATGAGAATTACTGCAGAGATTCCTGCACATATATACCTGAAATAAAACATACAAACAATGTAACATTATCATATTATAGTTAAGAAAACTAAAGATGCTACATTAGTATCACAAACACAGCATTTCAATTTTATCTGATAACTACTGTTTCTCATTTTCCACCATGTGTGTGTGTGTGTGTGTGTGGGTGGGTGATGGGCAGAGTGGGGTCAGCCAATTAGAAATGGCAAGTAACAGTTGTTAAGCAATGACCCTACATAAATGTCTGCATAAAGGTTCCTATGTGATAGGACTAACTAACTAACTACCTAGCTAACTCAGGGAACAGTCCTTCCTGGAAAGCTACTAGTTCTTCAGCTAGTCATTTTATGGTACCAAAGGTTCACTCTCCTGCCAACAGCTCACCCTTGTTCCCAACCTCAGCCATATTAATTCAGTCTATACCCTTACATCCTGGTTTGTACATAAGTGGCTAATATATTATCCTCTCATCTCTACGTAGGTTTTCCAAGTTGTCTCTTTCCTTCCTGTTTCCCCATCAAAAGTGTGTATATATTTCTCTTCTCCCAACTACAATGCCATTCATCTCACTTTCCTTGGTTTTATCACCCACACAACATATACTGGGGAGTACAAAACATGATTCCCCTCATTACATAATTTTCTCCCATCTCCTGCTACTTCCTACCTCAAAATCATAAATACCTTACTAGCCCATGTTCTTCCCTTAATATGACAGACCAAGTTTCACACCTGTGTGAAACACCAGGCACAGTTACAGTTCTATATTTTTTAATTTTTATAATTTTAGACAGCAAACGGGCAGACAAAAGATTCTGGCATACAACAGGACTGGGAACAGTAAGTAGGCAGACCCAGTGGGAAGTTTTACATCAAAAAATGGAAACAATCTTCTTCACTTTTAGGGCTCTTTCCCCAGGGGTTAAAGGGACAGGTACAAGGCTGACCACTCACCTCTGTCTACTTACAAGTGCAATACATTGGCCAATACTTCCATTACCCCCATTATATCATCATGGGATATACAGGAGCAACTTGGCCTTTACTGTATGTTAACACGTAATATTATAGCCTCCCACCTACATCGACTTCTCACAAGTGAAATTTTTTACCCAGGTTATGAATATTTGTGTTTCCATATGCATGCCACATGTATATACGTACTCAAGCCTCCCTTCTTGGATTACAGGGTTGAATGTTTATACTGTTAAGCTCTGTAATTTTCTCCATTTCATGCTTACTTTAGCTCTCCTAGAGATGGATATTCTACAAACACTGCTGTTCAATGCTTTCAATAGGCAGCCTTACACAAGAGTTGGAAACAGCATTCCACAACCACACATAAGAATAAAGCTTAATGGTGCTCAGCACTCCTGCTTCACAAACAGCACACTTACAGCGGCAGTACCCCTGCTTCACCATCATTCAAGTCTCAAACTTAACATCAACCTGATCAAAGTAGTTTCACAATTTTGTGGTGTACCTGAGCACCTATGGGAAAATTCCTGTATATTACATGTACATTGGCCACAGTGGATACCTATCACTTCTTTTACAATTCATTATCACACTTCCATTTCTCATTTGACATTGTAATAATACCCATACATACGGGATGAACTGCATTATTTTGTACATACGATAATAACAGTAATAAAAAACAAATAAACTTACCTTAGACAATAACATGTGTACAAAAACATCAGGAGAAGTCCTCTGGCAAAAAATTCTGCATCGAAGCCCTTTTTATCATACGTTAAATAAAGACCGTGAATGTAATACGCACATACAACAACAGCAGTGAGCAGTACGTCAATAGCTACTACTTCATCCTTGATAAATACATTAACGGTAACAATGTTGAATGTATCTGTTACTCGACCTACGTACACTAACAGTTTTATAATACAGAGAGGCATACAGCTAATGCAGAAGCCAGCATTCCATAAAGATTCCGTAAGGCGAATTCGATACAGCAACGGCAAAGTCATTCGCCTCAAAAACACCTAAGAATAAAAGAGAGGGGTATAAATGCTCAGCTGAATACCACTAAAACTACTAAGTACTAGGATATGTGCAGTAGAATTCAACTCACACTGACAAATTTCCTGTACAAACTATAAATTACAGTCCACAATAAAACCACTGACAAAACCCATGATGTTACGACGGTGGATGAGAACTGATTACCACATTCATATGTAGAATGTGGGACATTTTCAAACGAAGTGCCTGCTACACTCGAGTCTCTTGATGACATTTGCATGCAGATAACATGCCTAACATTCAGCTTGCAACGAGGACCGAGACGATTTGCTCGACTAAGCTACCGAACCTTTCCAGCTAATCCCTACATTTTATCCACTGCCGTCACTGTGGTTAGCACAGAACGTCAACGAGCCGGCACTATGTCACTTCAGTTGCATTCCGTGGTTGTATCATCGACGACCGCAAAGTTCAAGCCTCTAACCTATCTTGTGATGGGCTTCTCCGTGTCGAATGTTGCGAATATCTTCATTCTCATCATTTTGCATGACGTATGTTTTCTACCTAAAAACTACGATCAACCCGAATTATATCGTGCTGAAATTCTAAATTTTATTTTCTTCCGCTCGTTGAAATATTCCGAACAGGTTCAAACTGTTCCAGTATGTAAGAGAATGGTTTAATCAACGTAATATTAATATGGATCCTAAAGATGTAGGATGGGTGTCAAATTAGGGGAAAGTTAAAAAATTTGTTTTGCTTCTTGCAGCAAACACACTGTCACGTTCCAGAAAATAGGAGTAGATTTCTCCGAAAATATGGTTTAATTTCTATTGTACCGCAAACTGTCACATCCCGGATGTTAATAATCTTCCTGACGAGAAACCAGTTTCACATTGGTGATGATTATAAGTCTGCTGGTATGTTACCGTTTCGATTGGAGAATGGTTACGGACGTATCAGAGGAGCGTAATGCCTCTGTCTTTAGACTCAAACAGATCGAAGAGTGCCCCCCCCCCCCCCCAAAAAAAAAAAAGTTAAAGTTTTTCTGTGGGGGGGGGGTGTGTTGGGGGGGGGGGGGGGGGGGGGAGTCGGGGGGGTGGGGGGTCACAGTTTGGGCCCCGGGGGCACGGGAAAATATGT
>Ga0123352_10019712_pt1 | contig 10752 bp, 6 predicted proteins | sample TergutLab28metaG_FD_89700 | JGI IMG/M metagenome (GOLD analysis project Ga0123352, IMG submission 89700) | Labiotermes labralis P1 segment gut microbial communities from Petit-Saut dam, French Guiana - Lab288 P1 | ecosystem: Host-associated > Arthropoda: Insects > Digestive system > Gut ... | reverse complement strand
TGAAAGAAGTAGCGGCTCCAGGTCTAGAAAACAGAGATTAACGGCTGTGGGGACCCGTTGCGCTGACCACGTGACACCCCTCTATCCGCAAAAGTTGGCACTAACTTCGCTGACCGGCGGCGGGCGCTCTGTCGGTATAGTTCGCGTGCGGACTAAGGCCACGGAGTTTAGTTTTAAAGGTGTCAACTAGCCACATAACTTTATTTCTTCGTCGCTGTATTTTAAGGTCTTGTTTTGTCAAACGTGGGGACAGCAAAATGTAATGACTCAAGAAAATTATGATTTTCTTTAATTTTTCGTCGTATTGGTGAATAATATCTTTAAAATACGCGGAGTCTATTTGCTACGTTTATCTGGCAGGATAAGAAACTTGTGTTACTCTAAAATTTACTAACTGTTTTGCAAAAAGAATTATTACAATCACACGCGACGATCATGGTGCCATCTTCCGTTGCAGAAACTCTACCTAAACCGTAGTCCAAATTTATTTTATGGCACGTGTTTTGTAAACTATAAATGTGCTACTTGCAACTGGAGAATGTTGCTCACATACACATACAGCTTGGGAGCGTCTCATATCCTATGTCGATCGGTCGTTTTATTTTCCGTTCTTACATTGTGTAGGGTAATAAGTTTGTCCCGAATTTTCGGAATAACACGCTGCCTGTTTCTTCAGGGTGAATGAATTTTGTTCAAGTATATGAAGGGTGTGACTGAGAGAAAATTATACGTCGGTTACATAATATTTATGCAAGAAGTGTGGCCAAAAACAAAAATAGGAAAGTAAGGCTGATAAACTCTGTGTGTAAGTAGTGGATTTGTATCCGTATTTGTCCGGATATTCTCTCACGTCTTCTCATAGAGAACATCACGAGCCGCTGTTGGAATATTTGCTTGAATGCAGAAGGTTGAAACCAGACGTGACGATGAATTACAGTATTGCAACCGGAGGGAAGTTTCAAATCCACAAGATTCATAAGTCACAATTGAACACTAACTAACTTTAAACCGTCAGTTCTGCTCATTATCGCAGGAGAGATTTCTGAATCTCCCTAGACGTAGACGTTGAAGTGGCACTTAAATTACGGCAGAGTCTCAAGCAAGTCAACAAATTGCAGACTTATCTAATCTCTCTTAATTCAAGCCCGGGTTCACAGTGGATCACTAATTTACATTATATTAAAGTTACAGGAGTTACGTTCGTCAGTCAACTATATCCATTTCATCAAATCCAGCTCGGAAATTCCGGTATTTGCAAGTGGTTAACACGAGGGCTTGAAGTTAAGTAAGACTTGACATTGATTTTCATAAAACGCACACCTTCAGTTCCTCAGTTGGTCTGCCTGTCTTGTCGAATATGTTCTCCTTCATGCGCCTATCGTAATAATATAAGGTTTCATTAATTTTGTCCGTGGCTTGACGGTCTTTCGTGGGCGAGGCTTCACGAGTACACTCAACCACACTCGGTACGACTCCTCTGGACGAGTGATCGACCCGACGCACAGACCTCTACCTGACAACACACAACATTCGGAAGATACAGACTTGCATGGCCCCGGCGGGATTGGAACTGCAATCCCGGCAAGCGAGCGTCCGCAGACCGATGCCTTAAACTGCACTGCCACTGTGATCGGACTTCACAAAATATTTGTTAAATGTAAACCCCTAACAGATCTGTATGGTGACCCATTACAGAAAAAGGAATTTCAAGCAAATGACAGACTTTCGGAAGTTAAATGTTAATAGTTTGTATGAATTCCAAAATAAATTATTGTGCTGTCCTCTATAATAACTCGCCTTGCGTAACTGCTGCATGCAAGGAAGGTTAAAGCATGCCTATTATAGATGGTTGCTGATGATAATACTATCAATTGTGTTAATCTAATTATTAAATAACATAGGTAAAATTAGTTACAGGATTGTTACAGACTAAGGTAATAAACTGTTCTTGTAGTTAAATGCAAGGTAAAGGTAAAGCAATCCTATTACAGGCCTGGACAGGTCCTGAGGGTGCGAAGAGGTTGATTCTCCCAAATTTAAAGACAATCGGCACATGATGGTGGTAAGGTAAGCCCTACGTATTGGCCGCCTTTACGCCCTGGGAAATACTCCTGGTACTCATTTCTGTTAGAGACTGAGTCGACATTTTAGATAAATATATACCGAAGAGCACATGTGCACTTTGTAGAAGCTTACTGTAACATATACAGCCACTTAGAAGCGGGCTATTTTGATAAGAGACTGGATGGCCATTTCTAGGGATGTAAAATTGAAGTTTATTATGATCGAATTTCCCTGATATATATATATATATATATATATATATATATATATATCTCAGTGAATTCCTCTTCAAATGGGAAATATTTCAGGCAGAATTAGCAAAGAAAATCAAAACACACATTTTGTATTCAATAACATTTTTATATTTGTTAGAAAATCATGCCCTTTGTGAGACAGTGTGGAGAAATATGGAAGAGCTGGCCACGCCACATTTGTCAATAAGGCGCATGTGCGTAGCGTGTTGGATAACTAAGGTTACAGATTCAGAGTCAAAATACCCAATAGTTATTGCTTTCCCACATCAACAATTGTTACTCCAACACACATCAGTGTTATGCTGTACGCACACTGCCTGTCACGTAACATTATGTTCCCATCGACGCCAAATTTGTTTCGCTCTCTCTTCGTTAATGACTTAATTTCAGTCAGCGAGGTTCCCAGTGACATTTAACACCACAAAAACGCAACTGATTATATTCTGTGCACATTATCTAAGTAGTTTTTGCTAGAGTTGTTGACTTTAATGAATATTATTATTATTTGCCCCTCCCTCTCCCACGTTATTCTAAGGGTTTAATTGTTACGAACTCACCGAGTTTGTTTTGATAGAAAATAAGGGACTTTGCCAAATTTCTTTTTGTTACATTATTTTGTGCTAAGTCTAAGTTTCAACGTTAATTTTCGAGCAGCTTGTGTTGTAGAGTTTATTTTCAGTTATAAAAAGTATGTTGAGCTATATTCTTAAATCCCGCTGAAAAGACACAACAAGATGACACAGCAGTAGCCTGCAGTACTATGTGTAGGCTTCACGCAACGCACTTCTGCCGAAGAAGTTGCAATATCAGCTCCTGTAACACAATGCAGGTAAAGCTGCTTTCTTATCATTGTGTGTGGAGGAAGTAAAGACAATGGGGACAGTAATTCGGTTTCAAGGCTTCGTTGCAAATAATTCAGTTCAATTCTTCATTTATTTGCTGACTCAACAGCCAAATGACTAGCTAGGATATCAGCGCGATTGCAAAAAACATTGTAGGAACACAATTTTTATTTCTATTATTATGATTATACTCGTAATACCAATTTTAGGTATAAAACACAATGCTGTGCTCAGTGTGCTTCACACGCGAAGCACACCTAGCCACTGCTCCACAATACATTCCTACACAACATGATATGCTGCCACAACACCTCGTTTGCAAATACGAATTGAATTGTGTGTACTGTAACATAAATTTAGCAAGGAACAAAGCTCCCTGATTATGATCTGACAAGATCGAAACATGTCGGAGTGTTTTAAAATGTTTTAAAAGTGTTTTATGTGAAATTATATGCGCATTCGTTGGTTGATAATTTGAAGTGATTCTACAAAAATGCACGGTGCTACAATAAGATTTATAGTGTTTCCACGTCTTTTTGTCCCGAGGTTGGTATTTATTGGCCCAGACGTAACACAAGCCAAAACTCAGATCTGTCTAGATTACTGCAGATAAAACACATCTATTCTTACATAACATTTGTAACATTAGTTACGTCACAGATGTACGTGCAAACTTTAACAACTGTAATCGCAGTTTTTTAAAAAAAAAACTTATAAAACATAATTTTATAAACTTTAAATGTTATAAATTTTGTATAGAAATGTATAGTTGTATTTTATGATTCATTGTTTTTTATGTCTGCGCCTTAGTATTCGAAGAGGTACACTTTTTGGGGTTTCCCCATCAAAACCCTGTATGCATTTCTCTTATCCATCTTGATTTCAGCATTTTAATAAGAGCTGGTGGGCAGCTTAATTTCTGTACATTCTGCTCGGTCTGTTTTTGCCAAGTTCGTGTTGCTCACTACATTGTAGGCCCACATTTATCACTGTCACTGTTTTCACCAGCATACAACTTCCTGTTACACTAACCGATCAAGAGTGACGTACATTCATTTTTAACACTACAGATAACGACATTTTATTACACTAAGATATTTTCTTTACTTTGTTTTGTAATAAGTTCTTATTTTGTTGTGTTCTTTTTCAGGTAAGTGTGAATACACAAAATAGACTTCTTCATTGCTACATACGATCATGTGGTAAGTTAACAGCTAACTACTCGTTCCCTAAGATTCATCTGTGTTAGTGAAATCGTATTCACAATATGGACGTTATTAATAATTCGCAAGTCACGAACGTTTATTCTGATGCTATGCTGTTCTTTTATATTATGAGATGAAAGATAAAATAATGGATAAGAAAGGCGGGAAGAAGATAGATGTAGAGAAGGCGTAAGGGTAGTAAAGAAATTATTTACACTGACATCTTTAAAGGACAAGAAATGATTTCGTCTGACATCTTTAAGGGGCCAAATATTTCTTTTTTTCTGTATGGAACTTGTTACAGTGATGACGTATGTTGCATCTTTTTTTTCATTGCTTTTTAGCTTAAAAACAGGCTAACATCTCAGATTTTGTAATAATCACAGTGTACTCTATCACATTCTTTATGAGGCCCTCCGCAAAATATGCAGTAAGAATCGATTCACTCATTACGGTCCTTAGTCTCAGAGATTTCATATTGAAGAATTCGTCTGAAATATGTCAAAAACGTCAGAGATTTTCCAACACAAAAGCAGTATCATAACGCTTTACATAAAAATGTAGTTTAAAAAGTTCATTGAACATTAGAGCCGGTCGCGGTGACCATTCGGTATGAGACATAGGTCTGAAGCCGCTTGATTGCTGAAATCGCGGACTCGAGCCCCACGGAAGACACTTTATGTTTGTCTCTTGTGTTTGTTGTGTGTTGTGTGGCGGCATTTGCGACGAACTGATCACTAGATCAAAGCAGTCCATCCGGGTGTTTGTGTGTGTCTAATTGTTTGCCGTCTATAAACCTGATGAATGGGACAGCCTAGGCTTCATTTGGGCTGTTGCTCCACAGACTAAGAATATCAACATTAAAAGAATGGAAAATAGTAGTCTAATCTCGGATATGTTTTTGTAGTTCTATTAACTATGCATCTTTCTTATTCTCAGAAGAAAAGAGCCTCAATGACACTTAATGGGTTTTTATTATATTTGTACAACAAATGCAAAATGTGTTTGGAAACAATTATCTCTTTTTAAAGGTAGCATTCCTACATGTTTCAATGTTTACATACCATCTTCAGGGAGTTTCTTCTTATGTACACTAAAGTTACATATTAATAAAATGGAAACATTTATACAAGTGGTTGTTACACAGAATAAGTAGATAAAAACATTAAAATATCGTCAGAGATATCAGACTTCTTACAATTCTTAAAATGTGTGTTTTGTTACATTTACTTTATAACATGTTGTTTTGTGGTTGTTTGCTGTATGTACAATCAATTTTTCTGGAATTGAATTCCACGTGGGTGCAGTCCCTGTGTTATGTGGTTGGTTGCTGTATATACAGTCAATTGAATGTGGAATTGAATTCCATGTGGCTGCAGTCCCTGTGTTGTTATGTGGTTGGTTGGTTGTTGTATATACAATCAATTGAATTTGGAATTGAATTCCATGTGGGTGCAGTCCCTGTGTTGTTATGTGGCTGGTTGCTGTATATACAGTCAATTGAATGTGGAATTGAATTCCATGTGGCTGCAGTCCCTGTGTTGTTATGTGGTTGGTTGGTTGTTGTATATACAATCAATTGAATATGGAATTGAATTCCATGTGTGTGCAGTCCCTGTGTTGTTATGTGGTTGGTTGCTGTATATAGAATCAATTTTATCTGGAATTGAGTTCCATGTGGGTGCAGTCCCTGTGTTATGTGGTTGGTTGGTTGCTGTTTGTACAATCAATTGTATCTGGCATTGAATTCCATGTGGGTGCAGTCCCTGTTGGCAGAACTACCTGTTTGAAGGTTTGATAGGAACTCAAACGGTACGTTCAGTAACAAGACAATGGCGTTAACTCCTCAACTTTATGTATATATTTACGTACGTATATACAAGTCTTGAAGCTTTCGTGGTGACTGAATCCAATGAAGTGTTCTCAGGCAGACAGCAGCGCAAAAATGTGAAGGTTTTCCGACATTTCAGAAACTAACTCCATCCCCATCTTCAGGTTAAGCCGGTGGTTTGGTAGCACCAAAACTGCTGACTTGGTATCCTGCCTTGTGCTGTGTAGGTCACAGTCATCAGTTTTGGTTCTATCAAACCAACAGTACACCCTGAAGATGGGGACGGATTTCCCGAAACGTCGGAAACCTTCACATCTTGACGTGGTTGTCTGCCCGAGAAACGTTCATTACTTACTATATACTTATAGTAGCAAAGCGAGGATAAAGATAATGGTGCTTTATTATACTGTAACCCTGCAGACTTTACTTGAGGAGAGAAGCGGTATAATTCCATGTTATATTATTATTGTTATTGGTATTATTACTATTTGCATACTGTAGGGAGAAGTGTGTTTGTTAAGTGTGGCTATAGTGGCATTTATATCTCTTCTATTCAGACGTTGTGTTTTGAAGTTCTTTATCGCTGCACTCATTGTGTGCTGAGGTTCGTTCCATTTACGTTTACAGCCAGATTGTGCTGTCCAAGAGCACCCAGTTAAGAAGTGCATAAATATATCTTCAAACTAGTCTTAGGGTTTCTGTATTTTGTGTGAGGTCATGAATGCAGAAGGTTCGCCTGATGCAAGAAATCGGAAGTTGTGCTTGCATTTAAAGTGGCTGAGTTCCAAATTGCTTTCGGTATGGCATACTGGCTTGTGGGTAATAACCCTCCAGCCTGACCGATTTTGTTTTGAGATGAATGAAAGAACAATAGAAACAGAATGGAAGCAGAGACCAATAAAGTTTTCAAACTGAATCGAAGGAACTTATTTCTTGTACTTGTAGCGTTGCTTAATGATTGTGCGTGGCATATATATTGCACTGATGGCAACGTTACAGGTGTGTGAGTCGGACGTATAGCAGTCTGGCACTTGAGAGCAACATCCAGTCTATAAAACCATCATTCAACGAGAAATATTTCGTAAAGAAATCTTACAATTTTTTTTATGAAGTCCTTGACGTGTGTTCTGCTTTAAATTTTTTTTCCTTTGTTTTTCAAGAATATGTCTCTTATTTTAGAAGATTTTCTAACGCCTTGAAAGATAACTTTGAAAAATTAATATCATGCCAGAAGATCCTTCCATTGAGGATTTATCAGTATTACATATTAATGCACAAATTATTTTAAAAGTCTACATAATTTCAGACCTCAGTTACAAAAATTTCTCGAGTAATATTTCATTCTCTTCATCTTTCAACATTTAGCAAATATATGAATCTAAAAGCCAAGTATTTCCTTAGATACGTTACACGCTTCAGTTAGTGAAATTTGCAGCTTATTTACTTTGACAGTTCTGCTATTCAAAGCACTGCTTCAATCTAATCGATATTCTGATGACGTGGATTTTTTTAAATTTGCTTAACTTAGAGTTATGCAAACCGATAAAGGATTAACATTTTGAGAGCGGAGACAGATATAAAGGACGCATTTTGGGTACAGCCCATGTAAAATATAGGGGCTATATAATAACACAAAAACAGATAAGTAGAAATTTTGCAAGTTACGTACATGAAAGTCCATCAATAAAAAGTATAAACAGTACTTAGGCTCCTTTCGCGAATACGCTCCAATGAGACGGATCAAATATCAAAAAATTCTAAAATAAATTCCACTTGACAATACAGATAGCATTATACTAGATTGAGGGTACGCGATGGTGCCGGAAGTTAGCGAGTTCGATTCCCAATGGGGTCATTGATATCTTTTAAAGACTTAATCCTTCCAGCCTCACTATGGCCCTGGGGTCGAATCACTCTCTAACAGAAATTAGTACCGTGGCTATCTCCAAGACGGTAAAGTCGGCCGGTGCGTAAGGCCAACAACCTTACCACCTTCATGTGCCGACTCTCTATAAATTCTGTAAGCCTCAACCTCCTGGAGCCGCAAGGGCCTGTACAGGCTTGTACGTGGATACTTTGCTCAATATACGGGATTTTAATGGAATGTTGAAACCTGGATTCGTGTTACCAGTCCTAGTGTCCTGTGACCGTTTCTCGTCAACCGAGTTATTATTGGGAAGATACCCTGTATACCGAATTAGTGACAAGGTCTGTGACCGGACATAATTTTGTACCGTATATTATATGTAGCCCTCATTACCAACAACATGAAGCTTTTGTAATTTCAAATGCAGGCCAATTATTGTGCACTGTAGCCTGTTTCTAAACCTGGTGAGACACATAAATGCTAATAATGCATTTTAAGTCTCTTGTTTTAAAAAATAACACATATTTTCACTGAATTTCAGTAACTACCTTCTCAATGTTTATCTATTTAGAATGTTATTATTCAAGTTGAATTCAATTATTCATTTTTCTTGTCCAACAAATACAGTTTTTTCAATATTCATGTTCTGTCAATTTAGTACTTTACGGCAATGAAATTTACAGATTTTACAAATTACTTGAATATCATTACCCCCAACTTTTAATAATAACGTTATTCTATCTTCAGAGAAAGGGACAGCTCTGTCAAGAGATAGTATCTCAGTATCTTTCCATATATTCAACCGTTGTGCTGAACAGGCTATGTGACATCAATAGACTGAAGCGTGGCCGAAGCTTAAAGGATAAGCTTGCTCGATATATATGCTTTTGGAAATTGGATCGTCTCTCTCGGCGCCTAGCTTTAGTCTACCGCGGCTCATCCAATCCTCTTACCATAAAGCTGCAGCCCAGTTCTTTGAACGCTGGTGGGTGAGCGCGCACGCTTGTTTCACAGCCAATAGCCCGGGAAATCCCCGATAACGCTGTGCTTCTCATCTGAAACACTCTCCGGTTAAATCACGTTGTGAAAGTAACGTAAGAAAAGGTGGACTTCATGTTTTAGACTACTGATTTCTTATCGAAGGCAAGATTCTGTAACCCGTATGAAGTTTTATTTGAGTTTGAATATTTATAAACCTTGCTTGTTACCCTGTGGTCTAAATCTTTCGCGTATTAACACAGCGTTTAGAAATTTATCATAGTTTTCCATTACCCTAAATTTTATTTGGGAATTCTTTAGTTCGAGTCTCGGATGGTACATCGGAAAGATCGAAAAGTGTCGATGTTGTGACAAATTGTTGATAAAAATTGTAATTTTAACATTGGTGATTTTGTTGGTTTTATTGTGTGAATTTTGTGTTAATGCACTTCAATAGTTTCAAATGAATTCGGGGAAAGAATCTTGTAATAGACTAACAGAACACTGTATACCGAATCTTTTAAAACTCACAAAATATAAATAATTTTGTTTTCATTTAATTCAATGAGAATTTAAAGTGACTTAGTTTTTGGGCGCATAAACACACAGCCAGAAGAGTCGGGCGACCCTTTCTTTAGGACAGACCAACTCAAAGGCATAAAGATGTCCAATATCTTTGCTCTGTATTCCATTTATTTACCATTTCACCTCATTTCTTGTAAGAGAGCCAAGTTTTTAAGGGCAGTTGAATAAAAAAAATGGTAATAAAAAATGAATCAATTTCGCAACTGTTTAATGAAACACCTTCTTTTACCGAAAGGTTTTCCATTGGAAATACTTGTTAGTACGTGATTGACTCTTCTTTTCATCATAACGATTTACAAGCAGAATCTCCAAATAAACCTGAAAACACACCATCCTCTTTTGTTGGAAATTTGTAGATTAAAGTCCACTTTGAAGACTTAGATATAGATGGGTGGATAATATTAAAATAATCTTAAATGAATAGTTTAGGAATATGCTTATTTAAAATTCCGCTCACGTTATTATCAAAGGTGGGTTTTGTTAATGCTAAGTTAAATTTAGAATTTTGGTCAAAGAAAAATATGTGTTCACATATAAAGACAATATTTGTAAGTATACTGGAATGCAGATTCGTTGGGGAGGCGTACGTAGGTTTCATGTTTGGCAAGTAATTGGACCGCGGTATTACTGAAACATTGTGGGGATCTGTGTATGACGTAACTGGTATAGAACAGAATAATGAATAAGAAGGCTTTTAAAAGTTTCAATATAGCTAGTATGTACACACACACACACACACACACACACACAAATTTGTATATACATATTCGAAATTAATAAATCTTCAGCAATTGAATTTATAGTTATGATTAACATATTATCCTCTTCTTCGAATATATCACTCACAGCAAACAGAATTAATAATTCGAAGGTGTACAGAACGCACATGGGGACCGCGGTAGCACAGTGGCTAAGGCGCTATGCTACAAATCGGAAGGTCGCTGGTTCGATCCCAGCTAGTGTCAGTGGATTCTTCATTGACATGAAATCCTTCCGGTCGCACTATGGCTCTGGGGTCGACTCAGCCTCTAACAGAAATGAGTATCAGGAATACTTCTTGGGTATTAAAGGCGGCCGGTGCGTAAGGCTGACAACCTACCACCATCCTGTGCCGTTGTCACGATAT
>Ga0123352_10019709_pt1 | contig 10753 bp, 5 predicted proteins | sample TergutLab28metaG_FD_89700 | JGI IMG/M metagenome (GOLD analysis project Ga0123352, IMG submission 89700) | Labiotermes labralis P1 segment gut microbial communities from Petit-Saut dam, French Guiana - Lab288 P1 | ecosystem: Host-associated > Arthropoda: Insects > Digestive system > Gut ... | reverse complement strand
TTGAATAAAGATAGACCAACTTGATGTCACTTGCTTTATTTCATTATTTAATGCTCAACATGTTTCGAATGTTAGTACATCCATCCTCAGGAGCTTGCGACTTATTTGTTGAGTTATTTCATGAGTTGTATTGCTCTGGTTCGATGTGTGTTGGTGTTACGGTGTGGTTTGGCTGGGGTGGTGTGGTATCCGTATGCAGGCTTCAGCATACCAACACACATCGAACCAGAGCAATACAACCCATGAAATAACTCAACAAATAAGTCGCAAGCTCCTGAGGATGGATGTACTAACATTCGAAACATGTTGAGCATTAAATAATGAAATAAAGTAAGTGATATCAAGTTGGTCTATCTTTATTCAACTATCAAGATGATGCACGGTCCAATAAACATAATTTTTTTACAATTGAACTACTTCGTAAAGAGAACTGTATCAAATCTATACCTGAGCCTTAACCCTTTGGATTTGCAAATACAACTAGACTAAAATAATTTTATGTGTAATCTTTGCATGTTAGCTATTTTAGTTTACTGATGATGTTCTGTAATAACACAGGATTCATCTTTTCCTGGATTTTGTCCGCTGTTTGAAGTTCCATGCAGCCTCTGCATGTCGGCTTCAATTTACATATACTTTCGTATCACATAAACAAGCAATACCACCACTCGGACACACCAACCCACACCACCAATAAAAGCCATAATTAAATAATGTAAATTCTAATTAAACACGAAGACAAAAAAGAGAGAACCAATAAAGGGGCAACTGCAACCACAAAAAAGAAATGTACTCTCCTGCCGTGCTAAAAGAATGCGATAAAATATGGCACAATATTGTGGACATTTCTAGGACAACAGAAACAAATGACGACGACAGAGGTTATACCTTGTGGACAGTAGGAGGGCAACAGAAAGATAAACAGTTCGAATTATTTAGTTGCCTCACAAAAGCCATAACTTAGTTTGTATCGTTTAGAGTATCTCTGTCACATGTTTTAGATATCATATGTCTTACATTTATAAATATTTTGTGACTGTAATCAAAAAGTAATTCATTACTACTAAACTGTTTAAATGGAAGCCTGGAGAGAATACAGCAGAGTCCAAACACTGGCCATGGTTGTGGTGTAATTTTAGGGTTACATATAGCAAAGTTGTACTGAGAGACTGACATATAGCAAAGTTGTACTGAGAGACTGACATATAGCAAAGTTGTACTAAAAGACTGACATATAGCAAAGTTGTACTGAGAGACTGACTTATAACTAAGTTGTACTGAGAGACTGACATACAGCAAAGTTGTACTGAGAGACTGATATATACGGTAGTATCTACTTTGGTGTGTTTATAGGTCAACTTATAGGAAGAATTTATATTGTTTCAAAGCCAAACATAGTTTTAGTACATGGACTATGCCGGGAAAAGTTTCCTTTACTGATATAGACAATAAATAATCTGCATAGAAAAATGGCAAGATAAATTGTATACGGCACTAAACGATATGTATTACGAACCCGATGATCGCTCCTACCATACAACTACGTTGTTAATTCTATGACCACTGCAGTTTTAGTACCATAATCTGCATATGCTGTACATGGATTTTATACTGTCCAATAAGTTGTGAGACCGAAATTTAATGGTGAGTGGATAATAAGTGAGAAGTGACGAAGGTAAACTAATTCTGCTATTATCCTGCCATTTACCTAGACATTTGAGGAACATGATAGGATGGTAGGTAAACAGACAGAAATTCGAACAAGGAACACTCCGAATACAAGTCAGTTATGTGTACTACAAACTCCTAGGTATTTCCATATAAATTATAATAAGATTATTATTATTATTACTGTAAATGTTTTAATTCTTAACCCCATGTCACTTGAAACGAATTTAAATTGTATGTTTGGTCGAAGGATATTTATGTAACGAAATAATTCATCAAATTACTTACTTACTTACTCCATGGAACAGAGTCCTTATTGAGAAGCTAACCGGTTCTAAGCTAGTCAAGAAATTCCCAGCATTTTACAAAATCCGAAAGTTCATTACCGCGTTTACAAATGCGCGTCAAAGTCCCTATCCTGAGTCAGATTAATTCAGATCCTGCCCCCATCCCACTTCCTTAAGAGCCATCTTAATATTATCATCCCATCTACACCTGGGTTTCCCAAGTGGTATCTTTTCCTCAGGTTTCCCCACCAAAACCCTCTACGCACCTCTCCTCTCCACCGTATGTGCTACATACCCCGTCTATCTCATTCTTATCAATTTGATCACCCGAATAATATTTTGTGAGCAGTACAGATCATTAAGCTCCTCATTACGTAGTTTTCTCAACTCCCCTGTTACCTCGTCCCTCTTTGTCCTAAATATTCTCCTCAGTACACTATTCTCAAACACCCTCAGCCTACGTTCATCCCTCAATGTGAATTACCAAGTTTCACACCCATACAAATCAAAAGGCAATATTATAGTTCTGTAATTCTCATTCTTTAAATTTTTGGATAGCAAACTGAAAGACAAAAGATTCTGCACCGAGTGATAGCAAACATTCTCTGACTTAAATTTGCCCCCAAATTTCTTCCTGAATAAGCTATTGCCAAATATTTGAACTGTTCCACCTTTTCAAAGGAAATATTATCAATCGTTATTCTGTGACTTCGTCCTGCATTCTGATCTTGATATATGCCCACGAAACGTAATTCATCAACACGAACACCATTAGCCTAGTTCTATACACCACACAGCTTAAGTACACTCTTGCATTCATTTCCCGTAATTTCGTGCCTCCAACCACAAGTTTTAATGCTAATTACCGTAGTTATAATTAAAATGCACTGCAATATTTATAGTTCCACTATTTAGCATACAAAAATTAGCTCCCATTTGCACTAGTTTCAAACGTTTCGTACTTCACATACATAAGGGGGTGCTAATAAGTCCTTGGCCTGACCAGGAAGGAAACAATATACAGCGACCAAACTTGGGATTTATTCAATATGCTCCCCACGAAGCGCAATACACTTCTTAGCACGTTGCTCTGCCTTTGGAAAGCCACTGATAAAAATTCAGAAGTCAGTCCGTTCAGCCAGGTCTCGGCGCAGCAATGACCTCCGCGTCCGACGAAAAATGGAGACCTTTCAATTGTTTTTTTTTTCAGTCAGGGAACAGGTGGCAGTCCGACGGGGCCAGTTCCGGAGAATAGGGTTGACGATCAAGAAATAGGAAGCCCAGGTAGGCCAGTTTCTTCTGGGTTGCAAGTGCCCGGTGAGCCGGGGCATTTTCGTGCAAGAACAAGACACTCTTGGTGAACTTCTCTTGACGTTTTTCCTTCAAATGTCCTTCAATTGCACCAGCAGAGATTAGTAATACTCGGCGTTGATAGTTTGGCCCTTTGGAAGATAATCAATGAGGAGGATGCTGTCTTGATCCCAAAAATCGAGGCGAGAATTTTTCCAGCGGATTTTTTCACTCGGAATTTTTTGGGGCGGGGTGAGCCGCTATGCCGCAACTCAATTGATTGTTGCTTTGTCTCCGGGTCGTAGTGATATAACCAGGTTTCGTCCATGGTCACCAATCGCGACAAGAAATCATTTGGATCGCGCTGAAAAAAGTCCAAAAATTGCTCAGACGACTGGCAGTGTTGACGTTTTTGATCCGCTTTCAGGCATTTCGGGACGCACTTCGCGGAGAGTTTCCGCATGTCCAAATCTTCATGACTGATGGACCCAACCCACTCACGTGAGATGCCCAGTTGCTCAGCTATTGATTTAGCCGAAATTCCGTGGTTTTTTAATTTTAGCTCGTGAATTTGATCAGTAATCTCCGGGGTGGTCACCTTTTTGGGTCGTCCAGGACGAGGCGCATCACAGGTGAAAAAATCGCCATTTTTAAATTGGGCCACCCAGTTTTTGACGGTGGCATAAGATGGTGCATGTTCCCCTAATGTTTCTTGCAGACTGGCGTGAATTTCTTTAGGCGCCTTGCCTTGCAGGAAAAAAAACTTGATGACAGCTCACGTCTCCAAGTTGTTGAAACCGCGCGCGTCGCCTGACGCGCTTCCTTTCAGCCTCTGTAACAAGAAAAGACTTGCAATTCGGCACATGAACAGACCCCTCCTTCCAACTACACTATCGATTCTGTCCTAAGATATTGGGGAAGTAGGTCGGGCTAATGACTAATCGGCATCCACTCGTACTTTAAACTGAAAACGTGATGGTGAGGGTGATCCACACCTAATAAAGTTATAATTTGTTTTCTTATCATTAGTACAGGATACCAGTTTTACATGGGAAATTATGACAATAAAATTTCCTACTGGAAATGTATTTCCAATTAATTTATATGAAATACCTTTTGTGCTTCTACGTCAATGCAAAATCAAATTCAGATTTGGAATACCCTAACGGCAAATGATGTTAATGTCTCACATACCCCAACAGAGTGATTACTTGGATATGAAGTAGATCACCTTTCATCTCGAAATATTTCTCTACTCATTATCGGAGTACGAATTTCATTAAATGTAGTTCAGATATTCACTGCGCTGTGAATTAAGCGTCGCTCTTTAACACCGCACAGTGACGACTTGTAGGAGGTGGGAGGTAGTAGGCAACATTCCACAGACTGTTTACTGGCTGGTTATGTGGAGGCAATGGACCAGCTCGGTTTCCGGCAGACTTATCCCCACAACAGGGGAAAATGACTCATTTCGATTATCTGTTTTAGCCGATAACAACAAATGACGTATTTCGTGGCACACAATACAGACTTCACCTAGGCGTTCTTTACGTTCAGAATGTGACACAGTCTTACGATGCACGCTTAAATGTAATGTCACATACCGTCATTAGAAGATTGCCGTCCCCACTCAGCCGATTTTCACTAAAATCGCAAATTCTCAACAATATTACCTGCGGATTTATTACATTAATTTTCAAACAAATGGGATAATAAATGTGAAAATGACGAACAAAAAGCTCATTTGTTGCCCCTACGCAAGCTAAGACTTCCACTGTGCCGATTTTCATGAAACTCACAAGGGCTCAGGCACTTTTCGTGGTCATCTTTTATTTATGAATTTTAATCAAAGCGGATGCAACACGCAGAAAATGCCGGTAAAATATAATTTACTCCTTAAGTGAATTATGGCTTTACCGACCCCGACTGTCATCTACCTCACAGTGGCCCAACATTGAATTATCCTATAAACATTTTGACCAAAATCGCTCAGGAAGTATGAAAATTACGGACAGAAATTCATTTACATTCTCAGGCAAAGTGTCACTTAGCTGATTTTCACGAAATTCGCACGTCAATAACAGCACTGCATTTCATGAAAATCAGTAATCGCGGTTCATTCTCTGTTGGCAGGTCACAGAAGGACGAAGAGAGTATGACGCGCGTAATACGCGCACAAGGCGTTCATTTATTAATTGAAAAAGAAAGCCTAAATTCACTTTGCTTCCAACATTTCTTCCTGCAGACTTCTTGTACTTAGCCATTTGAAGACTAGATTGAAGTCAGTCTGTCCGTCTTGGTGTTCAAGCCCCCCCCCCCCTCCAGCACTAAAAGTTTTCTCCATTACCTATAAAGGTTCAATTCGTACTTGATAGCGATAACAAGACCAGTCGGTGAACGGTTTTCAGAGAAATAACCAGTGTCCACTGTGAAGGTCTCATGGAACACTTAAGTGCATTGCATGGGCAGAATGCCGAGTTAGAGTATTAAGCCTGGCGATATGTGTGTGTGTGTGTGTGTGTGTGTGTGTATAGTGACCGATAAGCTTTAGCGGATTAATTAAGATTATATAGAAAAGAGTTCTATAATTTCGGACATCACAGTGAGAAGCAGGATTACTACTGGGTATACAATAACGCTTTCGTTGATCATTCTGGCAACAATAACGGAAAACAATAATACATAAGTGCATCGAGAGTGAAATCTGGAAAATCAGTCACGAACTTGGGCATTATTGTTAATTCAAGGTGACACAGCATGCACGGTCTTCAATAGGGACACACTTGCAAATTTCAGGTTCTCACAGTCTTCTTACCTAACGTGCAGTTCTTCTGTGATGTGACGCTGTCACTGGGCGAGCGGTTCCGGACGTTTCGAAGGATCGTGTTGCCTTCGAAACGGCGTGAACCACTCACAGAGATGACACGGTGTCACATACCAGAATACCTGAATACACGGATGTTCATATCCGAGTTACGTTCCAACCCGCAACACCGACTCTATTATACGTCCATAACCTGCTCCACCACGTGCCAGAAATAAACAGTTTTAATGACAATTTTCTCTATACTGAGTCATGCAAGAATTTGATACGATCACAGGGACCCTGTACTGAACGAAACCCGACTCCATGTTCATTCATGTGGGGACACAACCGTTAAGTTTTCCACTCCAATGATCAGGTTCGTACCTCTGCTGTTGTATCGTCGCAGAAGCAGCCCTGCAAGGTGCGAAGAAGAGAAAATGTTCTTGCGTCTGCCGGGAACCGAATCCCGATTACTCTGTCGTTCAGCCCGTAGCCTAATCACTATACTGACCGAGCTATAACGGCGCTCTCTTATGACTGTTCGTTTCACCGTTGCGTCTCTGACGTCACAGTGTATTTCGTATCCGTCCTTCTGCTTGTAGGCAAACTCCACATAGACTATAGGACCACTCGTCCTTCTATTCTTCTCCATGCCACTAAACTTGGCAAACAGATTTGAATTCGACGCACATTACATTCTCCAGAACATTCCTAAAATGTGCCTTAAAGTTCAAAATTCTACGTCGTATTGCAGTATTTTATTCTTACGGTTTAAAATTTCAAACGAAAGAGTACACAAATATTCTCATAATTACCTTCCAAAGTTTCCAAAAATCTTTAATTTCAACTCCATGTGTTGACGTTCTCCTATGTAATGCCCATTACAAACGCCAGTTCCATTTCACATTAAAACCCAGTACGACGCACGGAGCACACAAATTCTGTTCACCCTGTAACGCACTTCTTTCCTTGTCTGTCATAAAGCAAGCTGGCTTCTCACTTGTATTCAGGCAGTGCCCATTTCAAATCTTGGGCAGGACGCTTTATTATCCTGTCTTAGGTTCATCAAGACAAACACTAGGCCACAACCGTTTCCTTTTTCGTCCTTTCCAATTCATTGTCCATGGATCATACTACCATCAGACGCTACAAATTCTTGGCTACTGATAGTTTTCTTAAATATGCCACAAATAAAATACTGTACTAATATACACATGCGTGTAAGATGCACATAGTCTATTGTTTGTCGTTAAAATATTTAGGCCGATAGACGCACCAAGCCCACATGTCTTTGTTCCCGCATATCCAGTGATGAAAGCATTTAAAATCTCTTGAGTGGTATACGTATTTATTCTTCCCCGGTGCGGTTCTTATTTCATTGATTAGCTGATATGTTGTTTATCTGGTCTCTGTAAGTTATCATTCACATCTGAATTCTGAGGGGCTAAATAAGAAAGGGCAGTAACTCAGGACAATAAGTGGAAAAGGAACTCATCCTCCACACCCTGCTGTTGTCAAACACGGTCATTTCACTGTTCTCTGCGCCTGAGTGACCATGCGTCCGGGTGCTGGCATGTGTGTATTCCTGTCTAAGTGTGTGGTCTAGTGCCCGACCGAAATACCTAATAATCATACTTCCCGGGTTTGAAACTAACTGCCACCAATAGTATCGAAATAAAAAAACAATAAATACTGCCAATACGATAATAACAAATCGCATGAAGACGAAATCAATTCCATGGATGTTAAACACACCTCAAAAAATGAATATTGTATGTCTGGTCACCAGCTCATACAGCATCGCTGCCACACAGTTCGACAACTCGTTCCCTTAATTTAGTTCACATGACGTCTGTCATGGAGCCAAAACAGCGGGAATATTGTACATCCTGCAGTAATTATCACGGGCCTGTGGTTGGAATTATAGGTTTGTTTTCGAAATGAGAGGTCATGATTGCGGCAACCCATTTCCATGAAATTACTTGGAAATTAGATGCAGGAAAAACTGGGAGGTTAATGGGTACAGGTGAATTCTCTAAGGGCTGGATTTTCTTTAATAACTTATTCTAGAAATACTAAAATCCTTGTCATATATTCTACAATTATCTCTCAAAATTTAAAACACCTTCCGAGAACCTGCCTAAATTATGTATTAACCCCACGAAGTTTACAAAAGTTAAGGCACTAAAGAAACATATTTGTGTATATTGTGACGTCAACAAACCTAAGATCAAAGGTCATTAATTCCACTACATAAATCTTTCATGGGTAAACAATTATTATCATATCTTCCAGTATATTACATCCAAGTACGACGCTGTTTCAACTACATAATTTATACAGCACCTGAGCTTCTCATTGATGACTCAAGCTTATCTTCTGCGTCGTGAATCTGTGTAATGCGGGTTTTAAGGTTTCCGCTGGGGTATAACCGGAGTTCAGTTCTTCTGATGTACGACGCCGCGTCATTGGGTAATCGGAGAATAGTGGCATCGAGACGTTTGCAGCCGACCCATTGACAAATGAAATAATGATGATACGTTGTCTGGCAGATGGACATCAAAGTTTCGGAGAGACCTGCTACTCCAATATTCATGACACAAGCCTAAATGTGTCTTCAATACCGATGACTGATTCAACAGATTACTTCGAAACTTCGGTACCCATCCAAATCACAGGATATCATACTCTAGGGGATAATACCGACATGCAGGTTACACAGTCCCTAATGATAACTTTAGCAGGCGAGATGAGTATGATGAGAAGCCGAAATTCTGAACTGTGCCTTTCATAAGGAGGGTCTGAAGAATTCAAGGCACATGACCAGAAGTAAAAACATCAGGTTTGAAAATCTAACGAAGAACTTATCGATAAGAATTCATAGAGACAGCCAGCTGAATAATGTTTGCACAATTCACATATTATTCTTCTCTGACATTTTTAATATTTTCATTCAGATCTATTTACAATCTTACATTATTGTTTTCTCAACCAAAATATTATGTGCGTTTTAATTTCCCCACTGCGTTCTACATGCCCCAGGCGTCATATCCTCCTTAACTTCATTGGTTTATTAGCTCCTGACGAAGATCATTGCTGATTAATTTTCTTCGTCGAAATCTCCTTTCTTCTGTCTGCAACCCCAACATTTACTGCAGTACTTTTATTCCCACAAGCCTTCAGTATCTTTCGTTTCATTAGAATATACAACAAAGATTCAAACAAACCTAACAGAACTAACACAATAAAAATGGCTCTAAACCGTCACTAAAATATTCTGAGGCGATATCTGAGCAGTAATAGTAAAATAAAAAAATGAGAATTTAACGTAAAGGAACAATTATGCATAGACACAGCACTCATTAACACAACTATATTTGCAGTTATACGTAACGTATCAACTACATGTTTCTGCCATTTATGATTTGGCCATCATCAGGTTGGATACAATTATCAGAGAAACGATATAACATAACATAATATGATGCAATCATCAGTATCAGTGTAAGTAGAGGGAGATAAGATCTCGTTTACAAAAGCTTTGGGGGGTACGCCCCCCAAAGCTTTTGTAAACGAGATGTCGTCTGATACTGATGATTGCTGAAGAATCTGATGTTTATTGGATCGTGCATCATTGTGATAGTTGAAGAATTGCATCGTATTATATATTATATAGTTTCTCTGATAATTGTATCCAACCTGATGATGGCCAAATCAGAAATGGCCGCAAAATGCAGTTGGTATGTTACATATAATTGCAAATATAGTTGTGTTATGACTGCTATGTCTATGCACAATTGTTCCTTTATGTTCTAATAAACACCACGGGGATAATGCTCTTTAAAAAAAATAAATACAAAATGAGAATTTATTTATCCTGTTTGCTTCTTTGCTCACTCTTCTACTAACACTTTACAGTCCGTGACTCAACGATTTTAAAAAGAACCATTCATTTAATCGTTAAGGTGCCTGTCACCACAGTTAACGCGGCTTCTTCATTAGAACAGAAACATTTCAATGACATGTAACAGGAGAAGACTTTCGTCGTTTTTTACTTTGATTTAAAATATAGACCGACTTCTTCAGCAAAACAAGGTCCGCAATTACGAAATCAACCTTCACCAGTTCCTGTAACTGATGTAATGACTTCGTTCAAGTAAATTTGCAAAAACGTCCGTTAAATTTTGTTACGAAACAAACAGAAAAGAACTCGCAATGGGTTATTTACGAACACAACACTAGAAATGGCTAATCACAATCAGAGTCGCGTCACAATTACAGCTGGTCAGTCTTTATCTCGATACCCTCCTGGGGCTCACGTTAAGATTCGTGCCTGTGCATTTTGTATAGGGGAGCGCTCTCTGACGTAAATATAGGTCTGTTCTTCTGTATAAAAAGGATCAGTGAAAATCGACGCCCAACCGCACGCATCTGAGATTAATTATCTTCCAGCTGAGCTGTCGTGACTAATGTCTAATCAGATTAGAGAAAACGTTCTATACTTCGGTACCGCCAGACCGTTCTGTTACGTTACGTTACACTGGCTGCGTACAAAATACGTGCGTTGGTTCCTTCTCGTTTGTATTGTAAACAGCTCAGCATTGTATTGTAAACAGCTCAGCATTGTATTGTAAACAGCTCAGCATTGTATTGTAAACAGCTCAGCATTGTATTGTAAACAGCTCAGCATTGTATTGTAAAC
>Ga0123352_10019708_pt1 | contig 10753 bp, 14 predicted proteins | sample TergutLab28metaG_FD_89700 | JGI IMG/M metagenome (GOLD analysis project Ga0123352, IMG submission 89700) | Labiotermes labralis P1 segment gut microbial communities from Petit-Saut dam, French Guiana - Lab288 P1 | ecosystem: Host-associated > Arthropoda: Insects > Digestive system > Gut ... | reverse complement strand
GACTGACAGTTTGTCAGACTGAATATGGACTGATAGAATGATCAGTGAATGAACTGCAAGGGATTTGGAAGTATGCGGTTGTGCACTAATTACAGTCACTATCTCAGCATTTGTCTGGACAGGGTGATGACAGACACAATAAACCTCACCCAGGACTGCTGATGTTCAGCCAAGATTCAAACTGGGCACTTTATGAAGACAAGTCCACAGACCCTAACAACTACACCCATCTTCCTGATATCCCTGTATTGTGTGCAAATGGTATACAGGGTACAATGAATGACTCAGTCCTTTCCTATCTACTCTCAAAAATGCATCCAGTATTGTAATTGTCCCGTATCTGTCTGCTTTAGGAATCCTTCCACGATTGAATTCAGAATTCTTTGGAGCATTATGATCATGCACTGAGTGTTTTATATATTTGCACTTTAAAATCCTTGGCATCTTTTCTAGTAGTGTATGTATAAGAACAACAGGCACTTTTATGTTTTCGCACAAATTGACTTGTAACGGGTAGGAGTGACATTGGAAATAAACAGAACTATAAATGGTGAAGTCTCAGACAGTACTGCACCATATTCTGTAAAAAAAATGGTTGTTCATAAAGAAGGTACTACCTTAATATGTGTTACAGTTGTACATCATATCAGAATGTCACAATGCACTCACCTTCCCTTCCTTCACCTTGAGCAAGCAAGCGAGAATCAACATATTCAGGACGTCGCCCCGTCAACCAACTGGTTAGCTTCTGTAGAAGTGATGTTGATTCAGGCACAAACAAGGCCAACCTGTGTGAAAAACCACAATCTCTCTGCTGGTCAGTAATGGGGAAGTCCCTCACAGACAAACTGGTGTTTGTTAAACAGTAATATATAAAGTGATGTCAGATTTGAAGTTTTCATGGCAGTGTGTATTCAGTCATTGGCTTATGGGCTGTGTTGGGGCTTGGACTTGTTAGTGGATATGAATGTTGTCACAGGAACATCAGTATTCACTGAAAAGATTGAACACTACCACAACTCAGAGCCTCCCATAAATCCAACCCCTCATCCATACCTCGGGGTATCGTGGATTCATACTCTATTCTACCCTGGGTCATATGGGTGGCGATAACAGTTGTGGAGGGCATACCCTGATGAGGGTTGCTATGACACAGGCTGGCTAACGGGGCTCTAGTCTACCCAAGCCATGGTGGAAGGTATCGTGCTGAAGGCTGCATGGCACTGGAGTAGAGACTGCAGTGTCTTAAACGATCCCCTTGGGGAACCAGGCCGCACCTGTATGTAGGCCTTCCGTCCACGCGGGGCTCTGTGGACAGTGACCAAATGTTTTCCTCATTTTTTATGGGAGGGCTCCTTATTGGGGGCTTCTCTCTCTGTAGGGACCCTGTTGGGGAACATGGAGGGAGGGGGGCTCATTCACTAGGGACTTTGAGAGAAAGGTGTAGAAGAAACTTCTGGAGTTGGATGCCTGTCTCTGTAGGGGCCCGTTGGGGAACTTGGGGAGCCTGTTGACTGGGAATTTTAAGAGATAGTTGGAGGGCTCCAGAAAGGGAGCATCCCTCTTTGCGGGAGCTCTGTTAGGGGGTCTCCCTTCTGGGGATCCGGAACGATATGGGGAGGAGGGCTCAGGGGAAGGACATCACCCCATGGAGGGTCCGTTCACCGGGACAGTTGTAAAGGGGCTCTGGAAATGACACATCTCTCTCTATGGGAGCTCTGTTAGGGTAACCTGGAGGGAGGCCTCCTTTGCTAGGGGCCCTGAAGGTTACAAAAGGAAGGCTCTGGGGATGGGCATCTCTCTTTATGGGGGCTCAGTTGGGCAACCTGGAGTGGGCTCATCTACTGGGGACTTTGAGATATGGTTGAAAGGGGCTCTGGAAGTGGAGTGTCTCTCTCTCTCTGTGGGAGCTTTGTGAAGGGAACCTGGAGGGAGGGCTCCCTTGCTGGGGTCCCTGAAGGATATATAGGAAAGGCTCTGGAGACGGGCAATTCTTTCCATAGGGGCCCCATTTGGGGAACCTGTAGGAGGGCTCATCTACCAGGGATTTTGAGTAATTAGTATAGAACATGGGGCACAAAGGGCCTGTCTTAAGGCCTAGGTGCATGGGGCCTGGAAGGGATCGACCCAAATACCATTCATTCATTCATTCATCACAACTCAGAAGACAATGTAATTACCAATGAGTGAAAATAATGGCCAATGACTGAAAAGATCTTTAAATTTCTTTTTTTTATATTGATGCCAATTCTCCCCTTTCATTTCTGCCCAGCTGTTAAACAATAAACCATAAATTGTATCTCGTGTTCACATTATATAACATATAGGAGAGCACTTTACATGTCCCTATGTTATGTGATGCTAAGCAGGCTGGTACAAAGGTATTAAGAGATGTGGGTGGGCATGGTTTGTCTTGTGGCGAAATGACGGGTGAGATGCATTTTTGTGTGACTGGTGAACTAAGCCACTATTTGTTCAGCCTTGAGAATACAGAATTTTTAAATTATTATGCTGTGAACGTGCTTGTGAAAGCAAGCATGCCTAACCTAGATCAGCACTTATGCAGCATCACATAGTATGAACCCTGCATCTACGTTCCAATAACTTCACAACAGCTTGGACACTTACGTTTTTTTGTACACTCCTGCAGCAATGGGCAAGTGACACAAACCATAGCCTCGTACCACATCATTACCAAATATGTCCAAACCATAAACACTCACAACCAACTGTGGCCCTAGGATACAAGAATAAAATTAGAGGAGTTCATAAGGTAACAATTATTGTAGCAGAATTGAAACAAGAATTTAATGTATCCATATTTATCTTATAGCTCAAAAAGAAAAACCCTAACAGCATCTTGGGAGGAAAATATTAAAACAGATATAACAGAAACAAGGTGGATGTGTGTGTGAAGGATTCATCTGCATCAGGATAAGGACCATGGAGGACTCTTGTGAACACAGTAATGAACTTTCAGGTTCTATAATATGCAGAATTATTATTATTATTATTATTACAACAACAACAACAACAACACACACATTGCAGATCAATGACAATACCGCAACTGCAGAGATCTCAAAGCTTAAATCACTTACTGTATACTTTTTGTGCTCAGTAATAAGGGTTTAAGATGAATTAGGCCAATTTTTACTTATGCCAAAGGTATATACCACGCACTTTTGTATTGAATGGTATTAGGAGCTTAAGTGTAGCCATTTTACAATGAATGCTACTAGCAGCAAGTCCTAAGTCATTTGTATAAAGTTCTGTGGTCAACTAGTGCCATTTGAAGTGATTTTTTTTTTATTAAAGCCCTTCTTGCCAAGCACTACACATGTATTTATGCATGTTTTGATCTACGCTAAAAGATTATTTGTTACATTGGGATTTTATTGTAAATGTGTTGGAAAGTTCAGAAATCTAAGCTATAAATGCTTTCTTTAAGTGCTGCAAAATGCACACCTTGTTCAAAGACTACTGTCAGTTTGTTGAACACACTTTAAAAGTGTGTTCAACAAATCCTCCAGTATACAAATGTAAACTGAACTGAACTTACAACCATGAGGATTTGTACTCTTGAATGTGACATCCAGAGGAAAGTTCCACACAAACAGTTGTCTTTCATCCCTACTTCTCTTTACAATCTGAGATATGCCTTCCTCCAGTCCCTAGAAACAGACATAAGATCCTGTATGAACTATCAGTAGCCTTGTTTACCGCAAATACCGCTGGACACCATTCTTAACCAAATGTACAATTTAAAAACCATGTCAAAGTGCACAGAGGTTCGTTATCATAACCGATTACCTTCTCTAAGTATTTTGAAATTATTCTGTGCATTTTGATTGAATTAAATGGTTCATTCATGACACCAACAAATGCACCTTTGATATTTACAAGTATAATCTTGCACGTTTCAGTGTCATTTATGCCATTCTATAGAAGCTCTACACCGAGATTTAAAACATACTATCACTGCCACTGATTGTCACCCTTAACATGGAACTCAGTACATGTCATACAGGGACAAGGGCCATTGAGGGATCGAAGATAAATTAGATGTTTGTATAGAAACACTACAACATAGTAACATAAAACCTTTTAACTACACGTAATGAAAATGCATAATAATAAAAACTGTTTCATTGTTCTAACATATACTTTTACAAATACTGTATTAATCACAGTTCGTGGAAACCCATATGGTTTACGTTACCTGCCGGAATACTGCAACATAAAATCTTTATCTTTATATTTTAGCTACTTTAAATTTTGTTGTAGAGCTTCCTGAGGATGGAATACATGACGCCGAAACATGTATGTGCATACTCCTCGAGAAACAGCGGAAATGGTGTGTGGTGAATCTGTCAACGTCTGTACTTCGACAACGAAAAGGAAACATCGAGCAACATTATAATCCTGTGACAATAAACCATGAAAAATTGGAAAACGGGCTCACCGAGGTAACAACCCAATCAGGACCATATACAAAACAATATTTACAGTATATATCGTCGAATTCATGAAATTCGGCACTTTCAATTTGACCTGCAATAGAAACCATGAAAACTCCTCCGCTGGCCATTATTTGTATACAAACAAACACAGTCGATTTAGCTGCGATTCGATTTATCAACGAATATCTGTTGTGAACTCGACCTCCGCCATCAATCCACGCAATCGATTCCGTAGTGCCGCAAGCATGGCTGTAATTACGTGGCACCTTGGTATGGGTATGAATATGGATCAGGGTTTGATTGCTTGCGTGTAATCCAGGTTGTTGCTGGTAAGTGATGCGGTACGTTATGAGGTTTTATACCCAGTTGTGAGGTTTTATAAAATATGTTAACCAAGATGACAGAGAAATTTGATGTGTGCGTTTTGACATTTTGTCAATATATAACGTCTGTCACTCTTTCTAAATATTCTCCTGGGTATTGTTCCCGCGCCAGTAAATACCGGCGTGAAGAGCGCTGTGCTGTGTTGTTTAAACCGGACGTAGGGATGTAGCTGTCATATAAGGCTTTGCAAAGAAACGGATGGTAGTTTCAACCTGTTTAAGCGGAATATTATAGCAGTGGTATTGTTGTGAAACATTTGTTACACTTATGTGTTTTATATAGAACTTTAGTGAAGTTGTAGTTTATTTATAAACATTGTGTATTACTAGGAAGGAATACGTACCTGTAAACTAGTTTATCTGTACAGCATTTAGTGTTCTATATTGATTTTAAAAGATGACATTGTTTTCTAGATCAGTGTTTGTGCCATGAAGGAGGTATGTTGCGAAACCGAGCAAAACGTGTTTCAAAGACAGTCAAAGAATTGGATGCATTTCCTAAAGTACCGGAGTCTTATGTTGAGACATCACCAGTGGGAGGAACATGTATGCATTTAGCTGTGGATAAATTTAATGTTAAAATATGCATAGTTATCAAATAGTAAGTAAGAAAATTCAATGCTGAAATGTAGAGGATGGAAATAATTAGCAGGAAGTAGAGTGTAATGTAGGATGCAGAAGCATCTTTTGGACTAATTAAGTCTGCGACTAACTGTGTGGTAATATAACACGCAGGTTCAGTACTGCTTATACCAAAGTACACTGTTAATCATAATCCTGAGTTACTTTATAACAGTTAGCGTTCTGACAGCTTATTTGCCTATTATCCACTCTAACATCATTCTCCTACCTTCATATCCTGAATGGTTGCTTTTCAAGAGGTTTACCAAACACAGTTATGTGTATTTCTCATTTTCTGAAACCTGGCTATCTTTCCAACCCATCACAATGTATTTGATTTTTACAACATTAATAATACTGTGCATGCTGTATAGCAGAATGTGAAGTTCTGCCTGTGTTTAATTAATTACCACACTTTGAAGACATGTGGAGGAACAGAGCTGTAACCACACACATCCACAACCTTAACACTAGACAGAGGCAAGTAGTCAGCTTCATGATATAGTAGCTTTACCTATGGAGGGAACACTCCTGATACCCTTTAGATAGTAAGTTGGATAGGTCTTGGAGTTGATATGGATGCTGTAAAGAGAGCAAAATCTCTGCCCATGCTGGAAATTTAGCCCTGATTTTTCCTTCATCCAGCCCAGAGTGTGGTCACCACATGGACTCAAAACAACATGTAACACAATAAAATTCCTCATTATGTGCCCTAACATCTTTTACTGTCCATTTACTTAGTCTCTTTGTAAGCCAGAATATTTTTTAGTTACTTTATTTTATCATACGTCTGAAGTTTATGTTATTCTATCAAAATACAACACTACATGCCACAAATATGCAAACAGATGGAGCAATTATTGTAATGTGCATATGCAGTATTGTGTTTGTGTCCTAATACGTCTGTACTGAATTTTTTTTATGTGCGTACCATACATTTTGTACAGTTTATTATTCAGACCAACAAATGCACAACATGTATTTATTAATAATATTTTATATACCATAAGTACTCCTACATGTTTCAATGCACCTGCATCATCTTCAGGGAGTCGTAACCTTGTGCTTTGCTGAAATTACCAATTTTATTAAAATTAGAAACAAATAAAAGCAGTATATTAAAATGTTCGTGTGATCGTTGTTGTGTGATAAAATACAGTTGATAAAATGTTAATAAAATGTGGAAGTTGTTGTTTGGTGGCTGCATATACAATCTGGACATTCTGCAATGAATTAATATAAAATATAAAAATATATAATATGTGATGTCCATGAAATGTAACTAGAGAGGTTAATTTTGTATTGCATGTGATGGAGTTACCCTTTGTTGGTGTTTCCTGTATGCTGGTAGGACGTGAACCAAACTGGGAGTAGACATTGAACTACATGGTGTATCGTCTTGTGACTTTAGCCAAGGTGTATGCTGGGTTAAGGTCGTTGATCCTCTTTTCATCTATGTTCAAGTTGATATGTTTAAATAAATTTGTGACCTTTAAACATACCAACTTGAACATAGCTTTTCAAACCACTAACACTATATACAACCAACTTTGGGATAAAGTACCGCAAAACAAAATAAACTCTAGTGACATATATAGACTAAAATGCAAAACCTCTCTTAGTTCATATGTTGGCCAGACTGGCAGATCAGTAGGAATACTACTTTGGAAACACACAAGATACATTAAAACAAACAACCCAATTTTAGCTTGTGCTTTACATATATTAAATAACAGACATAAATGTGGAAACTCAGACCAAACCATGGAATTACTAAAAACATGCAACAAGGGAAGGAAAATGAAATGCTGGGAATCACTCTTCATACATATCTTCCAACAACAAGATATATTGATCGATGATCAGAGGGTCATCAACCTTAACCCACTATACACCTTGGCTAAAGTCACAAGACGATACACCATGTAGTTCGATGTCTACTCCCAGTTCAGTTCACATCCTACCGGCATACAGGAAACACCAACATACGGTAAGTCCATCACATACACTACAAAATTAACGTCTCTAGTTACATTTCGTGACTTAACACTTTTTAGATTTTTAGATTTTATATTAATTCATTGTAGACTGTCCAGATTGTATATGCAGCCATCAAACATTAACTTCCACATTTTATTAACATATAGACTGTATTTTATCATACAACAATGATTGCATGAATATTTTAATCTACTGCTGTTACTGAGTTGTAATTTTAATAAATTTGGTAACTTTAGCGAAGCACAATGTTTCGACTCCCTGAAGATGATGCAGGTACATTGAAACATGTAGGATTACTTATGATATATAAAATATTATTAATAAATATATGTTGTGCATTTGTTGGTCTGGATAATTAGTCTATACTGAAGTTCACATTTGTGATTCTGTAATAATGAAACTGTCACTTCTTTTGCAGTCTCTGTGGTGACATGTTGTTTCATTATATGGTTGCTATATGCTGAGATTTCCTACTACCTGGCTGCAAATTTCAGATTCAAATTTGTGCCTGATACTGAATTTGATGCAAAACTTAAGATCAATGTAGATCTTACTGTTGCTATGCCATGCCATGGTGAGTGTCATCTTGCTGAGCTTGACAGAACTTGTAAAAAAATTCAATGAGTGGGAAAGTTCCATGAGGAATTATCACCTAGAAAAGAGGAGGGATTTGTGAATATCTGTTACATATTTTATGGTGGCTAGAAGTGAGAGACTTACTCTAAGTGATCAGCTGTGTCAGTCCACTGTTACAGTGACCTCCACTATCTCTGCTATTAGGAAAATGTTATGTGATGTGATGTTATCAGTCCCCAGTGCAGACACAGACAGCTGTATGCAGTGAACTGTGTGTCAGTATTAAATCGGCAGTTTGTCCTATAATATTTTAATAGTGTTGTGATGCTTTAATAATTTCAGTATTTTATGGAGTGAAAAAGTAAAACATTTTTAGTTTTCATGTCTGTCAGTGAATTAAGGAACATTAAAAATCAAACATCAGAGTTTCTTTTCAGGTGACAGTTCTTAAAATGTCACTTCTGTCAGTGATAGAAGGCAGCTGTTTTTGTCATAAAGAGAAGCATGATCAGTGCAGGGAGTTTGAGGTTTTTACAGCAGTGACTTCTGGGATGTGGTGTCATGTAGTAAGGTTGAAACACACAGACATTTTGAAGGAACTTGCTGCCTCCATTATCATGGTCGGTTCCAGGTTTGTTTGAAATGTCTGTACATGCCTACCAAACTACATGGTGTCTCATCCCAGAAGACAGTTTTCTTCAGAATCGGTATGCATAAATGCCACAGGTTATTCAGCTGGTGACCACACATTGCATTATTACAGTGGTGCATGCATGCAATTCAGCTGGCTGGACATGGAAGTCTTTCAGTACAACTAAAATTATCCCTGATTTAAAATATGATAACCAACCCTGTAGTATTGGCATTTTTAAAGTCCCATGTTTTGTGATGATAAAGGTTAACCATATTCACAAACCTCTAATGAAAATTATAAGATATAATGCTTATGTTTGATGGTTGTTGTAGAACTGTAATATATAATGCATTATGTTTGATTATTTTTGTAGAATATAAGGTACAATGCATAATGCTTGATGATTGTTGTAGAATTATAATGTGTAATGCATTATGTGTGAGGTTTGTTGTAAAAGTATTCACACTGAAAATTTTTCCTTGGTCCATTATCCTTTTGTGAGTTACTGAAGAATAATTATTCATCAGATGTAAAGCTGATACTGTTATGTATGTTATAATATTTTGCTAGTGATCGGAGCAGATATCTTGGACTCAACTGGACAGAATGTACTGCAGTTTGGTAGCCTGGAGCAGGAGGACACTTGGTTTGATTTATCTCCACAGCAACGGTTACACTTTGATGGAATGCGTCACGTTAATTCATACCTTCGTGAGGAGTTCCATGCTATTCAGGAACTTCTGTGGAGGTCTGGACAAGCTACGCTATTTGGGGACATGCCTAAAAGGTCAGTTCACACATATTTTCCATAAAAATGACAGTCTTGAAGTAGAAATTGAATGATTTTTGTTGTATGTCAAGGACGCATATTGTAAAAATTTTTAGAATATAATATGGGCAGGTTTAAACATGTTTTGTTAAAGAAGGATCAAGTATTCTGGGATGTGACATTGCGTTATGGAGCGAGTAGTTCCCAGTGATTACAAGGGTCATAGGTGCCGTGTGCAGTGTCAGGCAATCGAAGATGCAAGACTCTACAGTTCTTTGATACCTCAGGAAGTGCTGATCCAACAACGCTGCATCTCGTGCTAGGAGACAGCATTGCAGCTGTGAGACCATCACATCTTGCATTATACACATCTTACAATGAAGGCGTTACTGTCCTCCAACATGTCAGAAACTGCTCATTCAAGGGCGCAATGTCACATCCAATAACCACACCACTGCAAGAAGATCACACAGCTGCTATATTAAGGAAATGTTTGTACCTGACAGTTAGGAAGTGATAAGATGAGAAATTTGTGTGGCTGGGAGTTTTGGAATTTGTATTTACAAAAATAATAATCGGATCAAGTTTATGAGATGGTCAGAGCATATAGTATGTGTGACGGATATGAGAAATGCATTCACAAAATTGTGATTCAAAAAATTGACAACAAGGAACCGCTTGGTAGGCCTAGGTGTATATTAGATGTTATGATTAATGTGGATCTTACAGGGACATGGGAGTTTGTGTATGGGATTCACCTGGGCCAGAATAGGTAGCAGTGGCAGTTTGTTGCCTAGCTGAACAACTGTTAGCTTCTCAAGAAAGACCCTACTGCATGGAGATAATTGTGTTTGAGTAGAGAGAGAAAATGATAAATACATACTGGGATTTGATTGGAAGAAAGTAGGTAGTTGGGAGAAAATAATGTAAACAGGATGTTAGTATCTAAATGAATGTTATGGAAACTTATAATGGTGGACTCAACCAGACTGAGCTGACTCTGGCAGGCTTGTGTTTGTTGTGTTCCATAATGTCAGGAAATGAAGTAGGCATTAGAAGACTGTATTGTAGGATTGAGGTTATGATGGGACTGACTGTCAGTGACATCCAGGTATTGGTCATGTAAGGCTATGTAACACTCAGTTAATTGTCTACATCATATTTTCTTCTTCATCATCACCATCACCACCACCATCATCGGTGCCATAGGCAATTTTAAACTTTTACCTTGTGGAGAAGCTGTAGCCACCTTTCCCTGTCATGGTTACTCATTTCTAGTTTTGTTCCCTGATAATATTTAAATCGT
>Ga0123352_10019707_pt1 | contig 10754 bp, 6 predicted proteins | sample TergutLab28metaG_FD_89700 | JGI IMG/M metagenome (GOLD analysis project Ga0123352, IMG submission 89700) | Labiotermes labralis P1 segment gut microbial communities from Petit-Saut dam, French Guiana - Lab288 P1 | ecosystem: Host-associated > Arthropoda: Insects > Digestive system > Gut ... | reverse complement strand
TGTGTGTATGTATATGTATATATATATATACACACATACATATATATATATATATATATATGTGTGTGTATATATATGTATATATATATATACACACATACATATATATATATATATATATAATTACATACATATATATGGGCTGAGTAGCTCAGTCGGTATAACGACTTACTACGGGCTGGACGGTCCGGGATCGAATCCCGTTGGGGACGAGATTATCCGCCCTTCCAGACCGGCCCTGGGGCCCACCCAGCCTCCTGTAAAATGGGTACCGGGTCTTTCCCGGGGGTAAAGTGCGGCGGGGGCGTGCTGCTGACCACTCAGCCCCTTCTAGTGCCGCGGTCATGGAAGAGTAGAGCTATACCTCTACCCACCCTCTGGGCCACACCGGGGCCTATAACGGGATCAGTTTACCTTTACCTTACATATATATAAGAAATATTACATAGGTTCAAGGAGGAAAAAACTAACCTACATACAATAAAAAGAAGGTAGCTTAACTGTACTGGTCACATTTTTGCCTAGGAACTGCTTTCTAAACAAAGTTATTGAAGGAAGGTTATAAGTGACGGTAAGGCGATGAAGAAGACGTTAGCAGCTACTACCTACCTTAAGAAAAGGAGGGGGTACTGGAAATTAAAAGAGGAAACATAGATCGCACTGCGTGGAGAACTGGATGTGAAAGAGACTGTGGACCTGTCTTAAAGAGAGATTAGGGTAAAGAACAAATTAATATGTGTGTGTGTGTGTGTGTGTGCGTTCATATATATACATATATATAGAGAGAGAGAGAGAGAGAGAGAGAGATGGGGGAGTAATATTTATAAGTTGAAAATTATTAATTTTTCATCTTGCCATGTACTGTTACAATCATCGAATCAAGGTCAATAAGATAGATGCACTGAATAGCATGCCAAATGAGACGTAAGAAATACACCCAAAATAGTAACTGCGTGATCTGAATGAAACGCCATTTGGAGATTTATGTGTAGACTGGAGGATAACAATACACGACAGGCAATGTACGTATAATGCAAAGCTAAGGCGCGTTCGGGTAGTCATTGTTGTTATAGAAGAGCAATAATAATTACATGTTATGAGTGTGTTTATATTCTTTCCTTAGTCGTCCATCATGGAAACCACACCTTTTCTGCGTCTGTGGCCTGTCTAGCTCAACTATATTTTTCACACATTGTTTCATAAATGTTAAGATTTTCTGGAAAAAATTGAACATAAAATTTGTATTTTGATTTTCTCACAAAGTCTGTCTGCAACATTCCCATTCTAAGAAGAATTCAGCGACATGTCATAAATAAACTTAGGTGTTCATCTAAAGTAACTGTTGTTCTTATCAGATTTCAATAAATCTTGAATTTTCTTGACACATTTTCGAATAATCCTCAAATTTCATGAAAATCCGCGACATGCAGACGCGACGAAGCTAATATTTGCTTTTCAAAATTCTGCTAATGTGGCTAAAAAGGTTCCTTTAAAATAGGGTGTGAGATTGTGATGGATTCATGTGTATTAGTGTAATATATCATGATAGTCAAGGACAAGATCAGAAGCTAGCAGCAATAAATAGCAGTGACCAATAACTACAATTGAGTCGGTATTACAGCAAACTCTGTTACAAGGAATCACTTAACGTGCACATATATCCAAGCCATTATTTTCAAACAACTCTCAATGATCAGGGCGTGCTTGAGAGACAGAACTGGCGAAAAAGCTCCTTCTCTATGATAATCGTTGCTACGGATGAGAATTGTTACATGACACTTCTAGTAGTTACGCTGATTTCTCCTGCGTGAATTGTCTACAGTCACTGGACATCAACACAGTGATTTCAGCTGACTGATGTCCATCCTTGTAACCTACTGTTTGTTCCACTCTTCGGCCATCTGGATCTTCAATCATCGCCATCCCACATTTACCCCTTCACTGTTTATTTAGAGAAAAGACGAACACACGATACTTTACATCGTCCACGCAAAAATATTCGCAATATAATCTGCTCGTGTTGGCATACGGAATTTAGTAAACCTCCCCTACAAGCTTTTAGTGATTTATTTGACCATCTGCCTCCCTTCTATCGCTCGGTGCATGTGACTTGCTCCTCTGCAGTTTGCTCAATGAAAGGGCTTAAGTTTCTAGCTCAAAGTAGATCCTAATCCATTTGGCTCACTTACACATTCAGCCGTTTCACTAAAATATACAACTTGTTTGAACTCTTTTGGAAGATACACTCAATTCAGGGGTGGGTAATTACTTTTACTTGGGGGAGCCAGATGTGTCTATTGGGAACTCAACGCGGCTACCAGAGACTCGAGAAGAGCGTTCTGCCTCCCCAGTGTGGCACGTTGTACACCCCCACCCCAAACTGGCATTTTTATAGCTGACCAAACGGCTTATATGCCTGTCTTTTCCAGAAATATCAAAATTGCTGGAAATTTTTGCTTAAATTTTGCCTCCATTACTAACGAAAACATGAAAAATATACGTGTTTTTTTTATCTGTAATTGATAAGGCATTTCTATGATCATTATGTGTATTTTATTACATTTTATTCACCTGTTATCTCGGCGGATCAACCAGCTTTTTCGATCCACCGGCCAGATGTTTGTTCCCGTTGAAGCCAACAATGCGGGAATGCATTTTGTTTTGTTCAACACGTTTTTTTCTCCGGATAAAGAACGGAAAGATATGCAGGATGGAGGTTTAAATTATTATCGTATATGACACCATGTTGATTGGTGAAGCCTTACCAACGTTTCGGAGGTACTTTCTGGCTCCATCTTCTGTGTTTTCTTCAGTTACATATACCCTAAAGATGCAGGCAGAAAGCTCCTCCGAAATTTTGGTAACTACGCACCAATCGGCACGGCGTTACACGGGTGTTCATCAAGATTCTTGTGAGAAATTAAAATCTCTCACGTTATAAAGACAGACTAAATGAACTTTCGTTTCTAATGTTGGCACTATTGAAATTTCGTCATTTAGTGCCATGTTGTATAATGTAATTCTTTTTCACGGTCTTTCCGTTCTAACACAATTTGATTTGTGCAAATTAACATTAGAACTGGCATTTAAATTAGCTACAGGTTTCGGTAACTATTGCAGTTGGTATGTTCTATAGTCAGTGAACGTTTCTGCTTTAGCTGCAAGCTAAAATTGGTAAGCACGAATGTAGTCAAGTCGTGACTCTTAAATTTTAGGGATATAGTAGAACTCCACTTATCCGTACGCTAGTAATCCGGATCGTCACTTTTCCGGACGGCTTGGCCCGTCGGATAAACATTTTCTTACTCTAATTGTCCTACATTTTTTATGGCTTAAATTTTTCTCCCATTTGTCAAATACATAAATGGAATTATGTATTTTACTTGTACGTAAATAAACGTGTAAACTAAAACAGTTTTTTGTAGAAATTTGTTTCCCCTTAAAACTGCCGAAATAGCTTATTTTAAAAAACAATCCAGTTATCTGGATTTTCTGTATATCTGGATGTCTCGCCATCCCAATTAATCCGCGAAGTGGAGTTATACTGTACTTTAAACGTATGTACATTTTATGACAGAAACAGTTAAAACTGGCACTTGTGTTTGTTACGCCTGATGATAGCAGTTTGCCACAAAGATGTATAAAGAAGGAATAAAGACTTGATATTATTTACTCGTATTTTTTAACTGCATGTTTTTTTCTCAACTATGATTTCTTCACGTGTCTGCATTCACACGACACGCTGTGTCTTGCGCACGCAGCAGTTTCTTTACTTTATATCACGAAGTCTATTACGTCACTGTAAAGAGAGAGACACTGTTGGAAATGTTTTAACTCTTCCACCGGTCAAGAAAATCTGAGACATTTACATAAAGTGAAGGATATAACAGACACACAAAAATGTCGTCACATAGCACTATCCTAATCCAGACGTTTCCAGCTCACAGGCTTGCACGCAATTCTTGAAGAAACGTGTCAATATTATTCTCCCAGTTATGCCTGTTTTCTATAAGCTTTCTAGGTAAGACACTGGATGTGTTTCGTCTCTGTCATCTCCATGCTGTACACCCCACCCATCTAATTTTTTTTGTGGCACTGCCACCCAACACTGGCCAGGGCCTCCTCATTCATTAGGTTTCAAGATCACACACAACGACACACCACAGTCGGTGGGACTCCTCTGGACGAGTGAGCAGCCTGTCGCAGATACCTCTACCTAACAACACACAACACTCACAAGAGACAAACATCCACGCCTCCCGCGGAATTCGAACCCACAATCTCAGCAGGCGAGCTGCCGTAGACCTGCGCCTTAGACCGCGAGGCCACTGGGATCGCCCCACCCATCTTATTCACCTTGCCTTATTTCTTGTAATAATACTCGTATATAGTGAAGATGATTAATTTTTTAGGTCCTGAAGGCAATAAAGTAGCTTTTAATAACCAATATTTACATAATATCCTCCTTTCTGATTTTTCTAACGTCATAAGATACCCGATAAGCCACATCTGCAGTGGAACGTTTCAAAATCCGGTAGAATTTGCAGTAAATTAAAACATTAAATATATTTCACAGGAAACCGAGTATACTTTATTTTTTATCCCTATGCAGTGTGTGAAAACCACAGAGCAAGGCAGTGTAACGCACTACGTAAAGTGACTAAATAAACCTCTTTGAACTCGCATACGATCAGGCACTTCTCTGACTTCTGCATCCAGACATATCCCGGTGTCCACTCATTCCCATGTCCAAAGGGTTTTTATGGTTTTTCTGCAGGGGAGGAGCGGTAAGCAAACCGACTCTGAATTTTACTACCAGCCTTCAGTTAGTTCAAAGGTTTAATGTCTCAAATTTAAATCCATTTCACCGTAACTCTTCATAGCGTACTATTTTAAGTACAGAGGTAGGTTTCCCGTTACTTACGTGGGTGTGTATGAAACCAAGAAATTTATTTTTTTTTTTGCTGATATTTATAAACTGATCACTTGTTCTTTAGCCTCATCGTGGATTGAAAACATCCCTGTCGAAATATGGCCTCTGATCGGTTCAATTCCATTCTTCCAGATTACAGGGAACGAACACATATTAAGTGAAACTGAAAAAGGAAGTGCTCTGGGAGAAATAAGAGGTTCAGTTACACTTTATCGATAGCAAATTCAAAATTGACTGCTCCACGGTTGAATTAAACGTCTCGTAGCGAGAAACCGGTCACTAACAGCTGAACTATTGTACGGTTACTTCAAACGTTTACTTGTCTCCGTCAAGTTTTGCACTCCTGTCATTCTAATACAGTTTTACTGAAAAAGGATAACTGTAAAACTGTCGCGGTATTTAATCAAGCAGCTCACCACCAGGGCGTAAGTGGGAGTGCAAGAAGTTTCATTGTTTCGCGCACTTTTACCTCAGTCACTATCTCGAGATGTGGTCAGACTTATTCTCCAACTACTTTAAGCCCAGGTAAGGAACCGTAGATATACGCTATTTTTTTTAAAAGTGAAAGCACTTTTCTATCAAATGCTCCCCGATATCTGAAAGAACACTGCTTTTTGGAAGGTTCCCTGGTTTCGTCTCTTTGCCTTCCGGTCAGAATAACACATAGAAAATTTTTGGAATGATTCTGACAAGGGAAAAGGGAAGTACTTGAAGAAAATCCTGCTCCAGGACCACGTTGTCCACTACAGATCTCACATGAACAGGCCGGTCCTCCACAGTAAAAGAACGACGACCAACCGCCTGAGCCATGGAATGACCACACACTGAATGGTTTCTCAGGGTGGGTAGTAGGAACTGTCTGGACGCTGTGCAAAAAATGCATGGAATTTATCTGCGCATTCGCACGTTCCTGGCCGGAACACCGACTGTCTTGACCGAGGTTTCCGTGATTTTCTTCAACACCCTCAGAACATCGTATGGTTTCTAACTTAGGTCACAGCCTGCTCCTAGCACACAACTCCAAAGTCATTCGACGCTATTGCTACAAGTCTCAGCACCTACGAGCGTCGTTAAATGAAACATAAACAAAATAAAATAGATTTCGACGTATACAGTCGTCGATATAGCCGCTAGGCTATGGGTTGGACGATCTTGTTTGTTTCCCGGCAGGGGCAAAAATTTTTTCTTTTCTGCTAAACGACAACAGGAGCTCTTGAGGCGCAACCAGTCTTGTTTGCTAAGGGTATCAGGGTTCTTATCACGCGCTTAAGGCAGGAGGATTGTGCAACTGATCACTCACCTCTGTCTAGCACCAAGGTTAAAAATGAGCTCTACCTCAACTCAGCCCCATAAGCCTTCATGGTATACAGAGAAAAACCTTTACCTTTACCTTAACCTCCACCGGCTTGCAGAACACAGCTTAGTCACTATAGCGACCCATCTATCTAGGCTTTACGATAATGAAAATATCCAACCATTATTGCACTTCGGACTGATGGTTGGCGGCAAAGTTTTGCCACCCCTGTTGTAAAGCTACACACGTTCTATGGCGTATAACCAGTCAGCTCTCTTAAGCTCCTTCCTGTCCTGGACCAAACACATTGTTGCATAATTGATAACGTTTCAAACTGACATTGAGAATCAGCCCAACCGTGAACACTGAAGTGGAGTTCTGGAAGGCACGAGAATCCTGGCGGTGTTTCACAAGGCTGAGGGCTTGGAGGGTAGCCTGCAGTCTGTGCTAGCAGCAGGCACCAGACCTCCGTGTTAAATGAAGCGTAATTGGCTTCAAAAGGTCTGCATCATATCTTAGAAGAAACACGTCTAAAGCTAGAGCTGTAACGCAATTAAGAACGATATTCATCAATGAAGTAACTCCATACAACTGTTATTACAGTGTTCAAAAGAATCAGATACTAAAACCGATAGTGATCCAGTCGAATCTAGTATAATACCCTTCTTTATAAAGATATTAACATTACAATCCCATCTATGCTCAGTTCGCTCAAGTAGATTATTTCCCCCAAACTTCAATACTAAAATTTTGCACAAATTCACCGTGTGTTTCATGCATGCTACTTGCCCTGAGCATTCATTCTCCTCATTTTGGTGTCATAATAACTTACCTTATGAAGGCTACCACAAGTGAAGCTCTTCCTATACAACTTTATTCAACTTCCTGCTATTTCCTGTCCCTCTGGACCAACTACGGTACCCGACACTGTGTGCTTAGATGTGTTTAAACAAATGCTAAATGGTCTGTGCATAATTGTATATCCGACAGTTACTCTTATGATGAATGTTAACAAGGCCTTCCGATTTTATGACACGTGGCTATGCAAGTTATGATTCTAGATTGCACAAATAATGTGACTCCGCTCTGCAGTACTCTGAGGGTCCAAATGAGGTGACGTTATTGTTGTTTCTTAGGGTACTGTGGGAGAAGTTTTGGAGAAATTATGCTGCCTCCAGCTAAAGGTAAAGTGAAGTAAAAAAGGCAAATGTGTCCCTTTGCTGGCCATGAAAGCTTACAGGGGAAGTGGGCGAATAACTCCAGATATTCGAAACCTCTGTATTTGGTCCAAGTGAGGGGATAGCTCCACATACCGACCACTTTACTCCCGGAGAAAGAAACCGCTGTACCCACTGAACACGAGGTTGGTTCAACCTCAGAACCGGTCTGGACGGTTTGGGAAAAGCAAAAAATCTCTCGTCCCTGCCAGGAATTGGGCCACAATGCTTAGTTTTCCAGCCCGCAGCCCAAACACTATACCGACTGCGCTATATCAGCTCCCTTCTACTGAGTACAAGATAAAACTACATCAGTCTGTGTGCACGCCGTGGAGGTACAGTTCCACCCACACTGAACGTCAACTTTAGATCTGTGTGGTAAGCTTTAGCTCGTTCCACATTACCGTGGGAAAAGCGTCCACTGTACCCATTGAAAAAGAGGCTTTGGGCACCAAAGACGGTCTGGGCGCTTTGAAGAAGAGAAAAAATCTGTTGTCTCTACCTAAAATCGAACCACGATCTCCAAGTTTTCCAGCCCGTAGACTACTCACTATATCGACTGCGCCATGCTGGCTCTTACAGGGTAGAAATAAAGTTTAAACTTTTCCCGGCCTACAATGGGAACGCTGCAGTTCATAGTCAAGGCTCTTAGAACCTCAAACCTTGCTACGAAATGGGGCCAGCAGTTCGTGGGGATATTTCTTGCAAGTAGAGTGGCCGGAGCCGCGTGGTTATATGACGTATTCGACCCTCTTCGTGTGAAACAACATCGTGCCCCACGCTGAGACCAAAGAAGCCCTTGTCATCCGTCATTTTGACCCTTTTCTTCTCATCTCTTTTCACAAACCGGCCTTCCTCCCCCTGTCTGAAGAGTCACTCTGTATACGGTATGTGTTATCAGCAAGCGCTGCATTATTCAACAGAGGAAAACAGAAACAAAATATATAAATAATTCTGTCCGCCTTCTAAAAGTGTTACACAGAAGCTTTAGTATTTTGTCCAGAATTTCTGTTCTTCCAGACAAATTACTGTACTGTCGTCTTAAATTACTTTAATTACGGGCTACAAAATAGGGACGATGGTGCAATTTCGGCAGTTCTCTCTATTACCATAAAATGCAAAATCCCAAGCGCCAGGTCGCTCTTATGATCAAATTTTGAGAAATTGTGCCTGAATATAATTACACCATACACACGCTTGTTTCATTTGCAATTTCGTAGCCAAGAATCAATTCTCCATAGACTTGTTCTTTTACTAATTCTCGTTGCTGTTGGTGTAGTTGTATACAAAAATGCTCAAGACAATTCATGCGCCAGCCTACCTCTTATGGAACAGAATCCTTGAAAAGCTAAAAGTTCCTCAGCTGATCGCAAAATGCAACTCAGTGAAGAGAATCAGAAGTTTGATTGCCGTGTTCACTAGAACCCGCCACTGGCGTCTATTTTGAGCCCAGTTCTTTTAAAGTTCCTACATGCACTTCAAGAAAAAAAAATCAGAGATTACCAAGTTCTGTTCTCACTACTTTTCTTCAGCAAGTAATGGCGCCCGAAGAGTGGTAACAACTTCTGTGACATCTGGTACGGGAACCATAAACTAAATCTTGTCAAACCATTTTGTTTTCAATGTATTCCATTCATTATACGGTACACAATATTTAAGAATGTGCATAAATTGGATAATATTTTATCACGATTCGATAGAAATAGATTTAAAAAATCAGCTATCTCAGACTTTAAAACTTCTTACTTTCATCACAGAAGTCCTTGTTTCGATCTCGGCGTGGGTACAATTTTCGTGTTTTCCATAGGCAGATGCCTGGAATATGTTTTAAAAAACTGCATGATCGTTTCCTTCCACATCCTTTCCAAATCAATGTCCAATTAACTGAAACACCATTTGACCCTCTGTAGTATCTAGCAGTAGTCCACAAATTTTCCAAAAATTTAAAAGACACCTCAAAATTCTATGTTACAGAAGAACGACACGAAGCAAATTCCTCACTGAGAACCCACATATATTGGTCACCACCGTATAAAATTCAGTAGCTCGGGTGACTTGGAACCAGGAATTTGTGCATTCCTGGAACCTAGTATAACCTACTTACAACGTCGTTAAAGAAACGAAGAAAAATAAGAGGGAATAAATTTCTCTAATTGCTTTGACTAAAGCAAAAAAGGAAAGTCATAAACCTTAAGTTCTGATGACTGGTCAATAAATAAGAAGTCCATTGCATTTTGCACATAAGATCACAATACGCCTCAGGAGCAGACAAAACTACAGGATACGTACATGCACGTTGTCATAGTAATTTAATTTCCAAATTTAAATGCTGTAATCTAGTTTATGTATGTGAGCAATGTTTTCAGTTTATGAATCAAGGTAAAGGTAAAGGTAAATTTCACCCTATAACAGACCACGTAGGTCCAGACGTGGAGTAGAGGTATAGCTCTACTATTTCTTTAACCTCGGCGCTAGATGGGGGTGGGTGGTCAACGCCAAGCCCCGACCACTATACCCCCAAGAAAGACCCCGTACCCTTTATATAGGAGGCTGGGTGGGCCCCAGGGCCGGACTGGACGGTGCGGAAAATATCGCCCCCTCTGGGATTCGATCTACGGACCGTTCAGCCCATAGAGAGTCGCCTATACCGACTGCGCTCTGCCGGCCTAGAAGTACAAAAATCTTCTTCAGAGTGTTTGGTGAAATATTGCAAAGAAAACCCCTTTTATTCAATTATCGGCTGACATCCAACAGTAACCCATCTGTGTGTTGTTGATAATAACACTCGCTCCTCCACACCCCGCTCCTGTGTAATTAGGCTTTGAGCTGAGGATGGTGTTCGTCATGGAGGGGGGAACAGTACACGTTTTTCATCGCTGAACAAACGTGTATTGAATTCAGCGATGACGGTTTATCTATTTATAGAGTGACGAAACCAATTCTTTTTATGGACGTGCCTTGGGGATAAAAACGAGCATAACATTTTTTGAATAGCTGCCAAATACTTAGAGGACTAATTACAATGTTGGTACTGCACTACCATTGGAAACACAACAAAGACAATATCACGTGTTACGCAGTATAAGATATTGGCGGTACAAAAGAGGACACATGTGAGGCAATGTGCGTGTAACGTAACACTGAGATGCATTCGTGCAACCATTCTTGCAGTGGAAAAGGGATAAATAATTCGCAACCTGTGTGTGTGTGTGTGTGGGTGTGTGTGTGTGTGTGTGTGTGTGTGTGTGCGTGTGTGTGTATGTGTGTGTATGTGTGTGTGGGTGTGTGTGTGTGTGTGTGCGTATGTGTG
>Ga0123352_10019706_pt1 | contig 10754 bp, 4 predicted proteins | sample TergutLab28metaG_FD_89700 | JGI IMG/M metagenome (GOLD analysis project Ga0123352, IMG submission 89700) | Labiotermes labralis P1 segment gut microbial communities from Petit-Saut dam, French Guiana - Lab288 P1 | ecosystem: Host-associated > Arthropoda: Insects > Digestive system > Gut ... | reverse complement strand
TATGCTGAAACTGGTCTCCTTTCACATCCAAGCACACTTGAATGCGTTTCTCCAAATTCTGGAATACTTTTCCCAAAGTGTCGACGTTGACGGCTTGAATCTCTTGGCGTACGTGTATAGCGTCTTTGAGTTGTTCGATTGTGCGGGGTGTATTTTGTACACTTTGCCTTTCAATAGGCCCCAAAGAAAGAAGTCGGCAGGCGTTAGATCGGCTTCCCCTTGTCTCTAACTTTTTAACCAATTTCTGGATGGAACACTTCAATGGTGCACGTCTTTCATCAAATTCCGTTCTAAATGCCGTCTGGCATGCTTTAAATGTACCTGTTTGCCGGTATTTACGAAAGAGAAACCCGCGCTGTTCGACTGTATAAATAGACAATAGTTTGGGACTTCTAGCGAGAGACTCACCCTGTATAATATCATAGACCAAACTATATTAACTTAGACATAATATAATAGAAGAAACCCCACGTACCCACACCTCCCAACCTCCCAACCTCCATGACGCATATGAGATCTCGTACCCACCTCACCTCCTGTACTGTACCACTGTATACAGCTTATAATAAGTCCAGTATAACTGCTTACTAAGTATTTCATGTACAACCTGAAGATGGCCATTGTCAAGCGCCGAAACACGTAGCTGTACCTTATGTAGTAAATACTATATATACCGCTACAATCAAAGACAAGTACATACACTGCACTCTAGTTACAAACTACTTCAGTTGCAACAGCAATGTTGAAATCCATTCTGAAGAGCTCTGCGCCTTTTGTTTTCTCCTTAAGCAAAAGCAATACGAGTGAAAACACAGGACACAGGAACTGGTTGTGCAAGACGAAGTTAAGTTTGGGAGTGTCCAGTGGTATTATTAACAGCTTACATTAAATTACATTAAATGTAATGTAATTTTAAAATTAAACAATTTAACATATTGACAGAAGTAAAGCAGGCAACTGATTGTAAGTTTTACAAATATGTTCTGATGACGGTCAGTTGACCGAAACATGTCGTCACGATAAATATAAGCTATATTGTTGTGTTTGACTGAAACCAGGACCTATTTTGTTCTCTTTTAAAATATACTTAGGCCTACTTTGGCTTGTTTATACGGCCACACATCGCACACGGTTCCATGCAAATCAGCCAGCTGTTTCAAAACTTCAAATGAGACACAAAGAGTTGCCCCCCCCCACACACACACATACATACACACAGTATGGTGATTTCAGTACCGTACAAATATATTTTTTAGGAAGGAAGATACGCTAAAATTAAGACGCTATGACAGTGGCCATCACTGTGTGCGCGATCACAGTAAGCAATAAATCAGTACCAAATACAAACAAACAGAGCTCACTCAATTGCATCTTGGTGCTGTTGAATGCATTCCACGAGGAAGCCTTCTACTGCAGAGAAATCGGAAATCAGTTCTGCATCTGTGCAAAGTTGAAGGTCATCTCCAGAGGCACTCAGAGGAATTCTGGGAAACGTGTCGCCATCTTTTACTACCTCTTCGCCATAGAAGTTTTCTTTCCCGCTCGTATCTTCTGATGTTCTTGCAATTTTCCCAGTTTCGCCTCCTATTTCTTCTCCTTTTTCAGACATTATTTCTCCCATTCTTAATATCGAAGCTTCCACCACCTTCAATTTTGCTGTTGCGTGAAGAACCAGATTAATAAACACGATGTTGGAACTTGTGGTGTACAACGAAGCTGTAAAGTACACAATGACTTGCAGTAAGTATGTCAGTGCATATGTGTGTGCTGTCGTTAGGTCATACGGCACCCAGATTATGTACATGAGGTAGGGATGCGGTTTGTTTGCAGTTTCTTGGGGCGCTTCTTCTTCTTTTTCAGACAAGCTGTGAATTAGCAAACTGACGAGAGGAAATACAGCCCACATCAGAGTTCCGACATTGACGGAAAGGAAGATAAACCATGACAGTTTTTTACAGTTTGACTGTGCCTCGTTAACGATTCGCTCGTGCACTTTTCTCAGTGCCTGATCTGATGTATCTGGCACTGGCTTCGCATCCATTCTATCAAATATTCGCCAGATTTGCACCCTCTTGATTTTCATATACGCTCCTTCCCAGTAGCACATTACAAATCCGGTTGTCAGAAACAGATTCTCCATGGTGACATCAAGGTCTCCCCAGTACTGATAAACGCCGAGAGCCTGCGCTGTCAATATCAGTGAGTACAGTAAAAAGACACATGGAGTAAACAGATAATAGAGGCTAGACATCAGAGGACTAGATGAAATCTTTTTTGTTGGTACCGTAAAGGCTATATGAAGCACCATCCGATTCAAACGCATTAATCTGAAATCATGTGATGAGCTTTCCTCTTCCTCACCCTTGCTTGGAAGTTGATTGTCTTTACTGTCCATTTTACAACACACCCCTAACTCTGTAAAGGAAACGTGAATGTTATTACGTCATAATTCAAGATATTTACTAAATGAACATTAATGTAAAAGCTACCACACAATAACAATAATAATAATAAATGAAAACTCAGGCGTTTTTATCGTCCATAAATAAACACAGCGGAAACTCATTAGCCTGTACATCCTTGTGTTTCCACCAGCATGGAGGGTACAGTCACAACCATCGTTTAAAAACAGTACAAAAAGCTTTAATCGTTACCATGCTAACGTGGAGAATATGGTGAGCTCTTAATAATACCAGCAAAGGGCAGATGGGATTTAACCCTGCGTTTAAAGAGTTACAAACTGAGGTGAATTTCAAACACGAGAATGATATAAATTTAAATTACTTTCTGACAGTCACAACGATTTTATTACGTTTAACTTAATAACGTGTGGTGCATGTTCCGGTCATATTTTGGCCATCTACAGACATTAATATACATTATCTAAAACCAAGAATGAGCTGGGCTAAAAATATAATTCGGCCATACGTAAGGTCTCAAAAATTCGACAGATGTCATTATACTGCAGTAATGTTCGCCTATGCGGTGCAAGTTGCAAATAAGTTTAACAATTTTGCAAACACTGCGTTATGCCTTTCATAACAAGACAAGAATATATATAAAATAACGCAATGCTACGCTATAATGACATTTGCACGATTCTTAAGACCTCACAAACTACAGAAGTTCGTTTCGAACACACTTCCACCTTGGTTTTAGATAATATGTGTCAACGTCTCAAGATGGTCAAAATGTAATTGAAACATGTAGCATACGCTATTCAATTGAATATAATAAAATTGTAGTATCTGATAGAAAATTATAATTTATTGTTAATTATAACACAATGGAATCAATTCCATCAAAATAAATTACTTCCATCGTCTCCCCCTTAGGGGTATCGAACCCGTGCCTTACAAATACAAAGAAGGAAAATTAAACTGCTACACTAGAATATTCAATTTTAATATTACTCTAGTAAAATACTTTATACAGGGTCCTTATTATATCTGACAAACCAGTTTTTGTCACTTCCAGCCGCTACTACGCTTCACGTGTGGACTTTCGGCTGAGCGGGCCATGTTAATAGGATAAATGAGCCGACAGGAAGTGGAAACCTACAGTTTTATGATAAAACAACGGCTCTATGCAGTCATCTATACAGTACGTTACAGAATCTTCCTAACTGAAATAAAAACACCGCTGCAGTCTTTACAGCCTCACTTCATATCTATCTTACCGCCTCTGTTGGCTTCTTCACGCACAAACTGCCGAATACACCGGCTTATAGCCTGCTCTACTATATATCAAATGCAAAATTTCGTGTCTTGAAAGGCGGGTTGTTAATAAATTTGTAACACGTGTGCGGCACACGTGTAATTTGAAGGGGCTAATTTTCTTACAACGGCAGGTCAAGGAAGCTTACCTTCTATAAAAGAGAGGTCGAAAAGCAATTGCAGGTTGGAAACCACAGCCCTCTAATAAGACACGTACATCTGTCATTCAGCTAGTCTCGCCAATTCCAGCGATGACTTCTTTACAAACAAAAGAACTTTCTGATTAATTCATCCAGCAGAAGGCGGGACGTATTTGTGTGATCGAAACAGACTGTATTCACTTAAGGATCTATGGTACAGTCTTCTTAACTTATTTAGAGACTACCTCAGCTACACATATTACACCGTTACAGCAGGAGGTATGAGTCTGGTTTGTGAAGAACGCGGCTGAAGGCGGAGGATAATAACTTGCGAGGTTTAACCTCCCCACAATGGCGTTGTCGAGGATTAGTATCTTCAGTCCTCTCGGTGAATACTCACCGACGTTTCGAAGGAATGTAAGGCCTTATATCCAGCAGCCTCTCCCTGTTTGGCATTCTTGATGGACCTCATGACCGTTGAAGACGAAGGCATTACGTTACTCCGAAACCACTAACCTACCGACACACTGTAACATCTTGCAAGACCCCGCAGTTGTGATACTTTCCTGTGGGTACTGAGTGAAAAAGCGAAAATAAAATTCAGATTCACTAAACTTTCAACACCTACGCTCGCAAGGCTGGGCTAGACTGATGTAGAAATTTTAACTAGCAACAGTTGTCAGATAAAATAATGTCATGACATGTACTTTGTCTTGTCTGGTTAGTAATAACTGAGGTGAACGAAATGATGTTGGTAAAGTAATTTACACGCTTTCTGATTAAGAAAGTCGTTAGAAGTGGTCTAATTAATTGTAAAGGAGTCAGAGTTGGATAATGAAAGGGAAAATAGGAAGTGGTCATTATGTTCGACTTCATGTTAATTAGAAGAACAGTAATCAATAGCCATCTCTTGACATTAAATGTTCTATCGTATGGACTGTACATCACATTATAAAACGTGGAACAAATTACAGTGCAGGCTTGCTTGTACTTGTGACTGTAATTGACTGTAAGGATAAGACAGAATACATTACATGATGAAGGTATCACTTATTCTGAAAGCCGAGGCTATTAAATTGCCCTCAGTGTGTCGCATTTGCTTTGTATGGACAGCAGTAACTGAACACAGACTGAGGAACTGGCTGGCATTAACCTCACCACGTGACAGGACATCGCAATTCCAACTTCGAGTCAAGAACACAAAACTTAAAAAATAACGGCTATGCGAAAATTTTCAAGTTACAGAGAGAGTGGCGATTTAATTTCGCCGACAACAATAAATGTCACTTAGGTCCTCAAGTAAAGTGCCCGATATCTTTGTCAGATTTTAAACAAATCTGAACTTTCTCGACATATTTTCCTAGAAGCCCTCAATGTCAAATTTCACGGAAAACTGTCCAGTTGGAGCCGCGATGATAGATGCGGACACGAAGGAGGTAATGGTGCTTTTCGCGACTATGCGAAAGTGCCTTTGAATTACAGCAACTATTGAGGTTATGTTTCGAAATGCAGCTGTTACATGTGTACCAGCAAGTACTCTGGCTTCCGCCGTCTTTTAAATGATATTTTCACTCTTCTAGACGTTACGCAGCGTGGATTGATAGTTACCGACGTTTCGGGACAAACAATCGGTCCCACCTTCAAGGGTCAAAGCAATCAAGCAGTTCTTGGGCTGTTTGAACCTGCAAGATGGGACAATGTCCATAAACGGTGGTAACTGCCAATCCACGCTGCTTATCTTCCCAGAAAAGTTAAGGTCTCAAGTACTGACATATATCTATTTAATGATACCATATCAATTGTGGTTTCACACTGCAGAATAAAGGCAAAGTGAAGACACCGGTACCCTGTACTTACACAATCGTGCCAGGAATGATGGTTTGGTAATTGCCAGTGTTTAAACCTCACCTTGAGATGAAGGCAGGCAGTTAGCATCACATTCCTCTCCCAGTAACTGTCGAACAGGACCCCAATGCTGGCATGCACAAAGTGACGAAGACACAAGCTTTCCCACCCAGCAGTAATCACACTCAGAGCACAGTCACATTCCCAACTTAATCAGTCCAACTCAAAAAGTACTAAATGGAAGAATGTCAGTAAATGAGAGGTACATGAGAGCAACCTGGACTATTCTAAGGTACCGCCCATGGGTCTCCTGAAAGGTCTGAGGAAAACTGCAACAAAAAGCTTGGTTACGGTAGTCAGTCTGCAGTCTTGGATATGAACCCCAAGTTCCCCGCCAAAAAAAAGCATTAAAATGCCATAACTTTAGGATGTAGCCCACTGGAAACTGCGTGACTGTCATGTCACCTTATACAGAAACATGCGTGGGCATTGAAAGAAGATAGTACCAGTTGGGCAACAATACCACTGTTGTACCTTCAAGATTATCACTGTGGCAACCATAGAATAGCACTCCATCCACACAGGCCCTGGTTACAAACACAACTAATAACAAATTGTGAAAATGTTAGCCCTAATCTAGAAAGGGTAAAAGAAAGTACTGTCAGGTCAGTAAAAAACAAAAACCAACCTACCATTTGATACAATATACAATATGGTGTACTCATAAGTTGAACCCATTCCCCAAAAACTGCTTGTAAGGGGAAAACTCATAAAACAAACATTAATTTCCCATTACTTACTTCAATATAAACCAACAGATCCTAAACAACTGTATTAGATTTACAATATTATTATAATACTATTGTGTGCATCTGTTGGTTTAAATTATAGTAACTTAACTGTAATGAACAGAATGGGAAATGTGAAATTTTAGTTGGTTTCATAGGTCAAAAAGTTTTCCCCAAACAATGTTCACATTCTTACAACAGAGAACAGAACCAATGCACAAGTGTTATTTAAAGGCACTGTCCATTGCTATGATCATATATCACTGGTGACAGATAAATGGGAAAGGGGAACTGGTGGAATAATACTGACAATGGGCAATCAAAGTAAAAAGTAAAGTAATCGCTGTACAGGCCCTGAGGGTTCCAGGAGGTTGAGGCACATGAAGGTGGTAAGGTTGTCAGTCCTAAGCACCAGCCTCCTTTACCCCCTAGGAAATATTCCTGGTACTCATTTCTGCTAGAGGCTGAGTCGACCCACGGCAATAGTGACACCAACAGGAATTGAAACCACAACCTTCTGGCTTGCAGTGCAGTGCCTCAACCAACTGCACCACCACATGCCCCAGCAATAAAAGTAATTGGACAAAAACATGTACCATCATCACTCTGTCCACCACAAATCCTACAAAGACTGACCTGGGATTGAACACAAGCCCTCCACCATGAGACTTACATGGGAGAAATTCAACATTCAGAATCACTGATACTGAACCTTAAATTCCGGAACAATGAATGAATGTTTCACTATAAGTGTGTAAAGGTGAACACCATATCAAACAACATGCAAAATGCAAGGGGTAGATCGTACAATCAATACTCTAGTATTATAAACAGTTATGTTTTTGTATAATGAGCTATTGAAGAGAAAAATTAATTTCAACCTGACATTCATGTAAAGCAAAATTATACTGAACCTAAAAAAACTACAGTTACATCTGTGTGACAGGGACAGACCTCCCCCATCAAATACCACCAAAATGTAGTCAGTACTTCTGCAGACAAAACACAAACACACACAGCACGCCCAATATACACTCATTTTACCCATTCTCTGCAATGACTGCATAAAAATGTCTTCCTCTATGCTCCAACACATTCAGGTACTGTTTTATCCTCATTTCTACTGTTTTCTATTCTTAGACATGTGAAGCATGATGTAACTAACAAAATAGTAATATGCAAGTTACACCTTTATTCAATACAAATTCAAGAACTGTGGACTATAATAATGAAATGCAATACAATGATTCAACAGAAGACCCAAACCAAACTAACAATATTTGGTAGTAAAAATAAATATTAAATCAGACTTCAGCAACATAATGCACCAAATGAACTCAAAAACATGTTCTGTTATGTGAAACAAGAAGAGACAAAGCTCCCGAACATGTCGAGTCACTGACATATATCGCCCAATAAATTCACTAACCAGAGAAACAGTCAGTGCCATTCTAAGAGATCGTTGTGCTGGTAAGTGTTCTGTTACATTAGATTTTGCATACAATTTATATCCCACCAGCTAGTACACAATAGCACATATTTTAATCAGTTTAGTCTTGCATACAAACACATTCTGAAGTAAAACAACAAACAGAATTTAAGGAACTTAAATTAGCAGTGACACATAACACTAAAGCAAAGATAAGACAATTCTGCTATTAAGTCAACGTTCCAGCTATCCTATACTCAGTCCATTTTATTTTTTAAAAATAAGGCCTTTGTCTTCAAAATGGTCTAGAATATGTTGTTCCCATTATAAAGTTATTTGCATACAGTTCTGTTACATGAATTCATTACTATTACTACACTAAGCAATCCACCGACCGTGTTAGGATTCTCAGAACCTACTGTATTACGGCTAGGGGAGAAAGAAAAAGAAAAAAAATTCCACTCCTCAGCCTCAATAATAAACCAACAACAATAATAATAATAATAGGTACCAAAACTCATAAATTTTGAAGGTCAAACTTATCTTTGTGCTTATTAAGAACTTTAAAAATCAGTTTAAATTTGCCCATATGCGTGTTTGATACATCAACTTCAGTATTTTGCAGAACCTGTAATATTTCACATACAGTATGGTGTCTGAACGGAGAACCCAGCCCAGCCTGCAAGACGTTTCTAACTCAGACTAGTTCAAAATCTTGGCAGTATTAACAACAATCACTGCTCTTCATCCCCTGCTCAAGGAATACTAACAGTACCACACAGACACATGTAAGCTATGTCTGTGGAAAATGTGCAGCTGTAAACCAAAGCTTCTTACAACCCAATTCCTATTTACATGGTATACATTATTTCACTAACAATCACAGTGCTCTTCAACACCTTATACAGTATCTAACATGTAACATTAGTCATACACATTAAATATTTTTTTTGACACTTCAATCAATTCAAACAACCCTAAGATTTTACTGAAAGCTACACTCTACTAAAGGATAGAATTTAAAGGAATCTTATCAACTGATATGGCTATATGTATGTATATTCATATAACACAAAATCTCAAGTAGGTGTTGCACAGCTTGGCAACTATGATAGTAATTTTGGTTGCACAGTTGACAAGCATCTGAGTCTTCACCCCTCCCTATATAAAAAGAATTTAAAACTCTCGATACAAGTTGATATATGCCTTTAGACTTGGAGGGAGTGGCAAAGCCTGAATTTTGCTTCTCATGTACCTTGTATAAGATTCAGTTTCGATGATGGGCGTATCATGGACCTCCATATTATTACTGGTACCATTGTCCTGAGGAATCTCTTCTTCGGATTTGTCATCACTTTCCTCATCAGCTGCAAATGCAAGTCTCTTCCAGATCACTGCCTGTCTGGCCACATTTCTGGCCCTGGTCCGGCGGTCGGCGAATGGCTTCCGAACCATGTCAGCTGAGGAGAGAGGATACTCGTCAACCTGAGACGTATTCTCACTACCATTTTGTGACCTATGACTCCTTTTCCCTGCAGTGGGAAGTGGATCCGAGAAGTCTGAATCAGAATCCACTTCCATAAATGCTCCTCCATCTTCATCTCGATCTGAGTCAGAACTCAAACCCTTCCCATTTTCTATTTCATCACCAATGCCACTATCAAATTTTTCTCGTTTTGGGATTTTCTTCCTTTGCTCTGCTATGGCCGTACTGCTGACAGATGCTTCTTCCTGCCGCATCTCAACAGAAGCCGGTTCAACTTCCCTAGACTCAGCAGTGCCACTTGAAACTTCCTGACCATGGGCTGCTTCCACAGTAGCTTCCATCCCTTCCGCCTCCCTCTGTTGAGCATCACCACTGTTGCCATTACCTTGCTGCTCATGATGTTGCTGCACCCTGACTGAGCGTCTATGACCAGCCAAGCTCCGTGCCAGTTCAATAACTGCAGTGATATGGCCAGCATGTGGCCGCTGTACATCATAGATGACACTAGCTCTCCCAAGATCCCGGTCTCCACCTTCTTCCTCATCTGTAGCTCCAGTACCAAAATCATCATTATCTGACTCTTCAAAAATAGGAATAACCAATCGACGTGAAGATCTCTTCTTGACGCTCTTCTTCTTTGGATGTTTTCTTCGCTTGGTTTTAAGTTCAGGATGTTCCACCTCCACATTATGACGTAATATAGTGCGAATTGATGACCTACAGGCATCCTGTAGTGACAGTGGTTCACTTTCAGCTGCAAAACAACCATGTAACACATTACCTAGACTGAAAATTAAATTAGCTATGGATTATAAAACATTATAAAACCAATAACTTTTAAAAAGAGGGTAAGGAAAGTGATAACTGAGTTGATTTAAAAGAAAGTAAATCATTGAAAAGTGTAGAGAAGCGGTGCCTAGTGAAGTGAAAAGTTATCTAATGCGAAGTGTAGTGAAGTGAAATAAAGTGAAGTGAATGATGCAAAGTGAAGTGGAATGAGGTGAAGTGAAGTGCAGTATAGGGAAGGGGGGAGGGGGGGGAACAAGTCTTTATGGAAAAGGTTTATAGGAGTAGTAAGTGATGAGAAGTGAAGGACTGGGGTGAAAGCGTGAGTGAATTAATGATTTAAAAAAAAAATTACATGAAACTGTACACAGTGCTGTCTTGCTTGGGTGTTTTTACCTTTTGTACATGTTGTATTCTAATTTGTATCGTGTGTTTTGTTGTTAGTTTTAAGTTGTCTTGTGTGTAATTGTTGTAGTTGTCTTGTGTGTATTGTTGTATTATGTGGGCAGTGCTTTTTTTTATTTTTTTGTACTTTAGATGCCGGACTGCTGGCTAGAAGTCAGT
>Ga0123352_10019699_pt1 | contig 10757 bp, 8 predicted proteins | sample TergutLab28metaG_FD_89700 | JGI IMG/M metagenome (GOLD analysis project Ga0123352, IMG submission 89700) | Labiotermes labralis P1 segment gut microbial communities from Petit-Saut dam, French Guiana - Lab288 P1 | ecosystem: Host-associated > Arthropoda: Insects > Digestive system > Gut ... | reverse complement strand
GGGGGGGGGGGGGGGGGGGGGGGGGGGTGGGGCCGGGGGGGGGGGGGGGGGGGGGGGGGGGGGTGGAAGTTCCGTGCTGTGGTCATCAACCTGTGATCACAAATTATTAGTCCGTAGGCCTATCAAGACTCCACCTTACTTACGCCATTGACTGCAGTTCGCTTTGCACTTGACTTTTTTCTGCATTTCTTGAAGATTGACTGTTTTACGCAATTAATTCGATACTTCAACATACGTGCAGTTTGCATAGCTGAAGTAGAGGATTAACACATCAATCCAGTACTCCAGGAAAAATGACAGTAAATGTTGGCCCTTTTTTAAGTGCGTTATTTGATGACGCCAATTACTGAAATTATATAGCATCGATGATAGATGACTGAATGAGTAAGGAACACTGGTGGAATGATACTGTGCAAAACTGAAGTACTGGGAGAAAAACCAGTTCGAAGGGCACTGTGTCCACTAAAACTCCCACACGGACTTGCCTGAATATAGTTGTGCTGTGTTGTAAATTGTTTTTTTGGTTTTTCTTAGAAGTGGTGCGAATAACACTGGAATCTTAATTATCTCGTCATAAGTCCGTGATTTACTAGCGCCAGATTGTTGAAATATGATAAAATTGAATAATAAAGATTTTCTTCTCTTAAGACTACATAAGTGGGGGTTAAAGCATCACAATAGGGTTTGATCTCCTAATATAGAATCAAGTGTCACTGGATTGGCATAAGCGTTTGTTTGGCAAAATGCTGTCATAAAGTTTCAATTAACCAACGGATTTTTACGACATATTTACAGATGATGGACTTCTAACATTTTATCTTCTAATACCATCAAAGTGGGGTACGCGGTGGCGCAGTTGGTTGAGGCACTGCGCTACAAACCGGAAGGTCAGGGGTTCGATTCCCGATGGCGCCACTGGAATTTTTTATTTACATAATCCTTCCGGCCGCACTATGGCGCTGGGGTTGACTCATCCTCTAACAGAAATGAGTACCAGGAATATTTCCTGGGGGTAAAGAGGGCTGGTGCATAGGGCTGACAACCGTACCACCTTCACGTGCCAATTGTCATGAAATCTGGGAGCCTCAACCTCCTGAAACCCTCTGGGCCCGTCCAGGCCTGTACAGGGACTGCTTTTACAATCAAAGTGGTAGATGAATGACTAAGACTGTATGCAGGCTTAGATTTCGATGACGCTGTTTCAAATTCAAGAGATTTCATAACGTCTAATGGAACGAAACAGTAGCAAGAATTGTGAATGTGTAGGGTTTTGGAAAGCTGTGATCCTGACCTGCATGAGTATGATCGTTGCATTTATTTGGAGAGACGGAAGAAAACTTTGAAAATCTCATGAAGATTACAGCCGTCAATCCGGCCGAGATTCGGAATCTGTACGTGGCGAATAGTTGCACAGAGAGTCACCGCTACGCCATATTGCTTTTTAGGCGCGTTCGCAATATTACGAAAAGCGACTGTTGGCTTCTTAATGTCTGTCCGTCCGTCCCTGTGTCCACATGGAACAACTAGGCTTCCACAGGACGACTTTTTTTAAAATGAAATTTGATATTTGAGTATTTTTCGGAACTCTGTCGAGAAAATTCAAGTTTCGTTAAAATCGGACAAGAATAGCGGGTACTGTGCTTGAAGACCAATTTGCAGTTTTTATCATATAGGTGGCCGTCTCGTGCACAGGTGCACGAGACGGCCACCTATATATGTGATGATACCAGAGGATGTATAATGCAATTTTGACCTCCTGATGATGAGCACATGTGCTCGAAACATGTAGAGGTATGAAATAAAACTTATTGTAAAACAAAAATTTTGTGCATCAAGTTGGTTAATTACTGAGATAAATATTTCGTCATGTTTATTAGATGAGTCAGACTACATAGATTGCGGCCAACACCACATTTTTATGTTTGCAGTAAGCAGCATGTATACCTAATTCTACAAATAATATTGTTATTTAATGACCAAACCCTCAATCTACAAGCAATACTTACCCATATTAAAGCAATCTTCCAAGTCTTAAAATCCAGAAATCTTCGTTTTCGATTTATAACGTAATTAGTGGCTTCTTAATCATGCTTTCCACATTTTTAATTACTGTTTCTCTTATCTTTTGTTTCAGTAATAATTTTAATATTCCAAGCTTGTCCAGTTCGTTTAATAGTTTTTCCACACTAATCTAAAATTCGACAATTCAATTCCTCACACAACTAACACGAATTTATGCGAAAGGACCTAAATACTTGCTCGGAAAGGGATAAATGTATGGCTACAGACAAAAATGGCTAATACACTCGAACACAGTGGACAGAGTCAGACTGTCAGAATATCCTCTTGGGTAAAACGTAATACTGACGTGACGCGGGAAGAATATTTTGATACGACAAGGCTGAATGAAGTTCTCAGAAGGAGGAAGAGCACCACCCACTACGGATCCCAAGGGATGGTGCCGCTCGTGCCCTGCCTACCCACTGCTCTGCGTGACAGCGAAGCCCATCACACCGATACACCTAAGTAACAGAGCCTAGCAGCTGGTCCGGGAATTGGATAGTTTGGTTGGTCAGTCCGAAGGAAGGGTTCTTGTGTAGCAATTTACATTGGGTGTGGCCAGTTCATAATTTTGTGTTTCGTACATACGCAAATACATACAGACTTACATGCCTATAAACATAATACATGCATATAAACATACATACATGCATACGTACATGTATATAAACATACATGCGTACATACTCACATACATACATATGTGCACACGTACATACGTACATGCATGCAGACAGACGTACCTGCATACACACACACACACACACACACACACACACTATAAACACACGCATACATACATAGTTGTATACTTGGGTAGTTATATACATAGATAACAAGTATGTATTTACATTCATTCATTCATATGGAATTAGTCGAAGAGGGTAGGGACGGGGGGGTTAGTTGGAAGGAAGGACAAGGTGTCACTAGCTGAAATTTCAGTTTTTGACGGCAGTGACTTTGACATATTTGTATGGCGCCATGTATATTTAGACCGTTAGCTGTACATTCGTCCCCTCTAATCGTGCCATGTTTCTCGTACATCACGCATAAACGGCGAGATATCGTATTTTACGTACTTTCCTCGTAACCAACTGGCGAAGTAGACCTACTAACACATCTTTTCACATTAAGTGTCTGATATTTTTGTCCGATTTTAACCAAACTTTGATTTGGTCTACAGAGTTTAGTGAAAAATACCACAGTGTAATACTTTACGAAAATCAAGCCAGTGGAAGGCGATTTGTACCATGCTAACAGACAGACGGACAGACAGACATGAGGAAACTAATAGTTGCTTCTGAGGACGTACCGAAAAAGTGCAGTACACTATTAGTGAGCAAATAGCATGTATACTTTTCATTGTCTGCTTTCTTTTGCTTTATACTTTATGTTGTCAAGTGTCTATTGAAGTGCTTAATCTCTTGTGCTCATGGTTTGTCGGCGGTAGAACTTAATTATTTCCGTCGCTGACAACATGCACTGTAGGAAGTACATTTCGGAGTAAAATTGTGTGAACAGAAAATGAATATTAGATCAAAGTAGGTAGGTTTTTACCCTTTTTAAAGGTCACGAAGACCCTTAGGATGAGTAGAGTTATAGCTCTACTCTTTCTACGACCTCGGCACTCTGGATGGGGTGGGGGTCAGCCCCACGCCCCGGCCGCCTCTACCCCCGGGAAAGACCCCGGTACCCACTGTGCAGTCGACTGGGTGGGCCTCAGGGCCGGTCTGGACGGGCGTAAAATCTCGCTCCCACCGGGATTCGATCCCGGACCGTCCAGTCCGTAGTAAGTAGCTGTACCGACTGAGCTACCCGGCCCACATTAGCTCCAACTATTGCACATGAAACCCTTGCTTGTCAGTTTTTGCGGTGAATTTATCATATGCAGTTACACTCGTAGATAAATTTACGATCTGTCCAACCTAATGTTCGTGGGAGCAATGATTCAATCATAGGCAGATTTAATTTTATTGATACTAAAGTATTTTATATAGGTCGGAATAGCGTAGACGGTGGGGACGAGGTTTTTCCGTGCCAGTCCGGAACGTCCCCGTTGCCCACCCAACCTCCTGTACAATGGGTACCATGTCTTTCCCGGGGGTAAAGCGGCCGAGGGGTGGTGCTGACCGCCCACTCTCTCTACCGTCGAGGTTGGAATGGGCTAGAATTATACCTTCGCCTGACCTCTGTGCCTGCAGAGACATGTCACAGAGTAACGTTTTTACCTAAACTGCTTTATGGATATGAAATTCGTAATGTTCTTCCACGCATGCGGCAAATTTTTTGAGATCTTATTTTTTACCTCAATAGAAGAGAATAATTATTTGAATTTCCATTTGATTCTATGACGTAACAGCTCATACAGCTGATACAGGGCATTATTGGCCTGTCCGCTGTTACACAGTGCAATGTAGAGCACACATCTCCCTACACAAAATCTTTTCTTTGACTTTCAGATGCGTGAAAGCATACATTAAAACGAATGTCCCGTTTGGCTGAGAAGCATTATTACACTCAATTCAGGAGTTGCGAATTTCAAATATCGAAGAGGAGAGGCTAAGATTTGTCCTGATTTTATCAGCGACTTCATATTTATGCAGTGATAGCACGTTAAAGTAGGCCACGTCTACTTCTTCCACATAACTTTTCCAACCGTTTTTCAGTGATCGTCCTACCTTTCGACACCGTATACCCGAGCTGCAAACAGTGTCGTGAAATAAGCAATGTGACATGCGTAATAACCTGAAGTCGTGGTCCTGCGTCATGTGCGGGAGGGATCGGCTTTCATTTTAGAACTGCAGCTTGCATATCGTGACCTGGAACTTTTCTTGCCGTCCAATGACTACCAAAATTCTGGAGCATTGCGTTAGAGTAGGCCATGGCCTCTTCGCCTTTTCCCCCAATCGACAGCACATAACTTGTACCTTGCAGAAAACATAAATTAAGAAGCGCGCACGCAGCCAAAAGAATGTCTTCAGACAACCGTTTCGCCCCTCTATGTCTCTCCTGTTATTTATGTTGTGTTTGTGGTGTTATATTTGTGACATGTTACTGGAAGGTTTAGTAAGACAAGCACGTACGTTTGAATTTTAAAATCACGTAGGCTACATGCTGTCTGAGCAAGTTCTTTCTTCTTGAGCAGTTTTAATGATGACGGAAAAAAATGTATTGGCAAACGATAGCGGAAAGACATACTACTTTCGCTGTTTGTCAACACGCTTTATGACACCTGGTTATCTTCCTGCCTGTTTGAATATTGTCTTATATTCAAGAGCCTTGACCCTTCAGTCATTTACGTAATTCCAAGATTGTGTGAAGGTTTCTATGGGCGACACCTGATGTTCTGGTTGTGTGCTCTTTAGTGTAGAATCTTTTGTCCTTGCAAATCCAATCTAAAATCGTGAATATTAAGTAGATATTTTACCTGCTACTTTGCATGTGTGTGAAACTGGTCTGTCGCTCTGCAGGAGGTCCAGAAATTAAGGTTACTGAAGAGAAGGATGATTGAGAAAGCTGTATAATGAGAATATGAAATGTTGTATTTTTGCCAAATATTGCATCAGGATGATCAGGCCATAGAAGATAAAACGGGTCGAGCACGGGCAGAAAAGTATATATGATTGTCATCGGAAATCCTGAAGGAAAGAAATAATTAGGTTGATGCTGGCACAGATGGAAGCATAACCTTAAAGCGTAAAAAGGTAGAGTCATTCTGTTCCAGGCCTGGACGGGACCTTATGGCTCCAGGAGGTTGAAGCGCACAGAATTTCTAGATGGTCGGTACATGAAGGTGGTAAGGTCGTCGGCCTTACGCACCGACCAGCTTTACCCCCAGGAGATAGCCCCGGTCCTCATTTCTGTTAAACATTAAAGTGTATTTTCAATAAATAATTTGCGAGTTTATGTGGATTTAATTCGACAGCCTCAGTAACAGCGTCAGTGTCAGGATTTTGTGAACACGGCAGTAGAGCTTCGGGGTCTGTTAAAGGTTCAGAATTTGACAAGGTGAATGAGTGTTTGTACCTCAGTAAGGACTATATTCCTATTGTCCGTGGATTTAGTTTCTCTCTTTACTTCGCGAAGTTGTCAGAAGAACATTGCTGGTTATGCAACCTCCAAAATAGAAGGTCTAAACCAGTGTTTTTCAACCTCTGTGAGACCGCGCCCCGCAAATTCTTGTTTCATAAGACGAGGGCCCGGTCCCAACAAATTTACTCGTAAATACCTTCCCATTTTTTAAGTTCATACATTAAACTAACGTAAGTATTAATAATTAATTATGGAATAATCATAAAGAGTATCAGTACATTTATGTATACGGTGTGGCATGTTGACAGATATAAAATTACATTTAAATTAGTTAGCAATCACTGGACTGATGAAATCTTGTAGCATATTGTAGTTTCCTCAGGCCACCATCTGGGTCTGAGTTTTTCGACACATTCACGAATGTTTTTCTCCTCAGAATATTTCCACTATAAAACATTTATTCGTGAAAATTGCTTGGAAAACTAAAATGACAAATTCTAGGAAAATCTCTCGCGGTCCGGTATAATTGATGCCAGGGCCCGGTAGTTGACAAACAGTGGTCTAAATGATGAACTGGGAAAGGCAAAGAAATGATCGGTCTTTAAGTATTGGTATTGTACGATGTTGCTTTAATTTTTCTGAGGAAGTTGAGGAAAACCATGGAGAGCTGTAGAATAGAGAGCGTTCGGGTCGCGAAGCGCAGCTGGGGTCTCCCGGAACTCTGAAATTCAACAAAACTATTTGACAGTACCGAACGAGATGGAGTGGAAGAAAATAGCCGTTTGTAACTTCTGGACAGGACACAGTACTATCAAGTTAAACATGAAAGGTTATATATTTCAGTTGTTTATGAATCAAATCATTTTCGCTCCTAAGAATATTGCTTATGGGCCTGTATACAATTTTGTATACAGTAATATAATATTAAATAGTGTACGTCAGCACAATCACTTTATTACATAAGGTAATACAAGGCTACATGTTTCGACTACAGATTAGTCATCCTCAGGCCTGAAGATGACAAATCTATTGCCGAAACATGTAGCCTTATAATTAACTTGAGTAATAAAGTGATTGTGCTGACGTAAACTGTTTAATATTATATTACGTTGAGAGCACATCGTGATGCTTCCATTCAAATTTTTATTGTTATGTGTTGCTCTGGGTCGTCTGGTTTGTAGGAGGTCGTAACCGGTATGAGTGTAGTTACTGTTTGATTGCAGTCTTGTCTATCCCACTGACAGTTTTAATTCATGAGGTGACCACAATGCGGCTCTACGGTGTCAAATAATAGAAAAAGGTCAGTTCTTTCGTAATTTTTTAAAAATAAATTAGCAGTGTTATTATTTCAATATAATTAATCTTAAGACCAACCCTGCTGAAGAGGGTCTTTCTTGATAGTTTTACGTTAAATAGTGCGTACTAGTGTTGCATGCATTAGATCGCATTGGATGCAAAGACTAACCAGTTTAAATATAAAGACTTATAAAATAATAGGCACATCTAGCAGGCGCCGGACTTGATAGCTTCAAGTATTATGCCTTCATTGTGTTCACTTTTTGTATAAGGCTGGATGAAAACATGTGCAGGATTGACTAGCTTGTGAGCTTCTGGCAAGACTGTGTCGTTTTGCGGCAGTTCAGCGTTTGAAAACATGCAGAGAGAAAATAGACTTAAAGCGTTTACAGTGTTGCATTCGTACAGCACGTCTAAGAAGAGCGCAAGGCACGTCGTTACTGGGGACTCTTACGTGAGTTTTCGAAAAAAAATAAAATGACACAGGGTCATCCATTTAAAATCGTACCAAAATAGAAAATGTTGCGTTGTGTATTCACCGACCATAAAACGCATAGGTACGCGTGCTTACAGATTACGTGGATTGTGACCTCCGTTTTTTTTAAATACGTGCATTAATATTCTAGATATTTGTCGGGAGTCAATACTAAGGAAGATATTTGGTCCTGTCAATACTGACAATATATGGAGAACACGAAACAACATGGAGATTGATAAATTAATAGAAGGTGCAGATATAGTGAGATTCATCAAGGCACAAAGAATCAAATGGCTGAGGCATATTAAAAGAATGGATCAAACAAGACCAACTAGGAAGCTCTTAGATTGGAAACCTATGGGAACTAGACCAGTAGGAAGACCAAGACTACGATGGCAAGAGGAAGTTACGGAAGATCTAAAAAAGGTGAAAGTTAAAAACTGGAAGGAAACGGCTAAAGATAGAAGAACTTGGAGAGACTTGGCGGAGAAGGCGAAAACTTACAAAGGTTTGTGGTGCCAAATGGTGATGATGATGATGATGATGATGATGATGATTTGTCGGGAGTCACGCGATAGATTTTCCACCGCGACGCTGCTGTCAGCATTCGCAGTTTTATATTTCAGGTGTCGTGAGATTTGTGGACGCAGACTTCCTCTAAGAACTCCTACACCCTGAAGTTTTAAGTGGTCACGATTCTTTTGCAATAATCCCCGATCCGAAAAATTCCCTCAGCGTTGTTGCCTGTCAGTATGATGTATAACATCGTCATGCTGAATCTCGCAATTAAATCCAGTGAGGATTATGGATTATCATCCTCACACCTGACTGTCGCGATTACAGACCGATATGAATTGTTTTTTAAGCTTCGTATCGCGCTGCACATTGTACACAGCGATATGACTAGCAGTTTTTAGGTGCATTCGCAAAATTGCGAAACGCGACTATTAGCTTCGTCTTGTCTGTCTCTCCGTCAGCTTCCACTGGACGGATTTTCGTGAAATTTGATATTTGATTTTTTCTGAAAATCTCTAAAAAAAATTCAACTTTCATTAAAATTTGACAAGAAATAACGGTTACTTTACATCATAAAGTCCAATATACATTTTTAATCACACCTCGCTGAATTCTTCTTAGAATGAGAAATGGCTCAGAGAGAAGTTCTAGATAAAAGTGGAACAGGAATTTTATGTTCACTAACTTTTTTTTTCTCGAAAATCATGCCTTTTATGAGAATATGTAAAAAGTATTGTAGAGCCGGACAGTCCACAGATGACAATATGGCGCATGCGCACTGCATGTTGGATACCTAAGGCTACAAACACAAACTCGGAAATTCATTCATTCATTTAATACTCTGTCTAACGACAGGTCCAAAGCCTCTTCCAAAGCGTGCTTTCCACATAGTGCGATCTAGAGCTTCCTCCTTCAAATGAGAGTATCCTCTCCTTTCCTTAAGGTTATGCAGTAGCTTCTTACGTCTTCTTCCTCGTCTTCCTCTCACTTCTATCCCCCCTTTTATCTTTCCTTCAATAACCCGTTTTAGAAGGCAGTTTCTACGCAAAATGTGACCAATCCAGTTAGCCTTCCGTTTACTTATTTCATATAGGATATTCCTCTGCTCATTGACTCTAAGTAATGCTTCTTCATTTCCTACACGATCGGTCCAACTGATCTTTTCCCTCCTTCTCCAGCACCACATTTCAAAACTTTCCAGGTGTTTCTGATCCACTGCCCGAATCGTCCAAGTTTCAGCACCATAAAAAGCTATGCTCCAAATGTAGCACTTCACTAGCTTCTTCCTCAATTCCAAGTCCAATGTGCTAGTAAAAAGAGCCCTCTTCTTGGTGAATGCAACTTTAGCCATAGCAATCCTACAGTTAATTTCACAAGTACATCTTCCATCATTTGTTAAAATGCCACCCAAATATTTAAAAGATTCCACATTCTTTAGTTGTTTTTGGTCTATCATAATTGTTACTGTGAATGGTTGTCTTGAAATTCTCATTACTTTTGTTTTATCCACATTCATTTCCATTCCATAGCATCCTCCAATTTCAATTAGTTTATCAATCATGTCCTGTAGCACCTTTTCTTCCTTAGCCAGTAACACAAGGTCATCTGCATATTTCACAGTGTGAATGTTTTGTCCGCCTATATTGAAGTCTCTAAACCCTTCCAGAGCTTCCTTGGTAAGGCATTCGCTGTACAAGTTGAACAGAATTTGTGACAAACAGCAAACTTGTCCAACTCCTCTTCCACTCTTCACACTTCTTGCCACCCCTCGGTTCAGTCGTAATTTAACACTCTGAGCCATGTACAAGTTGCTAATCTCAAAAAATGTAATGTTTTTTATTTTCCGCTACAACAGTTGCACGAAAACGCTTCGATGTTGCGTTGTATGTACATTGCCTGTCTTGTTATATGAAATGAATGGGTCTGTTTTTATCTGATGTGATGTGTTACGTTTCTCTGACGTTCATAATTTTTTGGAATCACAAATCGTGTTATGGACTCCATGTTTTGTTACCGTAGTTACTACGTAAATAAGGCATTTGAAGGTTACATGCTCAATGGTACCATTTGTACTTCGTTTATTAGCTGCAGAAGGCCATGTGTATCTTCTCTTTCTTAATTAAAATGGTAATTATTTTGTTTGGCTCTTCTTATCATTCGTGCATTGCTGCAAATCATTCATCGTCTCTTGCCTTCAAGGTCGGGCCAAAATGCAAGTGCCCTATTTGCATGGATGGTGTTGTTAAGCAATACAGTCACGTCTTGTCACGACCACACTACTATGCCTTGTATTGGACTAAAATAGTCTGTACTAAATTAACATGTAACGCACTTGTTGTTTGTGGTCTTTATTTACTCGCTGCCATCACAGTTC
>Ga0123352_10019696_pt1 | contig 10757 bp, 7 predicted proteins | sample TergutLab28metaG_FD_89700 | JGI IMG/M metagenome (GOLD analysis project Ga0123352, IMG submission 89700) | Labiotermes labralis P1 segment gut microbial communities from Petit-Saut dam, French Guiana - Lab288 P1 | ecosystem: Host-associated > Arthropoda: Insects > Digestive system > Gut ... | reverse complement strand
TGACAACACACAACACTCACAACAGACCAAACATCCATGCCCCCGGTGGGATTCGAACCCACAATCTCAGCAGGCCAGCGGCCGTAGACCTACGCCTTAGACCGCGCGGCCACTGGGACCGGCCACTATATTTGTGTGACTCGGAAAGCGATTCTGGCTTTCCAGCGCCACGTCATTAGCGGAGGGCCTGTCATTAAAGCGACTGACACGTGGTGTCCTTCTTGACAAACTGTGAGACAAGAAATTCTCTGCCATTTGTGGAGTCGAAGGGTTCTTTGCCGTGTTCACAGGAACCAGACTGTTTTCAGCCAGGTGGATGCAGTCTACACCTTTACACCGTGTATTTTTAAGGCGTCTTTTAATAATATCCTCGCACCTACGCCGGGCTCTTCCAACTTGAATGGGTTTCCGACAGAATTACTGTTTGAAATTTTCATCATATAGTGATACAGTTTCCTGTCTCATTCTCTTTGATTTCATCACCTTAGTAACGTTTAGTGAAGAATGTATACAAGCTGTGGAGCTTTTCATTTTCTCCATCCTCCTGTCCCTTCATCACTATTAGGCCCTAGTCTTCTCAGTGTGTTTTTAAATATTTTGTCCCTATACTTTGCTCCAGCAATTGTCGATACCAGTAAGGGGCGGAACAAGGATGAGACCCAAGTGATGGGGTGAATGAAGACTGGGAGTTTTCCGCTGAATTGTTCGTGTCCAGTAAATTACAAACATAAGCTTGTATCGTCAAACCAGTGAAACATTTGTCTGTATATTCGCGCGTCTGGAAAGTAGTTACGAATATTGTTTCCATAACAGTGATAAAAATAAATAAATAAATATTGCTGATTTTTATGTCCTGTGCGTATTTCAAAATTTTATTGGCGAAACTCAGAAATGCACTAATCACAAATCCTGTCTCCGGGCTGAGATGCCAACACGTTGCATTTGAGATACGGAGGAGGATAGCTTACTGCTCTGCAGCATTTTATTCTTAGTGGTTAAGTCGAGGTGTTGTAGTGTGCGCTGTTAACCTGTCTTATGGGTCTGACCGTCACAAGACATTCGCTGAAGTAACGCGAAGCGTCTATTATGATAGGCTGCAAGATATTCACTATTATGTCGTATAGTATCGCGTATTAAAGCTGGGTTCCATGTGCACATAAGCACGGCTTTCATTCCGCCATTGCAATCCTTTGGAGCCGGGATAGCTCAGTACGTATAGTGACGAGGCTACAGGCTACGTGACCGAGGACTCCTGGTTCGATTCCCGGCAAGTGCAAGGAATTATTCTCATTTCAAAAATACACCAAGACTGGCTCTGGGGCCCACCCATCGTTTTAAGCGATGTGTACCGGCGGTAAAGCAGCTGTGGAGTGAAGGCGTACAACTCACCTGCGTGTCGTGCAGAGGTTAAAAGTGCGGGGAGACACATCCTAAGTCGTCTGTGTGCAGGCAGTGCGTCTACAGAGGCATTGTTCACATTTCAGGAGTTAAATAAAGGATTATGATTTCTTAATCTAAGGACGGTACGTTTTGACGCATACATAACGAGTTAGCTCGACAGAGTCCAGCTTCTTTACATTCTTCCTGTGACATTTTCTTCCTCCTGCAGCCAAAGTAACTGACTTAATATTCAAATTTTCTTTCTTTACATCTTTATTTATTTTCCTTCTTTCTTCGTGTTCCTGTTTCCGAACTTCAGGTATCCGTCCGTCTCCATCGAACTGTTGCAATAGAGCTTGCTAAATTGATGTGGTATGATGTGGTGTCAGTGTTCTAAAGGTTGTCGAGTTCCAGTCCGGAGTGCCGTCATGTTCTTGAGATCATGATGCATTCATCTCAGAAAAAAAGAGCCTCGAATCGAAAGTGCGCATAAACTCCAGCTGCGGGCTCGACGGACTGGGGATCGAATCCCTTCAGGGGCAAGAGATATTTTCTTCTGTGGAACAGTCCAGACTGTGTCCGGGGCACACCCATTGTCGTCTTCAGTTACTGCCGAAGCTTTTTTCCTAGGGTAGAGATGAAGGGGCGTGAAGTTGACCACTCACCGATATCTGGTGTCTAGGCTAAGAATAAGTGGATGTACTCCTCCACTCCCCTATAGCCTTCTTGGCGTGGACAGGAACAACTTCGTCTTTTCTCAAAGCAGAACCAGCAAAATACATTGTTATAGGGAGAAATCCATATTTGTTTATAATCAGTCTCCTGCATGTTTTGGCCCATCTGGGCCGTTATCAAGGAGACTGGTATGAACAATTAGTGGGTTCTTCGTAAAGACAGTGTATTTTGTTGGTCATCATTTTTGTGATGCAGGAAATAAATGCAGGGTAATATCTAACTCCATAGATCTGAAACAGTCTCTTAGGCATTTGGTACGACTTCCTGCACGGCGGGTCTGCCCTTCTGCCCTTCATGAAGCACGAAGAAACACTTCACAAATATCGTGGAGCTACTTCTTGCCTCGATCGTTAATGAAGTTTCTCATTATGTAAGTTTCTTCATCCTGTTACTGCCTATCTTTGGGTGAAAATGCTCTACTCAGCTCTTCGTTGTCACAGGCCCTCAATCTTTGTTCGTCCCTTAAAATGAGAGAATTTTCACGCTCATAAATTAGCCAAAATTGAATCTTAGGTGAGTGGTTTCTAGTTTAATTTGGTCACAAAACCCTTCCACACTCTAAAAAGTTTTGCGGATCCTTTTATGAAATTTTGTATTGTAAAAACCTTGGTCATAAGTAATAAGGATAATAATAAATAAACGTTAAACAAGTGTATGATATCATTGTGTTCTTGAATTGCACATTTCGAAATAAAAATCATATTCATATGTACGAAATATTAACCTTAAAAATATGCGGCTACATAAGAAAGAAAGACTAATTTTTAAAATATTGTTATTTTTTTATATTAGTTATTTGTTCTCGCATTGCAGCAGTTCAGAAATGTTTGAACGAATGAATCGTTTTCAAGTATAATAGTCCATTTTATTAAGTCTGTTATGTTTAAATAGTCATTTCTTATATTCGAATGGAATTTCTTGCTGATCCCCTGACGTTACGCCGTACACCATCCGGGAAACTTTACTGCAGGTGAGGAACATTCTTCTTTTCTGATTTTTTTAAAGTAATAATTCTATAAATTCATAATCTGAATTTATCTTATGTTTTTCCTGCATGTATCACTACTATTTTCCGTCGCAATGAAACATGTATTTGTAGTAATAGAGGACTCACATACATGTGAGGGAAAGTTATGCGTTCGGAGTAATACTTCGTTTAAGTATTACTGTTTGAGTCAATACTGAGCCGTTTAAACAATAGCCGTTTACCTATAAGTAATATCGTGGTTTTACTGGTGTGTGTGTATGTAATGCAATATAAATAATTATTATGTAATCGCCTTATTATGCGTGATCGCATATGGAGCGTAAGCTAAGAAGCGTCGGGAGTTTTCCCCCAAAAGTGATCAACTTCCTGTGATATTCAAAAGTGGATGCGCGCTCCGTTAACTGCCGTTCGTTGGATCTGTGTTCGTTCGCATCAGTAACTGTTTAAAATACCCTTTGTATACAACTTGTATGTATTTTACAGTTTTTATACATTTTAAATTAACTAATTTTATGGTCTATAAAAATTCTTCCACGTGATTTTGTACGATCCATAATGATGGCGGCTAGCAGAGACGTGTAGGATCGTTAATTAATAAATATATTTTTCTGCGCCCTACTTTGTTGGTATTTTTGAATTATCATTGCATACCATGTCTTTTCGCGAAGTCGTGTTTTTTTTTTTTTTGTTCTCAGCTTTGTTCGGTTCAGACCCTGACACACATCACACTCGGAAGCTTTGTTTTTGTTTTTGACTCCATCGGGAATCGAATCCACGACCTTCCGGCTTGTAGCTCAGCAGTTCCTCGACCAACTGCACCACGGGGCTCACTAAATGCAGTTAATCCCATCTAATCTGTTCGGTTCTTGGTTTCGTTTGACCCAGAAGTCGGGACTGGCTCTGTCTATTGCGCCCAGCTGAATAGGTGCCTCCCTAGCATTTAACCTGATGATGGAAGCGGGACGATGGGCGCAGTGAGGAAACTGAGCGACTGAAAATGTGTCTTTCGCCTTAATTTTCATGCAATGATGTAATGCACCTGAAGCATGTTACGTTAGTGTGGAAACGTTTCAGTATTTTTATGAGCAGTTTTCGGCTTTGAAGAAATAAATTTCTGAAGCCGAACACCCGCATTGTACTGCTGGTGGCTGGGCTGGGCTGTCTGCGGATCAGGTATATATAGTGTATATCACAGCGGATGGCAAGTTTACGATTCGCGGCGTACACTGTTCTGTCAGATGCACACTGTGGACGGTTTGTAGGCGCACACGTGTATCTTTTCCCATATTTAGAGTTCGGTTATCGACCAACTGAAAGCTTTGCAGAGAGCGAAGCTGTCACAGCTTATCACACTAGCAGCGGTGACATGTCAGACGTGAATAACAAGGTTTTAATTCAGCTGATTGTACAACCATGTTCATACATGGTAATGAGCTGCACCGAACGTTGTTAATATTTTATTTGGTTCAGTTTCTATTACTGATAGCGTCATCGACTGGCTCAGCTGTGACAGTCGCCCATTGCAAGGCAATGGGCAAGCGATATGTTTGAGAACAAACACAGGAATTGGAATTATGAAATATAAGCCACGGATTTTCAATACCCGAAATTCCAACAGTTTGTTCACTTGCGTTAACCGAAGTTTCCCTGCGACTATCAGTTAATGTTTACACACCTAGTTATACCACAACAAAGTTCCAAGACACCTGAAGGAGAACCAGTTTCATAAACGTCACGTAGCTCTCTCTACGTGTTCCTGCACCCTTTTAGATCATGGCGGTTCCGCCGTGTGAATTCGTTTCATTTCGAGTTGTTGAGTGCATTCACAAACCGTCGTGTTTAATACGCGTAGGCAATAGAATCGTAAAATTTGTACCCTCACCCTTCCTGCCAAAGCCGTGTTAGTGCTTGTAACTTAAGAGGCCTAGCGGCGAGTTTAATATAAAGTAACCTGTCGTAAAATCAGGACATATTCCTAAAAGTTACAGTGACTAATCGGCATTTAAATTTGGGAATGTTTGAAACCGTTTAGCTCAAAATATTTTCTTTCCATGTCCTCTTCTTAAATACTAACAAGGCAGGCAATGTACGTACAACCTAGTATTGAGGCCCTTTGGTGCCACCATTGTTGCGGTGTGAAAGCAGTAAGTATTATATATTCTGATAGTGCTTTTAGAGCCTTGGGTATCCATCGTGAAATGTATATGCGCCATATTGTCATCTATGGCCTGTCCGGCTCTACAATATTTTTCCACGTTATCTTATAAACAGCACGCTTTTCGAAAAAAAAAATACTGAACATAAAATGTGTATTTGTGGGCCGGTAGCTCAGTCGGTATAGTGACTGAGCTATGGGCTGGACGGTCCGGGATCGAATCCCGGTGGGGACGAGATTTTCCGCCCGTCCAGACCTGCCCTGGGGCCCACCCAGCCTCCTGTAAAATGGGTAACGGGTCTTTCCCGGGGGTAAATGTGGCCGGGGCGTGCTGCTGACCACTCAACCCCTTCTAGTGCCGCGGTCATGGAAGAGTAGAGCTATACCTCTACCCCTAACGGGATCACTTTACCTTTTTTAAAATGTGTATTTTGTTTTTCGCTATAACTTTTTCCTGAAACGTTTCTCATTCTACGAAGAACTGAGCGAGATATAGCTCACTGAACGCAATAGTTGCACAACTCAAAATTACGCATTTGGAGTTAATACCACAGTTGAGCGCAAAAATATGAAAACTACCTCCGACATTACCGGCATACTTGTTTGTTGAAGCATTACGCGCTAGACGTTGAGAGTGCCGTTGTAGCACGTTATGATTTACTCTTGGTTCGTCCGTCAACAGTGGAATCTCTGCAGTTTGCCTCCGACTGTGACAGCGAAGATGTGTGGTATGTGCATGTAACACTGGCACTTCTTGATTTGAGGCCGCTGTTGAATAATTACTTCTATAACATTCCGAGATATGCCACTGGTATCGGTTGATTACACTATTCGACCTGTGTGGTCATTATTTAACAATTAGTTGACTTTCATTATGGACAGGAAAACGAGGATAGCAAATGGAGAAGAAGAAATGCTGCGGCACATTGCAGTACGATAAGTTGATCTGATTACTCTTCGTCATTTTTATCTCGGAACTTTTAAGATACGCACGGCACCGACTTGAATGCTGGAAATGACTACTGGGGTTATAAAATTGTTACGTTTCTTTACTGTTTACATATTACGATTTCAATTATTCGAATATTCATTGCTTGATTCGCTGTTGTTTTACAGATTTAACCCTCACAAGTGTGCCATGTATTACAATGTTTAGAAAAAATATTTATCATTAATGTCTTATAAAACAATACAACCTTCGACATTCTCACCTTCTGTCATAAAATTTAGAGGGAAAATGTAACAGCTTAGCTTGCGCGGTTCAAAACATTACAAACACAAACCGCCAAGTGTGGCTATTTTTTGGTATTTCCGATACTCAGGAACTAACATTGGGAACTAATGTTTCTCTTTTCGCAGTTACATTTCATAGAACTCATGCTTGAAATTTCGATTCTTTTTAGGCCACAAAAGAAATCGGGCTGAACACGAGTAGTTTGTGATGCTTCAGAGTCCAATACGCGAACTTCACCAACGATGTTAATAACGAAACTGTCACACTGAACGCCGAATCTCGAGAAGAAAGTTTAGATTGAGGTAGTGAAAACTGTCTCTACCTTCAGTTATAATTGTCTACTCATTATTTTATTAGGGCCAAATTTATTAATCCGAATTTAATTTGATGTCCTTCCAACCACAGATATTTACATTATTTTCCTTCATATTCCTAGTGGAAATGAGACTCCAACTCAAAGCCAGGTTAAGCTGATTATGAAAATAGGCTCTGTAGCAAACTGACACGGCAACGTAAGTATTTAATGTGCTGTTTGAACTGCTTCATCGTCTATGCTTGCTTGTGCAGGATGAACAAACAGAAGCATGTGATGCTACTGCTTGACCAAAGAGCGTATCATCATCCGAAACTGGTGACTCAGACGCCTACTCGAATTATTCATTAAGTGATGCTTCTTATTCATACACTTCTGATAGGATTTCTTCATTTGATGGGATCAACGTCTGCATTGAATGAACCACAAAATGCAGATTTGACCACAGAGAAAGAAAGCAGGACGCTGTGGAGCAGAAAAATAAAGTCAGGCGTGCCATCAGAATGGAAAAGAAATAAAACTACATTGCTACGAAATTTAGGACAGGCATGCAGAACCTTTACAAGAGGTACTGAAATACCTGAACGGAAGAAAAGTTCCCCTTATTGGGCTACTTGTAGACTGAAATAATGTTCGAAGTTCTCGGAGTGTTGGGAGTTATCAATGCTCCAGGAATTCTGAGTTTAAATTTGTTCATGTCACATCAAGAAAGACTAGAAAGTCTTTGAAGTTGTTTCAGAATGTGCAACTAAAAAAAAATATTTTGATTCTATTCCCATTTCCAAAAGAAAGTATGATCATCTTCAGTCCTTAAAAAATAATAAAATTCTGCCACATTGCCATTCAAGTTTTTTACAACGGACTCAAATTTGAACAAGATTTATTTCAAGTCAGTGGCATTAGTTTAGTTACATTCTTAACAAGAGTATGTTCCCATGTTTGTAAGACAGTAAAAAATTTATTTGATTTTGTAATAAAGTTTTTCCTTATAAAATGGGTGTTGTTTTTAAGAATCCCGACTTCAGTCACAATTGAGAACTTAAATTTATGAGTAATTTTTTGAACAGTAGTGGCTCAACCCAAAACAGGGCTGGTAAATTTGACTAAATTCTTAACAGGGGGTTGTGAAACACAGCAAACCATATAAATGTTACCTGTAGACGACCAAAATACAGTTAAACTCAGTATCAAAACATTTCCAAAAGATTAAGACCCAAGCATATTTGTAAGTAAATGTTCTTTTACCCATTTCTCAAACACAGTTTTTGAGTTGTGCCACTATTTCATTCAGTGAGCGATATGATCAAAATGTGTATTGGTCCTCACGTAAAGTACACGTTGTTCTTGTCAGATTGTAATGAAATTTGAATATTCTTGACAGATTTTTCGAAAAATACTATCACTTTTCATGAAAATCCGTTCAGCGAGAGCCGAGTTGCTCCATGAGGACGTACAGACATGAAGAAGCTAATAGTCGCTTTTCGCAATTTTGCCAACTCGCAAAAAATTAAAATATATCATTTAGGCCGTCGTAATCGTAATTACTCGTTCTGTACCATATTTCAAATATTAGTGTTATATTGCCTCGTCAAGCAGTGTCACGTGACGTGTCAGTATTATTCACCCAATAGTCTGTTGCCATCGTAGCTAATTTTTTTTTCGGGTAGTTCAAACGTATTTTAACGCAAAGATTAAAGAGTTTTCGTTTACGATTACCTCAATTAAATTTTCTTCGTCGCTGGAAATTATGCTACAAAATGTCTAAATACTGCCTACTTCATATGCACATATGTACACCAGTTCAGTGACAATGGAAGGTATTTGTAGCTGCATATCTCGTAGCGATGTCGGTTTCGGTAGGTTTTGTATTTGGTGCAGGTCTTAACAGCGTGACTCCGTCGGCCCAAACCGAGTGAAGTAGTATTAGCCTTCTAAATAAATTGAATGTTAACTGTGATGACAACTGATCCACCAGTTTCTGCGTAGTGCACTATGTGTATTGGTGGCATGCATGTTCAAGTTATTGTTTTTTGCTGTCGGACATAAGATTTTGCCGACATGTTGTTTCTCCCAGCAATGAACGCCCAGTCATGCGCACGTTCTGTCCGCTGTGACGCAAGCCAGCTATGTCAGACAAGGTGTGACGTCACATTGACCATGTGACTGCGTTGGTACCTGGCTGATAGTGCTGTGCTGCCAAGGTAGTGACCAGAAACGCGAACGTTTTGGCTGTTTGTGAATGTGATTAAGATGTAAGCTGAAAGTTCTGCGTTTGAAGTTCCAGTGTTAAGTGTTTGCGTATTGTTTTGTGCCTATGAAACCAGGTAGATCAGAAATAAATGGATATCTTGGACGATAGACGGAATTTACTTAAGTTGGCTGGAATATTTAATTTTTTTGGTTGGTATCGACATGTATAGTGCAACAAGTGGTTAGTGGTGTGCGTATGAAGTTCTGTGTTTTAAGTACGTAACAAGTGGTGTAGAAGGTACTTCAGAAGCAAGTAACTTCAAACCATCCAGGTGCAATATCCTTGTTCGTTAGTTTTCTCCGTTACTTTGACTGTCGGGCCAGATTGCAGGTGTAGCGTTCGTCGCAATATTGGTTACATTTAACCAATCGAAGAACGCTTTGTAGTAATGGAATCTCATCCTATTTACCACGTACCTGCTACGTTACAAGGTGGCGGATTTAAAACCATCTCATTTCGCGGAGCGTCTGAACCAGCAGTCTGAGAAACACCGTACAAATTTGACTTTTTAATGCCACAATTCTAACTAGCAATATTGCAGCGGAAAATGTATATTGTGTCTTTGAATTGAATGGAGTGGTATTCGGTTCGAGCCCTTCCGGGCCCAATGCACCTAGGCATTTAAGACAGGCCCTTTGTGCCCCATGTTCTGTTCTAAATTAGAGGAGCCCTGTTCCTTTAGCAACGTTCCAGACATAGTCTTACACATATAATAATAATAATAATAATAATATAAAAAGGTAAAGTCACTTCATACATCACGATGGCATGTAGGGGGATTAGAGGTGTAGCTGCACTCACTGTTAACTGCAACACTAGGTGTAGGTTATTGATATGTAGAAGCTTAAGTAAATAAATTGAATAAACTGAGCCTGCTAACCACATATGATGTGGTGGACAGAGCATATACTCTTGACTCCCGGTGTGATATTTTACGCTGTGCGTTTAGGAAGTTGATTTTCTTCGAACTTGGTAACGCTGCGTTATCAAGCCAACTGCATCAGTTCTTCTGTGAAGACAAATTATTGTGCTGCTTCTTAATAACTGAAGATCAGTGTGGATTTTAGGGCAGTAGATTAACCACCGATCAAATATGCTGAATGTCTTAGGTATCGGGACTGGAAAGTGGGAGCTTCGGCAGAACGCATAGAATCATTCTTTTCCCGTTGCATAGGTCTCTAATCGTAAATATTTGTTAGTAGTATTATGTGTGTGTGTGTGTGTATATATATATATAAATATATATATATATATTAAAATCTATTGCAGACATTCGGTACGCGTCAAATTTGTCGGATTTAGTTTCAGACTTTATCCTACCCGCGTTTGTATTTTTTTCTGCTAAACAGTGTGTCTAGCCTATGTTGGCACCAAATTCCACATTCAGCGCCCACATGGACATTATTCACTACCGCAAAACTGGACGCTTCAGGCAGTTTTCGCAAGGCCGTCATTCTGTTATTTTACTTATGTGCATGTTTTTCCAAGACCATTTACCATACGTCATTTCAGAACCTAACATAAAAATGGCGCTTGTGTCCATCTCTCAACGCATGGTCGCGCGTCAGGAATGAAGTTACGAACGTACAGCCTTGCGGCGTGCTCCTTTTGCATGACGTCCATACCAAGTTTCTTGAAAATCGGTCAACTAGATCGAAAGTTGAGGGGGGGGGGGGGGAGCACCGAAAAACAAAACGGGGC
>Ga0123352_10019694_pt1 | contig 10757 bp, 8 predicted proteins | sample TergutLab28metaG_FD_89700 | JGI IMG/M metagenome (GOLD analysis project Ga0123352, IMG submission 89700) | Labiotermes labralis P1 segment gut microbial communities from Petit-Saut dam, French Guiana - Lab288 P1 | ecosystem: Host-associated > Arthropoda: Insects > Digestive system > Gut ... | reverse complement strand
GAATGCTGGATGTATCTTAGCAAACTATAAGCAGTATCCAAAGTAATACACCTTGATACAGGCACTCCTAGTGGATGGTGCAAAGCTTAAGACCCACACTGCAAGGTTGGTGATGCTGAATTGAACCTCCTTCAAAAGCCCAGGCAGACAGCTTCCCATTCACAATGTCACCCCAGGAGTGCCACGAAAGAAAAATTACATGACATCATAGAGTAAACTTTAACACACTATATATCTTTATTACTTGTCATAAGTTACTTGTTTCAGTGATATGAATAAATGTATAAATACAAATCAAAAAAATTATAGTGTGAAATTAAATTCAGCACTGAAAAACACACTCACCCTAGATTGGTACACAGACACGTCAGACTCACTGCGCAATAACTGGGACAGCAGGATCTCCCTGGTGGCCCTCAATCTATAGTCAAATGTCTCGGCTTCCACGTAGAAAACAGAAGAATGTCATGGATCCTTGTCAAGCACCATATCAAAACAGTAATGATTACTGATGTTTCAACTATGACCAGAAAATATCTGGCAGGAACTTTTCCAACATCAGTAATCTTTACTGTTGCAACACAGTGCTACATCCAAGGATCTCACAAGAAACCGAGCCTTAGGCACATCTGCGGTGCTGCTTCCACGTTCTTTCTTGGGTGGAGAATCAGTCCCTTAATGATGCATCTTCACCACTGTTAAGGGATAGTAACAAATTCTCACATTACTAAATATTATTATACATATCACCAAGAGTGGGTTCACTCTATGTCACTCTCCTCTCTATACAACCAAAGGCAAATTCTGTAAGAGATGCATAAAATAACACTAAAGAATACCACATAATTTTCATATAGTTGTGGAGTTACATGTGCCAAGTAATACGGCCAGTCGTTGGTAGGGCCCCTTTGTCTTATTCAGGTATCTCACTGCTAGGTCTGAAGCTTCAACTGCTGTAGCCATAACTACAGCTACATGGTGAACTGACATACCACTGTCAAGCAGCACAGCCATGCTGAATTACATGTCTGTCTTCAACCCTCTACTTAGAAGCCCTGCTCAGACCCATGTACTTTAATTTAACTGCCTTCCTTATTTGTAAGTTATGCTTCAACATACTAGAATTTATGCACTATCATGTAAGAATGTATATGATACACAGGTACAGATGAGGATAAATGTGATGATTCAAAGGCAGATTTCTGTGTGGAATCAAAGTATGTATTTGATCAATTTCTAAGGTACCATATGAATATTCTTTTAAGAGATTTTAATGCAAAATTAACAAGAGATGCTATTTTCAAGCCAACTGGGAATGACAGATTACATGCCAATATTAATGGCAATGCTGGTGCAGCAAGAAACTTGGGCACAATGTTCCAAAATCAAAATATTCCCAAATTAAAACACATTAAAATGAGAATATTTTTTCTACCATTAAGTTCAGAATCCTCTTTGTCTCTGATCTTGTTGACTAGCTGAAGGAGCTTCCAGACAATGCAGAACAGAAGGTGAGTGTTCCATTAAATTTCAATTCTCAATGATTCCTTGGACCTTCCGAAAATAATACTCTACAGAAAAGTTAAAAATTAAAGGCAAAAAGGCTCTCTTTTTTTCACACACCTTTCATTCACAGTGAAACTATGAAATATCCCAGAAGTTTTCATAGCTGGGACAGCACCACTCAATAAGACTGTGCTATGGGATATATCATAAGGAACTGGGGTGCAATTCCAGGAAGAAGCAAGTGTGTTTTCTCTTATCCATAGCAGCCACACAGGTTATGAATGTGTGGAATTACACCTCCACCTGTGATAAATAGGCACATGGCCATAACTTTATGACACACAGTCTAAACACTACGTCACACAAAATATGGTATTTACCTGACTTCAGACATATCACTAAAAAATCACAAAACACACTTTTTATTAAATACTGTGTGTGTGTGTGTGTACCTACACACACAGGTGCATGAACATGATGCATGTTTGCAACCTACTGCCCAAACTAACTGTCCACATTACATTCACCAGTCTACTGATAGCTGTACATCTGTTTCCCATATACAGCTCACATTCTGTGTAGCTTAACAATTCAAATCACAGCTCAGTACCAACGGGAAAGGAAATCTGATTTACTGTATACACATACCTTTAGTGCAAACAAAGTATAGGGAGAGGTGGGCAGAGACAGAATTCCCTTGTACTCTTCTTGTAGATCACTGGTTGCTGACCTCTGGGACATGGACCCCATTTGAATGATGGGGGGAGGGGGAAGAGCAAATAAAAAACTTCTTTTTTGACCAAAATAATTTTTCCTATATCTACATGCATTTCTTTATACACAGACAACTAACCATTAGTTATGAAATGTGTATCATAACCAAAATCAAACAGATTTGAACTGGACTGCTGAATTCAGTTCATGCACTCCAGTAAGCAAATACAGCCTATCGCATGTTAATAGTATATGTTACCATTTTCAAGAGTAATGTAACTTAAAAGATTTTTATTACTTTTAACATCATTTGTTGATGGCTCCTGCAGCTGTTTTTGTTGCCCTATAGCTTGCCCCATTATTTATTCTACAATTGACTGGTGTTGGTGTGAATAATTTATACTTTGTATAATTTATGCGCAATATAATTTAAAGCAGTTTGCTTCTTATGTACTTTGAAAATGTCACGTATGATTGGGCAACAGGATCATTTAAGAAATAAGCCATTACTAATTTCTTGTTGGAAAAGAAACTTCAAAATGATAAATGAATATCCTCTGGGGAATGACTAGGAACAGGGATATTAGTATATAAGGAGTGAGGAGATTTTGTAATATGATACAGGTTAAGACCCAATGCTGCAGATGATGTGACATATGGACCTTGTAGGATGTTACTTGCTGCCGCTGAATTTGATGACATCATTCATGACTTGCAACTCCGCTTTCTTCACTGATGCAACCAACACTGTCAAGAAACAAAAACAAATAATCACAGTATGCATGACTGCATTCCAGAGAGTTACTTGTCAAATGTGCAATCACTGTGATGAAATATGTATACTTTCCTGCACCAAGGGCTTTTTGGATGTTTTCTGGATCATGAATGCAGCCCTCTGTCACACAATGCTTGGAAGTGCAGCATTAACTGTTCACAGCAATGCCGGCCTAGTTTTGTGTGCATACATGTGCATGTGATTTTGCAAGCAAAAAACATATCAAGAAGCTGTGGAGCCAATGGTAAAAAGGACAAAGCTTTCAGTTTCACTGTGAAGTCTGAGATTACATGAACCAGTGAAGAGATAAATTGGTGGGCATTCTCAGAACAACATTTTGGAAGGGAATGAAAATTTCATAAAGAATCCATGTGCAGCTTTCCACGTATTCCTTGACATCAAGCTATGTTGTCAATCAGCCATGCAGCTGTTAAGTGTAAGACTTGCAGCCAGGCAGCTACTAGCATTCCTAAGTTCTACATACAGTGTGAGCCATATTTCATGAATAACTGGGGAAATGGCTTTGCTCCACTAAATCAAGGTTGGCACTAAATTGTGGTTATGTAAAGTTACATGCAAAAATTGCTGACCTCCTTATAAAACTGACTGCACAGGATTTTGGTTAAAGTACATGAATACTGACTGCTGTTTTGAACAAAATCACCATGTGATCATGATTTTATGGCACAGAGAAAATATTAATACTGTCCACTGTTTTGAACACAACAATTTCTGATACTAAACATGGGAGAAGAATACATTGTTAAATTTGGCTTTTGCTTTGGGGTGGAATCACTAAATGTAGGATTTCGTTGTACATGGTCAACTGTATGCTGTTCCCATTGTTCTCACACTTTTACACCATTCATGGCCAGAATGTGATGATGTGTTACACAATAAAAGCACAATGGGCACTGGGATACTGAATCAAAAGCATGAACGTAACAGTGGTTTTGATGTTTTACTTTGCTTATAACTTACTATTTACCAGTATGCTCATCCCTTGCTTTTCACAAGGGTTTTTTCCAAACACCCCCAGCCCCAAAAGTGAAAATCCATGAATAACTGATTTCCTCTCCCCCACTCAATATGTTAGTATTTTTTTGTGTTTTTCTTTCTTTTGTAGAAACATCATGATGGTAGCCCCGCCTCTTCAACTCCTTGAAGAACATGCTCAAAGACCTGTTCAAGCTGTTGAACAGTTTCAATGTGCCTATCCACTGAAGGATCTGACTTACGTATTTCTTTCTTGGGACAACCTTGCAAATTTGCAGAACTGTGAAGTATGAATCTGCAAAAAGCAAGGAATGAGTCTACTATAGAAAAATGGTACGCTCTTCAATTACCGGCACATTCCACATAGGCGCTACCCATATTGCAAGATATGTTTCCAATTCAAAAATGTATCACACAGTGACAAACTAGAACAGAAACTCAGGCATGTACCAAGGCAGGCATCAGCATCAATACAATCTATACGATAAAAATCATGTCAGGCTTCACTATTATGCAAATATTTCATTCACTCTCACATGATACAAAATTCTTTCTGGTATCAGACGAATTTGTACATGCCAAGGGTCATTCAAGACAGCCCTCTGATTCTGGATTTCCTTACCACACATACCATTCATAGGTTCAGACATGACACATACCTTTAATATAGGGACTTCTTGTTGGTTGATCTAGAGTGGGGGCAGGGAGGAATCCCTCAGTGTCCTTCCACACTCTGAAATCAATGACCTTATAGACGTGCAGAGGGGAAGGAAAGGCGAGTTCCTGGATCACTTTCATTCAGCCTGAAACCAACAGTATCCCCTGGCCCTTGGAACAGCAGATTCTTCAATGATGCTTCTCCACAGCTGTCAACAAATATCCTTGATCACACAAACAGCTGAGAATTACACCTCACCTATTAATGGCAGCAACATTCATAACCAGGTATCTATAAAACATTGAACACAAATGTGCCAGATAATACCAATTCAAAGTCAAGATAACACCCTTTCTCATTTCCAAAATCACACTCCACACTACCATCTTACAAGATGCTCACCTTTAATACAGGGACATCTCACACTTCAGTGCACAGTAAGAGAAGGTATCCTAAGTGATCTGTCCTCGGTAAGAACCAAGTTCTTAGCAGATGATTTGCAGAGTGGAGGTGGGGAATTCCCGAATGCTCCTTACTCATTCACACTGGGTTATCCTTCATCACATGTAGCAGAATATCTTCAGCAACGCTATTTTATGTCAGAAAAAGAACAGCAACAACTCTGTAATCATTATTACATTCTCAGTTACAATAATTATGAAGTGCAATCCTCAATGAGTATATAAATTCAAGATTTACAAACAAGAAATAAAATGGTGTCAATGAAGATTACTATCCTTCATGCTGTGAAACCCTGCAGTCAGCTGATGTTTTGGACAAAATGATGCCTCCAATTTCAAGGTCATATGGGGTCAGACTCTTGGTGGGCTCCATGCTCCAGTCACAGATGGGAATGTTCATTACCAGGTATGGCAGTTTCTCCACTGATGCCAATAACCTCCTATCAACAAACAGCACCATCTCTAAGCATACTTTCAAACTGTCATGCTAGAGCTATTTTATGCATAATGATGCCCTCATAGACTGCAAATCTCCCTTATAGTACAGTTACCCAAGGTGCTCCTTCACAGACTCTTCCCAGACACTACTAATTACCTGCCACCTGTATCTACGAGTACATAGTTAAAATCCCATGTATCTGGAGATACTTTCTTGTCAGAATACCCTACCCATCCATTGCATCATGTTAACTGAGACCATCTCTATATATATGCACATCACACACATTGTTCCTAACTCAGAGAAGAATAGGGTTGCTTGGAGGCCATATGTACCATAAACAGAACGTTAACTACACACTTAACCAAGACATTAAAAAGATGTCAAGTGAAAACACCACCTCTTGTCAGAGTTGCATGTTTCATTTTTTTTACATACTTACATTTAAGAAAATTTCACGGCCTGAGAACGTTTTTTAAACCCGCATATTAGGAAGGCATAAATGCAATTTATTTTCCCATAACCTGCAAAAACGTTTTTACTCCGGAGCATCCAGGCCGGCCCTGCGGTTCACTCAGCCACTAACCCAACGAGTACACAGCGCTCTGTCCTCTGGTTAGCGACCGTGACGTGAAGCTGACCACTCACCTCCATCTAATGCCGAGGTTAAAAATGAGCGGAGTTATACCTCTGCTGCCTCATACACCGTCATGTTGTACTAAGGGACAGTATCTTTACCTTACCCTAACCAGTGTGATTATAGTTGGGTCTACTGTGACGTTTAAATCACAACCTACTTCCCCACTTCATTTCTTTCCTTCCTTACCTACACTACGCATCACTCCTGACCTTCCAGTCTCTTACGTACTTCAATCGCAACACAAATCATATTGCCAAGTCTACAAAACGCAAGGGCCCCATATGATCTGGATGGCACCGTGAACGACGGTTCTCAAATGGTTCACGAAAACTTCATCATGTAGAGACCGTTTCTTTCATACGTAACATGACTGCAAGTGTGTAGTAACAAATACACACATATGACACAGGCTTATGGTAATTACATGACGTACACCACGCATCAACCAGCATGCTTAAACTTCACGCCATTTCTCCGCTTTCGTACGTTCCGCACCACAGATTACTCCTTGTTCCGCACCACGCTCCACATCACAGATAACAGACATAGATGAGATCACAGAGTATACATATTTCGATAACCCATTCCCTATTGAAATCTATTATATCAGGAATAATATAAGGAATAATCTAATACTACACGCTGTTATCCACGCTGCACTACCGCGCAATAGGCGGCGGGTAATTTCAAAAGGCTTCCTGATGCCGACGGGTACACTGTAAAAAAAGCCATACCAACCTTTGACTGTGTTATCAATCATTTACCTTTACACATTCCTTGTCTTTGTCCAATAAACTGTCTGGCTTTATCTCCTTGAGGTTGTGTGACAATAATGTTTTTATGAGGTGGCGTTGTCTCGGAGGTCGAGTAATTTGTTACACTGATTGAAGTTCAAAGCACAATCTCAAACACAGGTTCCATCAAAAGTTAGTCTACACTGGTACAACTCATGGCATAATCAGTGACTACAGTCAATTCATCACAGTCACATGCCCAAGGTTGTCCCCTTTTTCAGACATCCAACAACACTGCATAATGCTAACATATTTCTGGAATCACTGAAATAACTTCAGAGTACTGTTTCCCTGAAAACTTGGTGTGAGGGGAAGAAGACATACAGATATGGTATTGATGGGGCAAGTTGATACAAGACATGAGGCAGACCTAGGTGTGAATGGAGAGTATTAAAATGGATCTTTAACACACAGACTGGCAGGGTGTGTACTTAATTCATGTGGCTCAGGGGTGGGCTTTTGCAAACATGCCAATGGGCCCTTAGCTTGCACAAAATGTGGAAAAACTTGCTGAGGGCCTATTTTAACCTGTTCCATGGACATACAAATTCAAATTAAAAATATATAAACACTGATCACTAATTAACAGGTGCTGTTGAAATTTGTATTTCAGCACATTCACTAATGTTCACAGAAATTTAACCATTCAGTCCAAACATAACTGTAATTACTAAAAATGAAAATACCTACACCAATCATCAGAGACAAGTATTATTTTCTGTGTGCTAATAACTTATGACAGAGTGTAATTCAAACGAATTACCTTTGATAATCTCACGTCATCACAGAAGTTTAAAAATGGATGATTTGGTATGGTGTTATTTGCATTTTATGTAGAAGAATGCAGCTTCTAAATGTAATTTGTATTATTTGTATAATTTTAGTTGTGAGCGACCGTCTACTACTCTCCCATGATTTATTAACACAGTGGGATAAAAAAAGTGAAGACATGGCCTAGGCTGAATTAGCCTAACCTAAGCTGGCCTAACAGTCTGTCCTAGCACAGTCTAACAGCCTGATGTAGCCTAGCCTGACTTGTATAGTCATTTCTTTACTATGCAGCTTTCCCAAGAATAGTGGAGCTTTGCTTATTACAGCCCTTTGATTAAAATATGTTGAATAATTCTAAATATGATATTAAGTTCTGGAACATTTTGTGTAATTCATTTTTTTAACACTGCGTACATCTGTAAGTCCCCACAACTGTGAAAGAAGTTGATCTTGAGCAGCAGGATTCAGCTAGTCACAGGTACTGTACAAGAGAGGAAATAATCAACTCCACACTTCAGCATGACTCAACCCAGCCCACACCCTCCAAACACTAACACACACATGTACACAGACAAGCTCTGCCCTATGTGCAGTGTCCTCAGGCATATCATAATGAAGTTAATAATCAAAAGGAAGATTATTTTAATAAAAACACCAACTTTTACAAGAGACTATACACAGAAAATGCCTACACAGACAAATAAATTCTGTATGTCTTAACTTAGAGCACTCTGGATAATCAAGCTGACCACAGCTCAGTTAAGGTCAGTAATTGTGAACACTATGTTACAGAAAATTTGGGAGTGTTACCAAGCCATACCTCAGACCGATAACAGTCTAAAAGTCATATGTTCAAATTCTCATCCAAATTAGACTGGAAAAGTGGTGGCTCCAATGAAAGGTTTCTAGTTACAGGTCAACCGACAGGTCTCAACTCAAGTTTGCACCTAATGTACAGCATAGTATTTGAACTACAATGGAATCTGGAACACTGACAGTTTTTTTAATCTATAGCAAACTCTTCAGCATTTCATTCCAGGTGCCTAATTTGTCAGAATGTTCTCCATCTGATATAAACACAATGAAATCAGTGATACAAGTTTTTATATATATTTACCAAACCATCTTCTGTCATATGGCGATATCCAATTATGACACCCCCCTAAACTGTTTTGAACAACATACTTAAAAGTATAAGGATTTAAATTCTCCTGCTCTAGTCTCTCTTCCTCTTTGGCCATTTCCTCCAGCATCTGCTGACTCACTACCTTAGCAGCAAATGGTAACTTATGTGCCACCAACTCAAGAATGGGTTTCACCTGGAATACAAAAAAGGTATAAACACAAAACATTTCACTGTTGGTTAAAAGGTTAAATAATATCACATAAATAGTAAGGTAATAAAGCCCATCACAGAGATATTGCAGCAAGTTTTGAACTCAAGAGTTCAGTTTTGAAGATTTTGTTGCAGTGATGTGCTATGACTGAATGAGCAGTGAAGACCTGTGCAACAACAGCCCTTAGGTGGATGTCACAAGCAAGGTACATGAAGTGCACTTGTGCCAACAAATGACTTTGGACTCACATTTTTAGGTGGTTCATTATGTTTGTCTTATGAATTTTTTAGCACTAAAGCAAAAAAAAAAAATAGTTCAGCGTTGATACTGCATATCCATGCAGTTCTGATAACATACTTCTGTGATGTTTATAACTGAAATATTAGGCAGTAACTGCTTGGCATCAAAAAATAAATTGGATTCAAAAAATTGATCTAATGTTTACATTTCACTTACAAGGCACTTTCCCCCTTTAAGTTCTCTTTCATTTTTCCACTGAAAAACCTCTTATGCAAGAAACAATGCAGCATATTTATAATTCACTTATGTGCTGAAGTGTGTGTGTGTGTGCATATACAGGTGGTAGTTTTGTCACATATTTGAGCACTGCAGGTGCTGCTGAAGAATCCCACATCTGTCACGAATTTACAGCCTGCATTTCTGCTACAATTCAACTTCACCTGCTTTACTGGGAAGTCTCCATATGCCAACCTTCTGCTTATAAGCATGCCTTGCACATTCTGAAAAGTCTTCTCAACACACAATACAGTTTGTTTAATATCAGCATGGGTTCCGAACAACGTTTATTTGACACTACAATTCAAAGAACTGAAGAGTTCAATAACTGAAAAGAATCAAGACAAGAATTAAGAGAATCATTTCCATGGAATTTCACTGCACTTGTTTATAAACTCGGTTCTCTGGGCCCAGATACCCTTTGTTATCTTCACTCCTAGTCTGTAATTCTCCTCTTCTCTCATGCTTCGTTCTTGACAGCACTTCACAGATTCACTTCCAGTACACTCCATGGCTCAACTGCAGCACTTCAACATGCAACTGTTCATCCAATAATGCACTAACTTTTTCAGTGTTGACTGACTTGCTGCAGGCACTGCAGTATGCAAATTACTGGATCCTCGCTTGTAATACTACACAGTTTCCTGGCCCCAAGCCAACTCACAGCGCACTAACGGATCCTCACAGTTTCATGATCGCAGGCCAACTGACATCCACACACACTGTAACACTTTATTCTATGCCACACAGGCAGTGACATTGTTCCCTAGCAGGTGGTTTGGTTGGCTGGACCTTTTCAGAAGCTTCCTTGGGTTCCATCTGGAATGTTCGGTAACTGTGGTGACAGGTGTTAGCTGTTCTCATGTATGCAGCAGGTGCATAATTTTGCTCGGATGTAAGAAGCAGCTGACACAACATGGGACAGCATTACAACACTGTCATGGTATACCACAGTACAATCATGGTACAGTAAAATGTCGCTGTAACGAACGCCAGTATAACGAAATGTTCAGAATTGCGAAATTATTTTTTAGGCCCCTTCCCTTTTCCCTATTTAATGTGTGTTAAAACATTTCATTTTAACGAATTTAGAACTTTCAGTATAATGAATTAAAATTTTGCCTTCTGCATATGTTTAACTTTATTTTTT
>Ga0123352_10019693_pt1 | contig 10757 bp, 8 predicted proteins | sample TergutLab28metaG_FD_89700 | JGI IMG/M metagenome (GOLD analysis project Ga0123352, IMG submission 89700) | Labiotermes labralis P1 segment gut microbial communities from Petit-Saut dam, French Guiana - Lab288 P1 | ecosystem: Host-associated > Arthropoda: Insects > Digestive system > Gut ... | reverse complement strand
TTATATATATATATATATATATATATATATTTATTTATATATTTATATCTATATAATAGTAGACGATTTAAGGCTGGTTGGTCGGCTGATTCTCACCACGTCGGACGGGATCTTATATACAAGTCTGTGCATGTGGTGGGATTTGTGGTAAACAAAGGGGCAGTAAGACAGGGTTTTCTACAAGTACTTCGTTCTTCACTCGTCAGCGCCATTAAGCCGGTGCTCCATACTAAGTTCATCGTCTGTCGTCAGTGCTGTATAATCTCAGAAAGTGACAGCATCTCTAAGAATTTGTAACGCACTTAAGAAGAAAGCGAAAGCTTTATGAATATGTATGTTTATGCCTGTCTGGCCGTTGCCAAGCAAGCCCGAGGTTCTTACGTAGCTACGCAGGTGGCAGCTCTGCTTTCTACGTCATTGCATCTGAAGGAATGACTGTATATGGCTGTATAATTTGATTCAAAGCTTTAGCGAAAGACAGATGAAAGTTAGGAAGGAGGGGGACAGATACGCAAGGAATAAGTGAAAGGAAGAAAGGGGTAAGGGATGGAGACACGGAAGAAACAATTTCTCCTCGACTTTCAACGCACCTTTCCTGGTAGAGTGAATTAGTACTGCTAGGGTATAGGTCTGTACCTCTTGGGTGATTAAATCGATAAGAATAAGATTACTGGGGCGTGTGGCGTGAATGGTGGAGAGGAGAAATATGTGTAGGGCTTTGGTGGAGAAACCTGTAGGAAAGAGACTGCTTGGCAAACCTAGGCGTAGATGGGAGAGTAATATTAGAATGGATCTTTAAGAAATGCAATGAAAGTTTGTACTGGATTGATCTGGCTCAGGATAGAGACAAGTTCCCCTAAGACAACCTGAAGATGGCCAGTAAAGGCCGAAACATGTAGTTGTTCATTATACATCATTAAATACACCTCATGTGACACAGTTGTGTTCGACTACATGCCATTTTCCAAGTTTCACACACACAACGGGGATGACACACTTCCTAGATTGTGGACTCTCTTGAACACGGTAATGAGACTTCGATGTCCAAAAGTGAAGGGAATTTCTTGACTAACTGAGAAGCTATTAGCTTCTCAAGAAGGAGTTAGTTAGTTAGTTAGTTAGGTAGTTAGTTAGTCATTTACACAGCTAATTAATTTTTAGGTGAGACACTTAGTTAGTTAGCTAGTTTTTTAATTAGGCCATATATATTTCTTAGAAATAAACATTTTGTTGCGTAACGGAATGAGCTGAATGTTACGGATTTGTTGGTGATATAAAAAATTAATGAAAATGGATTTCACTATATCGCCAATCTGTTATATTGCCATTAGAATTTCTTACGTTAATTTCATTTTTATTGCTTCCGAATACTCCAGTTTCTTCGTGGACGATACTGCAAATTCTCCATTTGATAGCTGTTCACCTTATTCAAAAATGACTTTTTTTATGAGGATTCTTTTCCCGGATTTTGCTAAAATTCCACACGAATTACTAAAATTTCACTCGGTCTTCCGCATTAAGGGAAAGACATGTGCTGAGGTTATTTGATGATATTTCCGTAGAATACAGAAAATTCTTTTAGTATCTGAAGGACTGGCGGCTTCTCAAGGAGGACTCTTCTCCGTGAACATATTTCGATATTTAGGCTGTTTGTTGGGTAGTCGACTTTAACTAGTGTGCTGTGCATCAGGTAATTCTTCTGCACATTTTCTACAATTTTAGCCAACCCAAGCACACAAATGTCATTTAATTCACAATAATATATTAAAAAACATTTCGTACCTTATTGTGTAATCATCAGGGAATACATTAATTGTTGTTGTGTTTTGTGGCGCTGCGGCCCAACACGGACCATGACCTCCTCATTCTTGAGGTTTCTAGATCACACACAACGACGCATCACAGTCGGTAGGACTCCTCTGTACGAGTGATCAGCCCGTCGCAGAGACCTCTACTTGGCAACACACAACACTCAACACAAACATCCATGCCCCCGGCGGGATTCGAACCCACAATCTCAGCAATCGAGCGGCCGCAGACCCACGCCTTAGACGTGTAACACAGTTTAAAAACAAAATTTTTACAGTAAATACATCCAGTACGTCCACACGCTTCTCCAACTGACTGTGAAACCATTCCGTTTGCCACACATATTCATTCTGAGAGCAAGAATTACACCAGTTCTGCCACATTAGCCACAGATAGAAACATTGTTAGTGACTGTTTTGTACAAAAGCAGTTAATGTACTCCCTGACAATGGACCAGTAAGGTCGGAAACCCCTAGGAGTTTAATGTATTTGTGAAACTAATGACAATTGTGTGTTATTTTTGTTTAAAATTACAGAAATTTTCTATAAATTCTTAGCACATATTGTCAGTAAGAGGCACAAGTTGCAAAATTGATAGCAGAATATATTAACCTTGTGGCGCCGGAATTATTTTTTTAATTTTAGCACATCCTGTATATAAAATGTGAATAACACAGGAACCAAATACGTTAGAATTATGAAAGAAACTGCATTTTGAAGCGAAAAAACGGAGAGTTTATACTATGTTTAAAATATTCAGTACCTATATTTGTTGAATAAATATATAAAATGCAAATTTTAGAGGTTAGCGGTGCGGTAAGACCCCTAGAAGGGGTCGTTAGGCGTCAAAGGGTTAAAGAGATTTAAGTGACAGTTGCATGTTTTTGCGCTAAGAGAATAAAAGTTTTTTATCATTGTATTTAGACGCCAGATATAAAGACGTTACATCACAGATAATAATTTTATACTCTGACTGCCCATGCGGCGCCTCACTGTGTTATATCTTGTAAATACTGCATACACTTACCAGTGCATTCAACCGGCATAGTTGCCTAGCAACCAAAACAGCGCTGGGCATGACATGTTTGCACAATGCAACACATTTGGTGAGAGGGAAGGTGAAAGTGAAGGTGAGGATGGGAGAATTCTATATTGCAGACTGTTAAATTGCTGTTGTTTCCATGCCCTATTTTTATTTGTTCATTTTAAGTGACATTAAGCATGTAACTTACAATAAGGAAATGTGTTAATTCCACCAAAAGATTGTGTTAGTTGTCATTGTATTTCATTATTTCTTTTTTATTGAATCTTGTTTATATTTCATTGGGTATCTAGACTTAAAGTCATTTTACATTTTTTATCATATTTCTGTTGTTAAACAAATTTCTTTTAGTTTTTTGCCTATTGAAATTTACATTTTAACATGAATTAACATTTTGTTTCTCGCGTGTGAATTATGTCAATGTATTTCGTTTTTAGTTAATTGTTTGGTCAGTAGAGCTTTTGAGATTAATGGTTCCACGTGTAGAGGGAAGCAGTTTTTTTTCCGAAATACAGTGTATTGTTTCGAGTAGTTTTGTGACGATGGAAAACGTTTTTGTAAAAGCTGCTGATATTAATTTAGGTAATGGATTTTAAAGGTAGATGAAGTAATTGGTTTTTCAAAAGACAGTGAAAATTAATATAATATACAGGACGTTTCATAATGTACTCAGGGATTACAGAAATTTATTATAGGAAAACTGTAGGACACGTGTTTACAAAACCTGTACAGATAGAAACAACAACTCAAAAACTTTTCCCCCAGTAAGTTGTTTTTCATTGTAGTTTACATTTCTGCCGCTAGGCGATGTGAATGTATGTAGTGAGAAAATGGCCGCTCCGGGGGAGAAGTCGTTTTGTGTGTTGGAATATCACACAAGTGAGTAAGTCTGTGGTTACTGTGCAACGTGCATTTCGTGCAAAGTACGCAAAGGACCCGCCTAAAAGGCCTCGCTGACCTAAAGTCACGGATCATTGCAGCAGTGAAGAATATCGATGCACCCATGTTGACGTGTGTGTGGCAAGAACTTGAATATCGTATCGATATGTGCCGTGTCACCAGTGGTGCGCACATCGAACATTTCTAGTTGTCAAAAAAAAAACTTTTTCAGTTTTCCTGTGGCTGTGAACAATTCCATTAAGGTAGGTCTTTTGGTTTCCTTGTTATGAACGTTTGTAATTACGGAGAACATAATGAAACGCCCTGTATATGATTAGTGACTGCGAGATTGAATATATCTTTGTTGGTACGAAGAGAGAATAGTATATCATCATCATCATTATCTTCCTCCATGGATTAGGTCGTTTGACCTGTTCCGGCACCGACGCATTAACATCGTTTCCTGGGGCGTCCACGATCTCTTCTTCCTCGAGGTTTGTAGTTGAGGGCGTGTTTCGGGAGTCTGGTGTTGTCCATTCTCTCAAGGTGGTTGATCCAGGTTTGTTTGTATTTGAGTCTCACGTCATGTATTCCAGAGATCTCCAGTTCTTTTCTTATGCCTTCGCTTCTTGTTTTATCCAGTCTTGTGTATCCCGTAACACTTCTTAGAAAGCGCATCTCTGTAGCTTCGAGGCGAGTCATGTCTCTCTTCGTGGTTACCCACGTTTCGCTGCCATACAGTAGTGATGGTCTAGCTACAAATTTGTAGAATTTCATTTGGGTATCTGTACGGTTTTCCTTTAAGTGTTTCCTAATAGTGCCGCATATTCCTTGGAATTATGTAATTCTATTTTACAACGTACATTAAAACTTCTTGTAAAAACACTGACTATAGTTGTAACATACTTAAACGGTGAATTTAACCAGAACGATTGGAACATAATTGAATAGCCTAGTGCCTTTTGCAAATTCCATTCCAAGGAAGAAATAAATAGCATTTGTAAACAAACCTACACTTAGGGGGGTTTTTTTTTTGTTCAGGAATAAATAAAATTTTTTATTGCATGAAATATATCTTCCCACTCTGTAGTTCGTCTAGAATTCTAAAGCTAATTATTTAGAGATAAATTATTATTAAAATCTCCTAAGAATATTTGTTGTATTATTGACATTATTATAATGGTTTATTTTATCGAAAGTGTAAGGGATTAACGTTTGTTTATATTGTCTTAAATAAATATGGCTTCCTTATGTGTGTATCTGTTGTTACCGTCAATGTAATAACATGTAACCCTGTACAACGTCTGCATGTCTATCTCCTCATTTTAACTTACAAAATATTCATCAAATTTTGATTCAATCTGTTACTATTAGTTGGTCAAATTTTGGTTAAAAATTCACTGTTATATTATAAATTCCAATTTACACTAGGCTGTGTTTTAAATTTAAATTTTCCTGATAAGAGCACATAAATCAAACACTGGTATCTGACACTATGATATATTTTTAGTCATAACTCACAGCTTATTTCAAACTTATGCTAAAGTGATGTACAATACTTTCAAGAAAACACGTACAACTTGTATTTCTAGACACCCTGCAGTACTGAGTATTTTGTTACCCTTAGAGTTAGTGATTTTTTTCTGCAGTACCTGAATGACTAAATTGTTATTTTTTTTCCTGTGGCGCTGCGGCCCAACGCGGGCCACGGTCTCCTCATTCTTGAGGTTTCTAGATCACACACAGCGACGCATCACAGTCGATAAGACTCCTCTGGACAAGTGATCAGCTCGTCGCAGAGACCTCTACCTGACAACACACAACACTCACAACAGACAAACATCCATGCCCCAGGTGGGATTCGAGCCCACGATCTCAGCAGGCGAACGGCCGAAAACCTACACCTTAGACCGCGCGGGCACTGGGACCCGCTGTAAAGTGTTACAGCATATTCTTTTTCCTCAATGGCGTAGAGCCCCTAGTTGTCCAGGGCCTTTATATTATCGAGCCTTCACGGTCACATTCAGACACGCCACAGTCGGTAGGACTCTTCTGGATGAGTAATCAGTCCGATGCAGTAACCTGTACTATACAACACACAACACTCACAACAGACAGACATCCATGGCCCCGAGAGAATTCGAATCCACTCTCCCAGCAAGCGAGAAGCCGCAGACCAACGCCTTAGACTATGCGAAGAAAATAAGAAAGGACATTTGACGAAACTATGAGACCTTCACAGTAAACACGTTGTTATAAAAGCCAGCTAGTGAGTGTTTTATTTGAAAATAATCTCTTCTCAGGGAACATATGAAAGCTCATAGGTAAAGAGGGCGGACACAATTCAGGACGTACAGTATTAAAGGAAGTTAAAGTCATCACCACTTTTAACCAGAACTATACTTAAGGATTCAGCTCGTACCGCGCAGTGAACACGCTATGTCTTGGTTATTTAAATCAATAAGGGATTCTGTGTGCAGAGAGTAGATTGTATTATGTTAAGTCTACTGATGTATATAATAACCACTTGAGTCTCAAGGGTTAATGTTTGTGTTGTATTAGGATAAATCTTTCCACTAGCTTTTCAATGGACAAACGAAATAAATTTGTAAATTGTATTCATGACATTAGTGATTTAATTAAATTTACTATCGTTAAACTAATTGTACCAATATTCGAAAATTGAGCTTTGAAATCGGCATGTAGGCTATTGCATCCCTCTTTGCTGCTGCGCGATATTTCCCCTAGAAACACTCCCCCCCCCCGGAGATCCGAGTGGTGGAGTAGTTTAACTCCGGATTGTTTTGTCTCCAGAAGAAGCATCCTGCATGTGAGTGTTTCTTAACAGGACTATTTTACAGGGAGGGGTTGTTAGCCCCTCGCCCAACCTCCAAGCTGGAGGACCTATCAAGCAATACTCTGTTTCATATTGTTACTTACGTACTTAATTTGATCCACTACTTTAAAATCATAACAACGAAAGAGAAGCCCATAGTATCATATGCAGTTTATCTGCACCTGCATTCCACAGTAACAGAGAGTCTGAGTCGTCCGCTTAAGCATGCAAGAACTGAGATACTGTGGTCGCGGTGTTTAACGAATTGCCTACATGCCAGTAAAAGAGGCGAAACTCTGATCGATGATATTGCTAGAAAAACTCTAGCCATCAGTGGGCCCCAATCCTTCAGATACACGACCTGCCTGTGGGATCTAATTACACCAAGAAGCAAGAAAATTAGGTTTGTTAATGACGTGGTAAAACCAGCTAGCCAAGTAATTAATTAACGCGTTAAATGACAGTGATCAAGGTTGGCCACGTTGAAGTTCCACAATTTGGCATTTTCCACAAAAAGTTTTTGACGTATGTGGCTCTCTGCATAAACCTCTAAAATTTATGTTCTAGAATGCTGGTTTTTACTACAGAAATGTAACGGGTTTTCTTCGGGGCAAGAAAAAATTTTTGAAATATTAGGCCTATTTAGTACAACATTGACTATGCAAAGAACTGACGACCCTCTCGGAAACTAACAATACGAAAAAAGTGCTCAGCTTTATTTGCCTTTAGCAGCTTGTGGCCACCTCATATCTGACAATCCAAACTAGAAATTCCGGACAATTTCGAACTCTTGAAACCAGTTACGTCCGCCCTCTTCAACTAAAACTAATTGCTTCCTCTACAGAACATAATTTTTAGGGAGTTTAACTCGAAACAGGTTGATTCTAAAGACAGCGCATTCTCTCGCGACATGACTAATATAATTTAGTTTTACTTTGGACCATTCCTATTGTGTACTCACTTGAAGCTGATTGATTGGCAGGTGGAGATAGTGTCTACGTGCAACTAACACCTTTTCCAGAATGACTGATCTCTAATACTTCCAAAGCATCTTTTTTAGAACTAGATTTGTTGTTTACGGCAGTTGGTCTCACAAATTTTTTCGATCTGAGAAACTTTTCTACATCAACATGCGTGGTCGTTTCGGAGCATCCTGATAGTCTTTATTTCATCGTGCTTTTGTTTTCCTTTGACAACTTACTAATTTCTGTGACCTTGTACCTTATATTATTACGACAGTCTGCGTTGCAAGTTTAACATACAGACAGGTGAAAGAAAAATATCGAATATCTTTCGTTTGACTTCTGAATTATTATACCAACTACTGCATATATATAAAATTTATAAAATTTATATATGTGCAGTAGTTGGTATAATAATTGAGTAACTCAACATCATGCACAGTGTAACAACGAAAACATCTTTCGTTTGCTCAGCAGTAAGTACAAACCACTCCTGAATGATCTCACCTTTAATCGAGCTACGATACGCTGATCAATACAGTGTAATATCTGAAGAACTGCGTCTCTTATGACAGCAGTTAAATCTTGTTGAACAGAAATAAGACAAACCTATGCCATGTTTGTGAAAAACCAATAAACAAACTATTCGGAAATCTTACCATGTCTATGTAGACTAACATTTCAAGTGATTTACGTAATACAGGCCTATTCCATATTCCGCCACAGATAAAATTGCAACTTCAAATGGCTTCGATTTTATAAACAGGCTTTTTTTTTAAAGTTGCACTTTGAGATATATATATATTAAATTGGATCCAATTAAAATTTAATTGGCCTGTCGAATCTTAGCGTAGATCTCCCTTCGAAATACTATCAGAGCTGCTAAGCAGTACAGAAGAAGAAACTTGCGGAAGAAGAAACTTACGGAACCAGAGACACCGAAGATAACAAGGCGCAAGTGGGTAAACAGTAGGAACTTTGGAGCCGGGACTCTTGACACAGTTTTCTGGCAAGTAGCCAGCAGAACTGCCTGAAAGAGAGTGATGACATGTTTCCTCGTGGGATTGTATCGTGTTTGTGCATAGGAAGTGATATACCATTGCGTCCGTCATTCTTCCTCATTACTCCTCCTGCTCCGGTTACCGCAGTCATGAAACGGTCTCGCGAGGGACCAGAAAAATATTTACACTGTGTCACAGCAATATGTCACTAAGAGCTCCTACGCTTGTGGTAGTCCAGTGTTCTTACATTATTTAATTTGATGTTCATATCTAACTCCATGGATAACCGTAACGTTTAACAAATTGGTAGTCGCAAATACAGTCATGAAATTCCCCTTCTTTGTGGAAAAAGTATATTCAGTACAGCCTTCATAAAAACCCATTACTGGACCATATTCTGAGCCTGGCGACATAACCCTGACACACGCAGTATTTCTTTAATTTTTTTCACATTCTCCATTACGTCATTACAATTAAAGTATTACAATTCGAGCCAATGACTGCACGCAGTTATATTAAAGTCACAACATTACAATACGCAAGCTCCTACATGTATTGGCCCTCAATGGCCCATCATCAGGGAGAAGGCAGTTGTACAAGAAAGTTGTTTAAATTTTTTGCATGTAGCTGCAAAAAACTCTTCACTGTGTAGTTGATCGAGAAGTGCATTGAAAACGATAAACTTTAAAACACGATATTACAAAAATTATTTAAAAGTTATGACATATTGCTAATTGCGACTAGTAGCTGTAAAATGGGGGGTATAAACTGTGTTAAAATGAAAAATGCTTGTGTAATAAAATTATAAAATGTAGTTATATTTTTATAACATTTGTTGCATAGCCTTTCTTTTGTAATACAAGTATTTCAGTTACAAATTATTTCTTCATGAAATTCAATTTCTTGCTTCTAAGTTCTTTTAGTGAAGCTTTGTCAACGGCATAGGTCATATAGCTTGGACTACTAGGGTTATTACGGATGCTACTCGAAAATCGAAAGGAATGTGAAAAGAAGCGATTATCGCCTGCTCAAGGCATTTTCTCAGTACTTACCCGAAGAGAGGGGCGAAGTCGATGGAAGCGCATTTGATTGGTGTCTGGACAGAGCTACTGCCGCTGCATTACCACATAGTCTTTGATTAACCCAGAACGCTGAATGACGTGTGCGGTTTTCTGCAGGTGGAGCTGAATATCGAGCCCGGCCAGAGCCTAGGCCTGATGATTCGCGGTGGCGTCGAGTACAACCTGGGTATATTTATAACGGGCGTCGACAAAGACTCTGTGGCAGATCGTGCTGGTCTCATGGTGAGTGTTATACTTTTCACTTTAAGGAAAATGTTTTGGAGGAAAGAAGATTATCTGCTTGCAGAAACCAGATACTTCGTGTGTTTGAATAGCATGCATTTTCTTCCTGTTACGGATCATCAATTTTTTATTTACTGTACGTTTTCATGAAGTTATTAGCACTTTCAGCATGTTATCGTTAGGCGACAGTGTCTTGAAAATGAGGTTAAAAAAATGAAACTAATTTTTGCAGAAGGAATGTTTAAACGTCTTCAATATTATTCTCAATTTCTGATTTACGGTATTGTAGATTGAGGCAGAGTTTATGCCGTAACTGGCAGCGATGAGCAAATGATGCAGAGACAAACATCTGTTGTGTATGCTAAACGAATACAGTAAATTAAAGTATACGTTTGTAATTCACTAATCGAAACATTCTTTTGTGCACAATCCACAACATAAAAAATTCTCTCTTATGGTTAATTGCTAACTGAAACCTCTACGTTCGCCGCTGAACCGGTATCAACACATTCTTGTCGCAACAATTCATATCTGTGTAATTTTTAAACCTTTGGTTCAATTTATTGTATTATTCATTTACACTGGTTCTGATATATTTTTATACATATAACTCCATGGAGTAGACTTCCTGTTGAGAAGCTAACAGATTCTCAGCTAGTGAAAAAATTCCCTGCGTTTTATGGAACTCGAAGGCATTAAATACAGCCCGCCACCAGTCCCTTTCCTGAGTTATATCAATCCAATCCATACCTACCCATCCCACTTGTTGAAGATTCATTTTTTAAATTATCCTCTTATCTACACCTAGGTCTTCCAAGTTGTCTCTTTCCCTCGGATCTCCCTAACGAAACACTGTATGCACCTCTGCCCCCCCCCCCCCCCCCTCCCCCCCAAACCCCCCCCCCCCCCCCCTCCTCTTTTTTT
>Ga0123352_10019691_pt1 | contig 10759 bp, 13 predicted proteins | sample TergutLab28metaG_FD_89700 | JGI IMG/M metagenome (GOLD analysis project Ga0123352, IMG submission 89700) | Labiotermes labralis P1 segment gut microbial communities from Petit-Saut dam, French Guiana - Lab288 P1 | ecosystem: Host-associated > Arthropoda: Insects > Digestive system > Gut ... | reverse complement strand
CTTTGTTTAAAAAAGCAACTTTAATATCGGTGTCGCTTACGCCTTTAATGCGCAAGTCTTGCTCTATACGCCGCTTGCCATAATTATTGATTTTTGTTTTGTGGCTTATAAAAGATTTCGCAAACGCCACATCGTCAAGATAACCTTTTTGTATCAACAATTTTATAACTTTTTCAACGCTTTCGGGCGAAAATTCCTTTTGTATCAACTTTTCCCGCATAATATGCACAGATTTTGCGCCGCTTGCCAAAATGCGTACTGCACTATCCCTGCATTTTGTATAATCAAGCTGTTTTAAAAGCTCCACATAATGCATTTTATCTATGTTTTGCCCAACTTCTAGCCCGTGATACAACAAATCTACCCCATCTATGCCGAAAGCAAATTCGCCGTCAACATAGACAGAGTAGCGTTTTTTATTCTTAATTTGTTGTGTTATATCGGTTATAATCATCTTTATTCTTCATCAGAGTCGCCTTCAAAACCCAAGTCTTTAATAATTTCGTCAATTTCTTCATCATCAAGGCTTATTTCTGCCACAACATCGTCATCGGCTTTTTTGCTCTTTTTACCTTTTTTTGCGGGTTTTTCGCTCACTTCTGACAATGGTTCTTCATTTAATTTTGTCAAACTATCCCCAAAACCATAATGTTTGCGCACTGCTTGCTCTACTTCTGCAAAAAGCTCTGGATTTTCAAGCAAATAGGCATTTGCCTTATCCCTGCCCTGCCCTAGGCGCAAATCGCCATAGCTAAACCAGCTGCCCGATTTTTTGATAATATCAACATCCACGGCAAGGTCGATAATATCGCTTCCCGCATCAATCCCTTTACCAAACATAATATCAAATTCTGCCACTTTAAAAGGCGGTGCGACCTTATTTTTAACAACCTTTATTTTTGCACGGAATCCTAAATGGTCGTCGCCTTGTTTAATTTCGCCTTTGCTAACACGGCGGATGTCTAAACGTACAGATGCATAGAATTTTAACGCACGACCACCCGTCGTAGTTTCGGGCGTGCCATACATAGAAAAAGCACCGATTTTTTCACGCAATTGGTTGGTAAACAATATAATGCAATTGTTTTTGTTTGCAAGCGCCGTCAATTTGCGCAACGCTTGCGACATAAGTCTTGCGTGCAAGCCCATATGGCTATCGCCCATATCACCTTCGATTTCTGCACGTGGTACCAAAGCCGCAACAGAGTCTATAACAATAACATCTATTGCACCAGAGCGTACCATTTCGTCTGCAATATCCAGTGCTTGCTCACCATCATCAGGTTGTGCTATGTAAAGCTCGTCGATATTAACACCCACATTGCGTGCATAAACAGGGTCAAGAGCGTGTTCTGCATCAATAAATGCGACAATGCCGCCCAGTTTTTGTGCTTCGGCTATCAAATGCAAACAAACTGTGGTTTTTCCGCTGGATTCTGGACCATAAATTTCGATTATACGCCCACGTGGATAGCCACCAATGCCCAAAGCCACGTCTAAAGAAAGCGAGCCAGAAGGGATAAATTCTACCTTAAAATCCTTCAAACCTTCGCCCATTTTCATAACACTGCCCTTGCCAAAATTTTTCTCAATTTGGGCTAGTGCAGTCGCTAAAGCCTTTTTTCTATCTTCGCTAGAAACATTCGCCGCATCACTTGATTTGTTTGCTATTTTACTCATTGTGTTCCTCCTTAAATTCTCCTTGTAATATATCTAAACATTTGTTTACGGTTTGAGCTATAACAGCGTTTCTGTCACCTTCAAAAACATATCTATATGAAACGGTTTTGTTTTTATGATGTGCGCCGATATATACCAATCCAACTGGTTTTTGGGGTGTTGCTCCATCTGGTCCCGCTATGCCCGTTGTGGCAATGCCATAATCTGCGCCTGAGGTTTTTGCAATGCCTTCCGCCATTTCTTCAGCACATTGCGCACTGACTGCACCTAGGTTTTCGATAGTCTGCGGCGAAACGCCCAAACGTGCTATTTTAGCGTCGTTGGAATATGTCGTCATAGCTTCGTCAAGCACATAAGATGCACCGGGTACAGAAACTATTGTGGCAGACAATGCACCACCCGTCAAAGATTCTGCAATGGCTATTTTCATGCCTTTTTTGATTAATCCCGCAACTATTTGTGCCGCTTTTTCGTTCATAAAAACACCTTCCTATTTTGATAGATATAATCCACACAAGAAATAACGCTAAGTGCAACACAGGCGTAAATTAGCACAATTCCAGCCCAATAGGCTACTATATAGTCGAAGTTTGATAGTACCACAAGTATCATAACCATTTGTGCGACAGTTTTCAGTTTGCCCCAAAAATTGGCGGCGATAACGATATTTTTTTGCGCCGCAAGCATACGCAAGCCAGCAATGATAAATTCGCGTCCTTCGACAATAATAAGCACCCACGGCGAAATATCTCCAAGCCAAACCATATACACCATTGCCGCCATTACAAGCATTTTATCTGCCAATGGATCCATAAATTTGCCAAAATCTGTGATTAAATTCTGCTTGCGCGCAATATAGCCATCCAAAAAATCAGTAAAGGCGGCAAGGGCAAAAATGCCCACCGCAATAAAGCGAGCCGTTTGCATATCATACCATCCAAAGGCTTCGCCTTGCAAAGCAACGATAAACAACGGTATCATACACACCCTTGCGATTGTTAGTTTATTTGGCAGGTTCATTGGTAATTTCCCCTATCATATCGTATTCCCAAGTTTCGACGATTTTTACCCGCACAAAATCCCCAATTTGCAACCCTTCTTCATTTTCAATAAAAATCACTCCGTCAACGTCAGGAGCTTCGCCATAAGACCGTCCAAAGTATATGCCTTCGTCAAGTCCTTCAACCACAACTTCTACCACTTCACCAAGCCTTTGTGCTAGTTTCTTTTTAGAAATTTTCTGTTGTATCTGCATTAATTGGTCGTGCCGCTCTTTCTTGGTTTTTTCTGGTAAATGGTTGGGCAACTTGTTTGCCGGTGTCCCTCCTTCACGTGAATATGGAAAAACCCCCAAACGGTCGAATTTTACAGTTTCGATAAATTTGCAAACTTCGTCAAAATCTTCTTCGTTTTCGCCGGGAAACCCTGTAATCAGAGTAGTGCGCAAAACCGCATTTGGCATAGCTTTGCGGATTTTTTCTATAGTGTTATTAAGCATCTGCGTTGTAGATTTGCGGTTCATTAGCTTCAAAATGCGATCAACCGAATGTTGTATCGGCAAATCTATATATGGTAAAATCTTTGGATTTTGTGCCATTTCTTCAAGCAATTCATCATAAATATGTTCGGGGTAGCAATATAGCAAGCGCAACCACTTAACGCCCTCAATTTGCGATAATTCCTGCAAAAGCGTATGCAACCGTTGTTCGCCATAAATATCTTTGCCATACAGCGTGGTGTCCTGTGCAACAATTATTATTTCCTTCACGCCAAAATCTACCAAACGGCGGGCTTCATCCAAAAGCGACTGCATTTCACGGGAGGTATATGCGCCGCGTATTTTAGGGATGGTGCAGTATGCACAGTGGCTGTCGCAACCTTCTGCAATGCGCAAGTATGCGTAATGTTTGGGGGTAGATGGTATGCGGATAAGGTGCATTTGTGCCATATCAACATCGCCTTGTATAGGCAAGCTGTGGTCGCCTTCAAGATATTCTAAAACACGAGGGATTAAATCCCCGTATTCTGCCACTCCTAGCACTATATCGATGCCGTCTGTATTTAAAAATTCATCAGGATAACGCTTTGCGGCACAACCTGTTACTATTAAAACCTTACAAGAACCGCTTTTTTTGTGTTCTAAAGCTAGCTCAACTTCCTCTTTAGCTTCCCCGACAGCGTCTTGAAGGAAACCACAAGTATTGATGATGATGACCTGCGCCGACTCTAAATCTGCCGTCATTGTTACGCCGCTTGCCGCTAACATCCCCAGCATAATCTCGCTGTCAACCGTATTTTTATCGCAACCTAAAGAAACGAGTGTTGCTTTTATTCCATTTAATTTACTCGTAGTATCCATTTATTTTCCCCCTGTAAAAATCTACAATTTTGCTATAATTTGGGTCGTTTAAAGCAGTTTTGCCGTCAGAGGACAGTGTGTAAATGCCCTTTTCGACCTTATCGAACCAGCCATATGTATTTATTCGTAATATGTTTAATGTTTTTTCGTAACAAGCAAAATTCCGCACTAATTTGGCAGCAGAGGATTGTCCGCAAATGTCGAGTGCAACCGCAATATGCAACGCACGCTCTCTATATGCCGTCATTAGTTTTGTGTTATTTGTACCGCCAATGCCTGCATCGAAATTGCGTCCGTTAAATTCTGCAATCATAGCCTTTGCTTGTTTTGTATTGCGGGTTTTGGGCATATTTGGCAAAAGATGACATTCTACAATCCTCATTGGGCTATCCATTGCCACGGTAACAAGCCCGATTGATAATTTTTCTAAAATATGTAAAACATCACCACGATTGCGCATAAATGCTTCACGTGGTATGGCTACAAACATTGCGGAAACAGACCTTTGTCGCTTTAAAGTTTGGTATATAAGTGTCATATTAAAAGACTTTTTCATCTCGACACCCCAAAGCGCACCGTCACGCTCTAAAGCCATATCTAATCCCTTTATCTCACCTTTTACAGCAAAACCTTGCTCCTCGAAAAAGCCTTTTAAGGGCGCAAACATATCTGCTTCTTTAAAATCCATCTTGTCCTCCGTGTAGAATTTTGAGCGTTGTATTACCCCAATCAGCATTACAAGCACACTCATTGTATAAGCGAGTACACCTTTACTGCTTTGTTTTGACACACGCTTCACACATAGGTTTCGTAGCGTCGCTATAATGATAATTTCCGCATTTACTACAAGTTTTAATAGTATCTTTCCAAGAACAATTGCGACATTCAAAAAAACAGAAATTAGCTGTGTCTCTTCCTGCGATATTAGATTTGTCAAGCACCTCTCCACAGCTAGGACAACCTATTGTTTTCATTTCGTATCCTCTTTTTAAATATAGATTTTATGAACTTTATATATCTTTATTAATCTTATATTATAAGATTAATCACCCCAACGGCTGGCAAGTTGGGCAGAAGTAGATATTGCCGCCCAAAAATGCTTGTCTTATGATTGTGTCGCCGCAAATGCGGCAAGGGTGTTGTAAAGTGTTTTTTGAAAGATATGTTGCATAGCCGCCTTTGTTGTTAAACAGGTCTTTTTCGGTGTCCCTTCCGCCTTCATCACGCATTTGTGTTAGGGTTGATTTTACGCTGTTAAACATACGGGTTTTGCCATTGTCGTTCATTGTTTCTAGTTTGCGTTTTGGGTGAATATTGGCAAGTAATAAGATGTCTTGCAAAACACCATTACCAAGCCCTGGAATACGTTGTTCTGTCGCTAAAAAAGCCTTTGCACTAAGATTTTGCTTTGTATTATTCCACAATGTATCAAAATAGGCTTCGTTGAAGGCTTCTGTTAATGGGTCTGGTTTGCGTCTGCCCGCAAAATGTTCTGGCATTGTATCGCCTTGTAGCACAGAAGCGGGGTAACAAAACATACTACCCCACATCTGCACTGTACAGCTAAGATGGCTTTCGTCGTCAAATTCTAATAACAATTGGTGACTTTTGGGCAGTTTTTCGCCTGCTTTGTGATATTTTATTGGCGTGCTGATGATAAGTACCGTATCATTAGCGACTATTTCTGTATTGCCGCCGCAAGTGTAACCTGTGCCAGGGTTTGCGCCTGTTATGCGCTTGCCATTAAGCATTGCACCGTATGCATCGGGAGCTGGTTCGTGCCACGCAAAGCTATGCGGGTGCGCATTTGCAACCACATTCTTAATTGTTTTGCCTGTCAGCGTCTGCTCAATTTGCTCTGCCAATACATAAGTTTCCGGTAATTCTATCATAAATTTATCCTCTAGCTTTCGCCATATAAGCCTCTATTTCAGCCGCTTCTTTGATAATGTTTTTTGTTAGATTATCACAGCCGTTTTCGGTAATTAATATATCATCTTCTATGCGTATGCCGATTTTTTCATCAGCTATATACAGCCCCGGTTCTACCGTGATAACCATACCCGCTTCAAGGATAAGCTCGCCGTCAACGCCCGTCGAGCCTGCGCCAATGTCGTGTACTTCCAGTCCTAAAAAGTGCGATACGCCGTGATAATAATAATTACCCACATCACCATCTTCTTTAATAAGCCCAATTTCTTTTAATTTTTCTGCGTAAAACTTTTTAACCATATCGTTGAGTTCTGAAAATTTTAAACCTGGTTTGCAGGCTTCTATAACCATTTTATTGGCGGCAAGAACGATGTCGTATAACTGGCGTTGCCGTGGCGTAAATTTGCCATTTGCGGGAAAAGTGCGGCTAAGGTCTGCGGCATAATAATGCCACTGCGCACCAAAATCGCATAAAACCAAATCTCCGTCGTTTATTTTGCTGTTATTTTCGTTATAATGCAAAACTGTTGCATTTGCGCCGCTTGCCAATATTGTATGGAAAGATTTGTCGGTGCCACGCATTTTTACTATATAATCCCAATGTGCTTCTACTTCATATTCCATCATATTAGGGCGAACATTATACATAAATGCATAGAAGCCTTCGCCTGTAATATCTGCCGCTTTTTGCATTAGTGCTACCTCGTCGGCAGTTTTGATAAGGCGTAATTTAGCAAACATTGGATGGGCATCAACAAGATTAACCGCTGGGAATTTTTCACGTAGACGTGCCGCCAAATTAAGCTCTGGTGTGTTTGGTGCGTCAAGACCTCTGTGTTCTAAATCCAAATAAACGGTTTTGAAACGCTCGCGCACCAAAACCCCTCTTGAAGCTCCGCCTAAATGCTCGTCTAGCTCATCCATAAAGCCCGTTAGCTCTATACCGCTAATTTCCTGGGCTTTTTCTATTGTCATTGCTGCCCCATCCCATTTTGCGGTATGTTCGTCATAACGTTCTAAATAAATGCGGGTTTTTACCTCGCCTTTTTTGTCTTTTTGTATTACAAATGCCATACCAGCTCTGTCAATGCCTGTTACGTACAAAAAATTGCGTTGCGGGCTATAGTCATAATACCTATCGCCACGCATAACGGGTGCTACACCCGAATAAATAACCAAAACGCTGGCATTTTCCATAACATCCGCAAATCTTTCACGATTTTTTGCGTAAAAATCTTTCATAATATCAACCCCATTTTTGAAATATAATATCATTATACCCTAAGTCTCAAAAATTTTCAAGGTGAAATAATGACGAAGCTACGAATTATATTTTGGTTTTATATCGCCGCACTTTTGTGCGTTACTTTGTTGATTTTTCGGGGCAATCCTTATAACCCTATAGAATTAGACCCAATAGCGTCGTACCGTCGAGCCGCTAATGCTCCGCAACACCTTGCCGTTATAGAAATTCGCAACATTGCTCTAAACATAGCAATGTTTATACCTTTTGGCGCATTGTTACCCATAATTTGGAACAAAGCACGCAAAATTTATATCACAATCCCGATAGCCATAACCGCTACCATAGCCATTGAAACCGCCCAATTTATCACTGCTAGAGGCGTTGCCGCCGCCGAGGACATCATCTTAAACACAATAGGCGCAATCATCGGTTTTATATTTTTTCATTTTTTAATAAAAAAACGCTTGACAAACTAATCTAAATGCTCTATAATTACAAAGGTTAGATTATGTGGCAGGATAGCTCAGCTGGCTAGAGCATTCGGTTCATACCCGAAGGGTCGGGGGTTCAAATCCCTTTCCTGCTATAATTTAAAATCCCTGTAAATTCAAAGTTTACAGGGATTTTTATTTTACGTTTCGTCCAAAAATAACCCTAAAATTAAAAATTTGGCACGTTTTGGCGCATCCTCATTTCTTCAAAAAGTTTATTTAATTCAAAATCGACGCTCTTGTAATAATCATCTAACTGTTGTAGAGCTATATAAATGCCGCTTAGTTCGTTTTACGGTAAATGTCTATAGCATCTGACAAGAATGACCCAAATTCTTTTTGAGCTTTCTCGTCTACCCCTACGGCGTACAGGTCGGTTACTTAATAATGCCTTCGATTCTGCATTATCAAATATCCTTTTTATCAAGTTTATACGATATTGCCTTTGTTGCCCTTGCGATATATTCGCTATATAGAACGCTCCGCCCATTATAAAACAGTCATTCACCCAAACCTAGTACCCAACCTATGTTGACGCTTCGCTTCTACAACTTTTTCTTCGATTTCCTTTTAGCTTTTCCTCGCACGGTAATACGTTTTGGGTTATCAGTATCAGTTATACCTTCCACAAGAAATGTTTTGCGACAATTCCCATCTTTGTTTTTAATCATAAAATTCTTCTCAATACCAATATCTTCAAGTCCATTTTTAGCGTTGCGGACTGAAATAAGCAATAATTGTAGATAAGACCATACCCGCAACGCTTATTAGCAACAGATTTTGGTTAAAATAACCCGTTATATCAAGTTCTGCTGCATTTTCAACAAGCCAAGAAAACCCCATAACAATTGATATGGGAAGCCCAATACTTATAAGAAGTGAGATAATCCTTAAATCGCGACTTCTTTTTAGCACAAGAAAAAAAGAGAGAAATGGCGCAACCATAATAAGAACGGTTAAAGCTACAGATGTTAAGATATTATCGGAAAAAAGATATAAGAAATAAAGCAACGTAGCACTTGATAATAAATATGTAATCAAAGACACTCTATTAAGTATCTTAAAAATACGTTTTTTACGCAACTTTTTGCTCACACTTTCGGCATAACCATCCAACTTTTTGCGATAATCTCCCTCGGCAATATCTAAGGCTTTGTTGAAATTGTCATAAGCTGTTAAAGACCAATAATGATTTCCTAACCAATCTTCATATGTAAGTCTTAATTCTGCACGCAACATTCCAATATATGCAGGAGCATACGTATAACCCGTAGCAGAAGCTACATCATTAAAATACTTATGAGCTATCTCCCATTTTCCGCTTTTTAATAACATCTCGCCAGCTTGCATATGATATTGCACATCAAATGTTTTTTCTGCATCGACCTTATCTTCGGTAATGAATTGAGTACCACAATGTACACATTTTGCAAGGTTTGCTCCGAGTTTGGGTATAAGTGGAGCATTACATTTTTCACAAATTAAAGCAATTATAAGTATCAACCCCTTTTGTCTTTGGTCTTATTTTCTCCTTTGTAACTTCAAAATTATGTTCTTAATGGTATCAGCTCCGAAGAAAACTCTAAGAGTTTTCGCTTGAGTTCAAAGCGGCAAATTGCGCTTCGCCCAAAATAGCTTTTTTACCTTCGTCAGAAGACTTTCTGTAGTTGTCTACTAATAATTTTTCGGCAATACTTAATTTTTCTTGCTGTTCTTTTTCACTTGGTAAATTAATTTCATCACTCGTCTCGCTAGTTAACCCAAAAAGATAATCGGTCGTTATGTTCAACAATTCGGCGATTTGTAAAAGCATACTAAAATCTGGTTGTCTTTTGCCCAACTCATACGTGCTATATCTTTGTTGACTGACGCCAAGCAACTTCGCAAAGTCCTTTTGCTTATACCCTCTAGCTTCCCGTGCTATTTTCAAGTTAACTAACATATTAAAATCACCCTATAAGTAATTATATCAACAACCTGTTGTCAAGTCTATACGTACATCAAAAAGGTGAAGATTTTTAATAAAAACTCTTGATAAACAACTTTAGGTTGATATGTATTATAAATAAAACTAATTGTTAAAATATGAAATGAGGTAATTTTATTAGGGTGCGGCTAAAAAATGAGGGATTTTTTTGCAGGAAGAATTCGTAATAAAATCAGGTATCACTCAACAGCATTACATTTTATTGAAAACGGTCAACGCCAACCTTCTATTAGCACAGCTAAAAAAATAGCTCAAACCCTGGACTTCGACTGGAAACTATTTTTTGAATACAACAAATCCGAAGCACTGGTGGGGAAGTGGCACAAAAAGTAAAAAGTCCTACAGGTGACAAAATAGGATTACCAAAAAAATATAAGTAACTAAGTATATCACATCCAAAATATTATAGCAGTATCATTTGGAAACATTTTCAGTTTTGGTGGCATTCTAAACGACACGGCTCTAAAACCCTAAGACAAGCCAAAGATATGAATGATAAGTTTTGGTGGCATTCTAAACGACACGGCTCTAAAACCAATGCAGATGGCTTCTGTCTGCTCCTTGAGTTTTGGTGGCATTCTAAACGACACGGCTCTAAAACTGCCGCCATTTCCTCGGCATCTGCGCGGCAGTTTTGGTGGCATTCTAAACGACACGGCTCTAAAACTAATTAATCAATTCGCAATATTATTACGCCGTTTTGGTGGCATTCTAAACGACACGGCTCTAAAACTCAAATTCGGAGCAAAAGCTTTCGAAAGTGGTTTTGGTGGCATTCTAAACGACACGGCTCTAAAACCCGCAACAGCACCTATTGCCATTTTCTTTTGTTTTGGTGGCATTCTAAACGACACGGCTCTAAAACCTTAAATAGAACCCCAGAAATCACAGATGTGTTTTGGTGGCATTCTAAACGACACGGCTCTAAAACTGTTACGCAATTCTGGTGGCAGCGCTTTAAGTTTTGGTGGCATTCTAAACGACACGGCTCTAAAACTAAACCTAAAACAAACAGGAGGCAGTAAAAGTTTTGGTGGCATTCTAAACGACACGGCTCTAAAACT
>Ga0123352_10019689_pt1 | contig 10759 bp, 5 predicted proteins | sample TergutLab28metaG_FD_89700 | JGI IMG/M metagenome (GOLD analysis project Ga0123352, IMG submission 89700) | Labiotermes labralis P1 segment gut microbial communities from Petit-Saut dam, French Guiana - Lab288 P1 | ecosystem: Host-associated > Arthropoda: Insects > Digestive system > Gut ... | reverse complement strand
TGCTTACTAAGTGATTCATGTACAACCTGAAGATGGCCATTATCAAGCGCCGAAACATGTAGTTGTTCTCTATGTAATAATAAAATATATATATATATATATATATATATACATCTCTCAAACATATAGTTGTGTTAGACAGTAAATTTACTCCATTATAGTTTATTACAAACACAACGGGGATGACGAAACTTATGAAGTAAGTAAGTAAATTTTGTTTGGAGACAAGGAGTTGTTTCTTCGAGGACAAGTGTTCAATTGTGACTTATTTTGAATGTACGAAAATACTGTAAGACATATATTTTTTAAGGAATATACTACCTGGTGACAATGATGATATATTGTTTAAAATGCCACACTTCGGGGTAATACAGCATTCAAACAAACAGTAGAATTTCACAGAAAATACACGAAGTCCTTGAATATCTGGGCTGTTAAACGTTTCTGCCAGCCCTCAATTGTGGTTAGGGACAGGTTGAAATATGCATGGAACTTGCTAATGGCAAGTCTGCGGTTGTCACAACGAAGCGATAAATGTTTGAAGGGCCTTCATAAAATTCTGATATAGACCACTAGGAATCCGATAAAGCCTGTGTGATCGGAATAGAAATAATTCCCTTCCGACTTAGTTGGTAGCATTGACGCAGCTTGGATTGTGTTTTCCAAAAATAATTTTCTCATTTTATTTAAGCAAGATATGTTTCTGCATTATTCCACAGCGCCTGATTACGTCAGCTTTAGGTTCTGCAAGGCCTGCGTCGGCCGCAACATGCCGTGATAACTGCAGTGTTGAGGAAAATTCGTAAACAGGAACGCCGTGTAAGTCAGCAAATTTATTTGTCTATAAAATATGTTTGTAATAAATGTAGGTACTTTCATGCAATTTTTGTGAATGTTACGCGACTATACGCTGACATGTATTTGTGTTTTACTTTTGACTTAGTAACATCATCTGCTGCTCCTAACCAAACATTATTCGGGTGGTCAAATCAAGAAGAATGTGATGACCAGTGAATGTGCCACGTACAGGAGACATGAAGGGTGCATAAAACTATTCAGTGGGGAGACATGAGGGAAACAGCCACTTGGAAGACCTAGAAGTAGATAGAAAGATAACATTAAATTGGGTCTCTCAAGAAGTGAGATGGGGAGGCATGGACTGAATTGGCCTCGTTCAAAACAGGGACAGCTGGCGGGCACTTATAAATGCAGTCATACACGTTCGGGTTCCATAAAATGCGGAGAATATCTCGACTAGATGAGGACCTGTTAGTTTCTCAGCAAGGACTCTGCTCCATGGAGTTAGACATCAACAATAAGAACGTGGTGACAATAGGGAAGTGTGCGGTAGAACTGTCACTGGTGATGTGATAAAACACAGAATTTGTGTGCTGATAGTTTTTTGGGGGGGAAATTTCTTAATTTTTTAAGGCAAATGACGTACTTTGCTGTAGAATGTGCAACCAGAGGGCGACCAAGTAAATCTCAAATTTAATTTTGTTTTGTTAGCAATAAGTAACAAAGTGGATAGATCAAACAACTTCATGCGGTTTGATAAACTCCAGGCATGCGCGCCGCAGGAAATATTCTTTTTACTGCAGGCCCTAATAATTACATAGAAGCAAGCGAATTCTTACCTTCATATTTAAAAAACATAAATTTGTATGAACTATTTACCTGCCTACCTACCTACATAACTACCTAACTACCTACCTACCTAACGAATTAACTCAATGGAGCAGAGTCCTTCCTGAGAAACTAAAAGTTCTCAGCTAGCTAAGAGATTCCCCGCGTCTTATGGAACCCAAAGATTCAACCCCGCATTCACAAACGCTCCCCACATGTCCCTAACCTAAGCCAGAGTAATTCATTCCAGCTTCCCATTCCACTTCTTGAAGCTCCATTTTAAAAATACCCTCCCATCTACACCTGGGCTTTCCAAGTGGTCTCTGTCCTTCATTTCTCCACACCGAAGCCGTGTAGGCGCCCCTACTGTTTACCATACGTACGACACGCCGTGTCCATCTTATTCTTCTCAATTTGGTCATCGGAATATTATTTGGTGAGTAGTACAGACCATGAAGCTGCTCGTTATATCAACTGTGTGTACAAGAACTACAAATATAACGCCATAATTCTTGTTAGCCTTGTCGTATAAACTGATGCACTTAAGGAAAACATGCATAACTTTTTCTTTCGGGAACTTATTCTACATGTCTACGTAATTTAGAACTACAAACGTATGATATATTAGTTACAAGAAATTTAGTTTTCGTTGACTTTCATAAATGTCTCCACCTGTTATCTTGCAGAATGCTACCTTATTCCAGAGGCAGTGTAATTTATGTTCACCTACAGTGCTCCACAACATGATAAATATCGGTTTGTGTGTGACCTATATTTCCTTTTATGTTTCAACGTTCCAGTGACAGTATCAAGAGCCGTAGTTCAACTGTAGACTTTAGTCTTCTGTCCACAGAACAAGCGGCGTATTGTCGCGAGTATCTGAATTCAATTGCATGCGAACAAAATGCTAGAATATACAACAAAAGATACAACACCGTCGGAATTTTTTTGTGCGTTATCGTATAGAATTCCAAATCGATCTGACTTTTCTACAGAAACATTGCCACAGCGTTCTTATAAACTAACTCAAGTGTTATTATTGCATTTATTGTTTCTTTTTTTATTTATAAGGAATGGTAAGAACTGGCAAGGCGCGCCGCGGTACTGTCAGCACTTTGTGCCTGTGAGCCATGAATCTTTTGCCACACACACAATATGGAAGGAGAGGGGAAGGGGGGAGGTGAGAAAGACAGACAGAATGCTTACCACAGAAGACAGAGACCAACGGCTATTGTAGTCGATACACAAGGAACAAGTCTTCTGTTTGTGACGCTTTGTATGCGAGGCAAGCTATCACTTCTTCCGTCTAACCTTTCTCTTAATTTATAATAGCTGTTTGGGAGCTTCTCAATAGAAACAACAGCCCATTCCATATATATTACCAGTGTTTCCAATAAGACTGTTATAGCCAACAGGAGAGAGATCTGCTTTAGCATTTATTTAAACGGTGAATGCTGATATTTGATTGAAGATTCATCGGCCATCATCTACCTTGTCCTCTTTCGTTTCTTTTAACGATCTAGCGTGTAGTTTGAGCCTTTCTTTGATGACCATGCGCTAACCTATGCTATAGGACATGTAGGTCTCATCAGAGTCCAAAACATGGCAGTTTGTTTTAAAAAGGTAGACATGTACGGCCAATCCGTTGCACGGCACACTCGAGATCAGAATGTGAAGCAGAGTGATAGAAGGCAGAGCGAAGTTACAGCAACCGTGAAGCATACTAACTAAATTTTCAGGATGTAAAGTCGAATACACGGAGCATGCTTAATAATTCAAAAGACGCCCTTTTGAATTAATGATTACATAACATTCAATATTAATTTCATTTCGTGACCGCAAATGCTACGTCGTAACGTAATTTGATATGCAAGCCAGACTGCATACGTCGTATCCAGGTACCTTGTAGATGGCGCCAATTGGTCGCTGAATTAATTTGCGTACTTCTTTGTGTTAAATTCGTCCAAGGAGGATTAATATTTGTAACACAACTAACTCTCATTTTAGTATAAATTCTTGTAACATAAAGCGCCGTTACTTAACAATGCATTGCTATGATTTGTCGATATTTCCTTTCCTTGCAAACTCCAGCGCACTTACTGGCACTGCATGTCGGTTCGCGCGTTTCCGTAAGTGTGGACGCTATCATGACCTCTGGCACGAGCTCCCTCACACCCCCCTCCCCCAAAAAAATCGATTCTTCGGAGACCCTGGGCTGGAGTTTTTCCGTACACATTTGGAACTTCAGTAAGATACTCGCCAAGGCATGTTGGAGTTGGGGTACTTCAAGCCACCGTGCGACTAAGAAGAATTTTTGGATAAGTCCATAAAAATGAATTACGTTGGAGACTAATATATAATGAAGGGCTCTATGAATTGTTAAATGAGCCCAAAGTGGTGAAACGTATTAAGTTCAAAAGATTAAAGGGGCGCGGCTGTATAGTCTGAACGGATAATTCTAAAGTACCCAAGAAGGTGCTGGATGGAATATTCCATGGAATAATACCTGCGGGAAGACCACAACTGAGACGGAAAGACATCAGAGGTCTCCTGGTTGCTGCTGAATATAGGAGAATGGAGGAGAGCAGCAGGTGATAGGGATATCTGGAGGTGAACTGTTGGGGAGGCCTGGGTCCCTTGTAGGGTACTGCGCCGTTGAAGAAGACAAAAAAGAAAGAGAATGAGGAGAAAAAGAAGAAGCTACTAAAAGAGGAGTCTGAAGATGCACGGCAAGGAAACGATATCTCTTTAATGTTTACATATTTGTTAGACATGATAACATTACAGCAGTAGCCCAAACCGTCTGTTTTTTTAGCAATACGTCGTCAAGAAACAGAGCAGGAGTTCAAAATTTTAGCTTAAGTGTTGGGACAATTACACTGGTCAACGAAGATTTTGTCCCATAAGGAAAAACGTCTGTTTCTTACGTATTTTTGGGCGCTGAGTTCAAATATGTTTCCAGAATTTCTCTATCACCCACACCTTTCGCTCCAGGTTAAAGGGTTGGAATCTTCTGCGCCAGGACACTAAGGTGTGTTTTTACCGTGGGCGACATTAAGAATTAAAGAATTTCTTCTCCCAGGAAGATGGTGTAGTGTTTTGCAATAATGTTTGTTCCGTTATGGAAGTTCTTGGCCATGAATTTAACCCAGATCAGTGGCGTTTGTTCACTGATTCGTCAAAAGTGAGCTTGAAGGTGGTTCTACTCCACAACGGAAGTAAATTCCCCTCCGTTCCTTTGGCTCATACAGCCAACATGAAGGAAAGTTATGAAGGCATGAAACTACTCTTGGTAAAGATTAAATATGACGAATTTAAGTGGAAGCTATGTGGTGATCTCAAGGTTGTGGCACTGTTACTCGGAATGCAACTCGGGTACACAAAATACTGCTGTTTCCTGTGCGAGTGGGACAGCCGGGACAAGAAGAATCACTATGTAAATAAACTGTGGCCTAAATGAACATCACTGACGCCAGGCGAGAAAATTGTCGTCAATCCTCCTCTTGTTCTTCCGGAGAAAATTTATCTGCCCCCTTTGCACATAAAGATAGGCTTCATGAAAAACTTTGTGAAAGGTATGGATAAAACCGGCTGTGGATTCGAATATGTGAGGAATAAGTGCCCAAATGCGAGTGACGCAAAAATCGAGGTGGGTATATTTACAGGACCCCAGATCAGGGAATTGATGCAAGACAAACAGTTTGATGAAGACCTGAATGAGACTGAAAGAAATGCATGGTTGTCATTTAAAAGGATTTGCAAGGACTTCTAAGGAAATAAAAAAGCAGCGAACTATCAGGATGTTGTGCAGGACCTGTTGACTTCGCACAAAGCTATGAGACGCAATATGAGACTGAAAATCAACTTTCTGCAGTTACACTTGGATTTCTTCCCAGAAAATCTCGGCGAAGTCAGTGATGAACAAAGTGAAAGATTTCACCAAGACATTATGACTATGGAAAAGCGGTACCAAGACAAGTGGACCTCAAGTATATTGGCAGACTATTGCTGGTCACTGAAGATGGATGTACCTGACGCCATATACCAGCGAAAGTCATAAGCCTCTACATTTTATAGGAAAGTTTCTGCCTGTTTCATGAGCACGTAAAGTACTATTTTGCACATTTGAATTCCTCTGTATCTTTGAAACCCTGCCAGATAGAAAAATTCTGTATACATGCTTGAATTCAGCATAAAAAGTACTGCTAAGTTCATCTACTGAAGTTCGTGGACAAAAAAAAGTTAAATTTTGTTGACCAGTGTTATTTGACATTCCGTGTCAAATATGTCCACAATCTCTCTGCCGGTCGGGGTGTACCCTCATTCTTAGCAAAACCCAAGCGAGATGTTTAAGGGGTTGTAAGACAAGCAGTTGTGCATTCAGTGCTTGATTAAGAACTAGGTGGCAGCACTGCGGTGGATGAAATTACCGCTTGCTTTGCTCTAACATTAAAAAGATGAACCTGGAGAAGAAGCCAAGCATTAGCGCGTGACGATAATACTTGACATTATTTTAAACTAACTAATAAACGATAACAATCGAGATAACCTGCTCGTTGGTGGAGTAGTGCGTGGCGATAACAGTTGACAGTAATCGATTTAAGTTTTTAAATATTTGAGAATTTGTTACGCGTTATAGTGGTACGAAAAATGTCATTTGGCACTATCCCAGGCGAAAACGGAGCGCCTGGTCCGTTCGAAATACCTCTCGCATAAAAAATGGGGGTATTACGGAATGCAGGTTGGATCTGTTGCTCTAATTAACCCCGCCTCCATTGACGTCCTCAATTTTCCAGACATGAAATCCTGGGAAGGTAAATTCAGAATAACTGAATTAAAAATTTTAATCTACTACTAATAAAAATTTTTAATATAAAGAACAAATATCCTTCATTTAAACAAATTATGTTTTGATTTTACAAAAACGATATTAAATAATTTAAAAATAAGTAATTTTACAAACGAGAAATTATGGCCAACTTAAAATGAGGAGAAAATGAAAATAAGGAGAAAAATTAATGACTATACTTGAAGAAATATAAAAAATGGACTGTAAGAATTAACGAACTGTATTAGAACAAACACCACATTGAATTGAAAAAAAGTGTGTAAAAGAATATTTGTAGGAAAGCAAAATCAAATTGAACGTAAGGGTGATAATTTGTATTGATAAAATTAAATATGTAGTTTAAAAGAAAAGTATAATTAATTATGTACAAACGAATAAAATACTAATTTTAAAGGAAGACTGAAGTAAGTTTAACTGAAGGAATGTGAAATGAGGTGATGGCGGAACTGGAAGAAAAACGGAAACAAAACAAAATAATATATTTATGAACCAAAGAGAATAATCACTTTCACCAGTGTCGATATTTCCAAAATTATTTGTAGTTTATATGGCAAAGTTGCCACATCAGCAAAACACGAGATACAATTTCCAGATTTCTTTTTTTAATTAGGCAGTCAACTAAAATCTACAACTGAATCAAAAATGAAGGCTAATGAAATACAGCGATAAAATTTATAATCGTAATTCTGCCAGTGCACTTACATGATATTAGGAAAGATTGCCTCTTAGTCTGTCCACTAAAATACGCTATATACACTACATACAAGGCTTCTCCCAGTGAAAACCTCCTTAATGATATTAAGACGTATTTTATTCATCTTGTACTGCACGTAACGGCAAAGCTGTCGTTGGAACGAAAGCAAGATTTTCAACAAAGATGTTTAGTGCCAATTTTAGGCTCTTGTGAACGTGCATCATGAACGTAGGGTGAAGAGAGAGAAAAACCAACAAGATGAAACTAATCCGATGTTTATTATCAAACTTCTATCTCAACATGTTTCAGGCATCATTATGCCCATCACCAGGAGAACAAGACTGTTTACTACTGCATATGGTGTTCTGCACTGGTTGTGCTGACTGTGGTTGTGTGGAGCTGGGTCGTAAGCTGTGTGCACTGTGTGCAGGTTACTGTTCACACAGTGCACACAGCTCGCGTCGCAGCTCCACACATCCACAGCCAGCACAACCAGTGCAGAATACCATATGCAGTAGTACAAGGTTTTGTTCTCCTGATGATGGGCATAATGATGCCCGAAACATGTTGAGATAGAAGTTTGATAATAAACATCGGATTAGTTGCATCTTGTTGGTTTATCTCTCTCTTCACCTTATGTCTAGTGCTCCTGTATGTGTAGTGGCCTGCGTTTTAAACAATTCTGTTTTCGTAATATTATAAGACAAATGATAGCGCCGTGAATAAATCCGTTATAAATTCAGCGTAAGTAGAGAATTTTGAAAGTTACGTTAAAACCGAATAGAGTTGTACTTTAAGGATATCTGTCACTGAAGTAGAACACCTTTCACTGCAGGACTTGCAATTTAAAAATATACTGTGTACCGGAAACCGCCAAACAGGACTAAAATAATTCACTTTTGACTAATGTAATCTTGATGGATATTTAATTTAAGTTGTACTTTAAGGATATCTGTCACTGAAGTAGAACACCTTTCACTGCAGGACTTGCAATTTAAAAATATACTGTGTACCGGAAACCGCCAAACAGGATTAAAATAATTCACTTTTGACTAATGTAATCTTGATGGATATTTAATTTAATATTGCATTGCTATCGCTTATTTTGCTTGGAATTTCTTTTGTAAACGTATTCTAACAACTTTTCATTTTCACAGTTTTACAGTGCTTCTTGATATTATCACGTCTTTTATTTCCAACTGAATCCACAAGTAGATTGCTCTAGAAAATTGTTAAAACTTACATTAAAATAGTTTTTAAAAACGTCGTTTTTAACTAACTATTTTAATAATTATAACTTTAGCTAAGCGTAACAATAAGCTCCCTGATGATGGTTGTTAAACCGAAACGGGTAGGAGCATTTTAATGTAAATTTTAATGTAAGTTTTAACAATTTTCTAGAGCAATCTAGCTATGCATTCAGTTGGACAAATAAAAGACGTATTCTAACAACCCTAGTCATGATCGCTCTTATATATGTTTGCAACGCAATCTTTCGAACGCAGGTTACGTAGCAGCAAGGTAAAAGTTGTATTAAAGGTTTTCTCAAAATAGAAGAACACCACAGCCTCAGAAAAATGGTTATTCATAGCTGAGGGCAATTATCCCTATGCCTTGTATATTACACGGTCGTGCTCTGACGTGCATGGAAAGAGCTTCTCTTAAGTCAAGCAAGTCTCTTTATATAACGTACGTGTCTTCGGACTATTTTTAAATTAACCTAATGGACCTAAATGTTGGTATAATTTCAAATCTTTAAGGCGTTACGGCAAGTATGAACTTCTGTATGACTCTCTGTACAGTTTAGTAAACAGAAGTGTAATCTAGTTTGTTAAACTTAAAGGGCGGGAATTGCAATTTGAAAACTGTATTTTATTTTTTTGTTATAACCTTTACACAGCACACATGTTTTTGGATGTAATATTGGGAAGTATAGTACCACGACATTGCAGAAGGAGCACAGGGACGATATTGCACTACCATATTTGTGGCATATGTACAGCAGACAACTGCTCGATATTCCACAGATAACCGCAGCTACATCGGAGAACTTCAAATTTTAATTGAATTTTAATATAAAACAGGTTTTCTTTGTTGTAGATTATATTCAAAATACTTAGGCTGGTGTTAGACACAATTTTGATATAGTGTCAAACAAATTACGTCTGTATTGCTCTTTAAATTTTCAGTGCTGTATCTACGGATAAGGAATTTTTGTATACATTGTAGTTCTTTTGGTCATGACAACGATGTAGTGTTTCCTTGGTGAAAATAAATTCCAGATATGTCTGGAGTGATTGATTAAAACCACGTGGCAATTCAGTAAGACTTACCTGTATTCTAGCAAAAATTTGCAATATGTGTCCCACGACAGCAAGTGAGGCGTGTTTAGGAACAGGAGTCCTGTGAGACGGGTTAAGGATCTGCTGACCTGGAAGAGGAGTTAAAAATTAATGAACATGTAAGAGGAGTTTAGGAAGGATCAGCTGAGCCAAGAGACCAGTTAAGTATCAGCTGATCTTTGAAAAGCGTCAAGGCTCAGCTATCTTTTGAAAAGAGTTAATGATCAAGGAAAATGCAAGAGAAGTGAGGGATCAGCTGACACATTAGACCAGTTAAGGATCAGCTGAACTCTGATACGAGTTAAAAATCAGCTGTCCCGTGAGAATAATTAAGGATCAACTAAAATGTGATACATACTATGTATAAGCTAAACTTTGAGAAGAGTTAAAGGTTAACGGGAAAGGAGTTAAGGATTAACGAACATATGGGACGAGTTAATGAGAAGCTGACATGTAAGAAGAGGTAATGATCAGCTGAGCTAGTTGGTCAGTTTTAAAAAGCCAATTTAAACGTTTTCACCTTCAACAAAACAACCGTTCAATGTCAATTTAAATGTACCCTCCTTTACCAATTTCTTTAATTATTTTGTACAACAATGAAACATAAATACACAAGTCATATGGGAAAAGCACTGTCCAATTACCGTCAAAGCACCATAAGCCTATACAGTATATCCAACCCTGATATTGTCAGTCTACATGACATTGTGTACACGCAATTTCTTCGCTTGTTTCTTAAATTTAAACACATTGACTGCATCCCCTTAAGCTCAGCAGTTCTCTCTTAGTTCTTAGTTCTTAGTTTCACTGCATCAGTCTGATGTGTGCAAAACAAGTATTGCGTTCAAGTATCGGCCATGAAACCACCAATCTCACCTTTGATTTCGCAGTTTTTCTTAGCCTATCGAGTCCAGTGTTTTACTAGAAATTTACACAAGAACATGACCACCTCCTTTATCGTATCTACAACATCTCACTGAACACTAAATTACCTCTGAAACTAATCACTACAAGATGAATTGATTTTAGGTGAGTTGCGGAAAACTTATTGAAGTCCCACTTCTAAGTGTATGCAGTACGCTTGTTTCAACAATGTCGTAATTACATTGCGTCTTATAATAGCATCACTAAACTAAAACTCCGTGGCCTTAGTCCGCACGCGAACTATACCGACAGAGCGGCCGCCGCCGGTCGGCGAAGTTAGTGCCAACTTTTGCGGATAGAGGGGTGTCACGTGGTCAGCGCAAC
>Ga0123352_10019688_pt1 | contig 10759 bp, 8 predicted proteins | sample TergutLab28metaG_FD_89700 | JGI IMG/M metagenome (GOLD analysis project Ga0123352, IMG submission 89700) | Labiotermes labralis P1 segment gut microbial communities from Petit-Saut dam, French Guiana - Lab288 P1 | ecosystem: Host-associated > Arthropoda: Insects > Digestive system > Gut ... | reverse complement strand
CATTCTCTTTTGTTGTTATCAATTCTATTTTGATATTATCCATTCTATTTTGCTATTATCACATTCTATTTCGCTATTATCACATTCTAATTTGTTACTATCACATTCAATTTTTATATTATCCATTCTATTTTGCTATTATAACATTCTATTTCGCTATTATCACATTCTAATTTGCTATTATCGCATTCTATTTTATTATCAATTCTAGTTTGCTATTATCACATTCTTTCATATTCTTTAGCTTCTATTTTTTTTTCAATGTATATATGGCTGTATTCCTGTTTAATACAGTAATTTATGTTTTGTATTATTATGTCTATGTATTCTTATTGTATGTGTATGTATCTTCATCGTGTCAACTGGCATTCTTCGGTTACACTGACCGCGGTTTTTCGGTGCTTTTTCTTCAGTATTACGAAAAATGCCAGAGTATAAATCGCAAAGACGGGGCACGGTCCGCACTCTTCCAAAAATATTTTTGTTGTTCTATGTATTGTTTGTTTTGTGTCGTTCTGTATACTGTTTGTTAGTAAATGTGTACTGTGCTACTGCCACCGAGTGGTAAATCAATTGTATTTATCTCAGTATTTAACCAACTTGATGCATAAAATTTGTTTCACAATACCAGAGGCTGTGTAATGCAATTTTGACCTCCTGATGATGAGCACATGGTGCTCGAAACATGTAGAGGCATGAAATAAAGCTTATTGTGAAACAAATTTTGTTCATCAAGTTGGTTAAATACTGAGATAAATATACTTAGATGCACGGTCAGCAAAACGTCAAAAAAAAACCCAATTGTAATTAACAAATATATCGTATATAATTATAGAGCGTTTGTTTTCTTTCTTCCAGTTGTCGTGGATACTGCCAGGTGGTACCGAGAGACTGCAATTGTGTCTGAAGATCTGAGTATATCAGTAGGAGCGCAGTTCGATTTCACCTAGTGAAGTGATTTAAAACAAAAAAGTGACTTCGCAAATGTGAAATAATTATGGACGTTCGGAAGGATAAGAAAAAAAAATTAAAATTGAGAGCTTCACTGCACTTATGTGATCGATATCATCGGTTATCACTGTGACTGCCATAAGGATATCTTCAACATGGTGAACTGATTTATGAGACCAGTTCTAATTGTTTCCATGTACGAAACTCCATTTCCTACTGCTGCCCTCCCTACCCCCCCTCCATCGGCCCATTACTTCCATCAAATCCCACTGTGCTCCAGTTATGTAATTTATCTTCAGGACTGTGAGAAATTCTGGTATAATTCCGTATCAGTCCAAGCTAATGCATCAGAACAATGCTAAGCCTCTGTCTACTTAAACCTAAGTTAACCCCTTGAAATGAATTACAATCTAATGTGAGTCAATTTCAGTATTACACAGAGATTCTACCAAATATGTGTTATAGTTAAGTCATAGACACTTTGTAACGGACGGGATTGAGTGTGTTCTAATACACCTAATTTAAAATGTTGGATTGTTTTTATTGTATGCGTGTTTGTGTGTGTGTGTGTGTGTGTGTTTGTGTATGTGTGTGTGTGTTTGTGGTGTGTGAGTGTGTGTGAGTGTGTGTGTGTGTGGGGTGTGTGTGTGTGTGTGTGTGAGGTGTGTGTGAGGTGTGTGTGTGTGTGAGTGTATGTGTGTGTGTGTGGGTGTGAGTGTGTGTGAGCGTGAGTGTGTGAGTGTGTGTGTGTGAGAGTGAGTGTGTGTGTGTGTGTGTGTGGGTGTGAGTGTGTGTTTGTGAATGTGAGTGAGTGTGTGTGAGTGTGAGTGTGTGTGTGAGCGTGAGTATCCACTTGTCTTACGCAAGGTTCGCGAGCAGAATTTTTTAACTCTACTCAACCAACTACCCAATTTTTCAATTTAAACTAGTGTACAGAAACATTCCGAAGTCTGTTATATTCATTCTTGTGACGCTTGGTCTATAAGATAAATAATTCTTACCAGATTTATTATTATTATTATTATTATTATTTATTCTAAAATACCCTTGTGACAAGAAACCCATTATTTTAAAGCTGTATTTATCGCGACGCTGGGGTAGATAATCCAGTTTATTCAAAGGAACATTTCTGCGTTGTAACGAGTGGATAACAAGGAAATATTTTCACATGATATATTTTATTCTTGGAATTCAGTATAGTAAAGAATTAAATGATAGGATATTGAAAGACTCTGCTGTAATATAGAAAGTATATTGTAATGCAGGCCTAGTCATAAAGGGATTTTATTTATTAATTATCTATTTTTTTATTTATGACTTCACATGCTGATAAGTAAAGTTAAAGGTCACCACGTGACATGCCTATGCAGGCACAGAGAGGAGGCGGAGGTATAGCAGCAACACCTTTGGAACCTCGGCTCTAGAATGAGGTGAAAGGTCAGCACCAAGCTCCAGCTGCCTTACCTATTAGAAAGACATGGTGTCCATTTTACAGAAGGTTGCGTTGGCCACGGGGCCGGTCAGAACAGGTACAGATAGTCTCAGCCACACTGAGACTCGATCCCCGGCCCGTTGCTATACCTACTGAGCTCTCCCGGCCGCCTAATTGATCAGTATTTCACTTAAGGTAAGGTAAAGTGATCCCGGTACAGGTCCGGCATGGCCCAGAAAGTGGGTAGAGGTATAGCTCTACTCTTCCATGACCGCGACACTAGAAGGGGGTGAATGGTCAACGCCACGCCCCGGCCGCACTTTACCCCCGGGAAAGACCCGGTACCCATTTTACAGGAGGATGGGTGGGGCCCAGGGCCGGTCTGGACGGGCAGAAAATCTCTTCCCCACTGGGATTCGATCCCGGACCGTCCAGTCCGTAGATCAGTCGCTATGCCAACTAATCTACCCGGCCCACATTTCACTTAAGGACTCTGTAAATTATTCATTGCAAAGTCTAGAGTGTCTAATGCGTGTGTGAGAGAGAATTCTTTTAACTTTATGTTTTGTTGACCGTGCATCTCGTTATAATCTTTTTAAATAACCAACTTGATGCACAATTCTTTTTCATGTATGTTTATTTCTATTCTCTACATGCTTCGGACAGCTACGTGTCCATCATCAGGAGAGTTAATTGTATCAATACGACATCTGGTATATGTCACTGTGTGTAGATGACCTTTCTGGTACGCAGGTTTGGATGGAACCTGCATACCAGAAAGGTCATCTACACACAGTGACATATACCAGATGTCGTATTGATAAAATTAAATCTCCTGTTGATGGACACGTAGCTGTCCGAAACATAGAGAGAACAGAAATAAACATATATGAAAAAGCACTGTGCGTCGATTTGGTTATTTACAAAGAATTTTTTAGTTTGACACCATCATACTTTATCATTTGTACGTACACAGACTATTGTTGCATCTGATTACACTCAATGACACACACACACACACACACACACACACACTCCGTAGAACTCCCCTGAAAAGGAATTGACTTATCTCAGAGGCCTCTACATATACCTACAACACAAAATATTCATAAGAGAAAAGCATCAATGACTTCGATGGGATTCGAAATCGCAATTTCAGCATGCGAACGGCCACCGAGCTCGGTGTAATAGTGAATTATGAAATACATATTTTGACTAAGGAAGCAACCGCAACTGATTTAATACACTTCACTTACGGTTCATAGAGAGACTGAGGAAAACAACAAGATACCAGGAGAACAGTTGGTGTCCCGAACGAGAATGAAACCAAGGACGCTTCTAATTCAAGTCAAAACGTAGCCACATTAGCCAAATTATCCAGTCGATAGAGAGACCGAGAATATCCACGGAGATCACACAGTTGAGAAACTGAGTTGAGATTCGAATTATGTAACTCCAAGTCCAGAGCTTTGCTACCGCACACACGTACGCAGCGAAAGCCACATCACTATTCCGGGTGAATTCACACAGTGTGGCAGGAAAACTTCCAGATTCGGTAGCCGAACAACAAATGTGGATGAAGTACCGTAGCGAAAGTAATAAGGGAAAATGGTTAAAGAGAGATACGGACTGTTTTAGTGGGCAGACATAATAGTTTCAATCCCGATTTTAATTGTCTTGATTACAGTGGGTTATCAGGGTGCCAGGAGCACAAAACGACGTTGTAGCAGAAGCGGACAATTATCTGCGTTTAAGGGGAGCCGAATGAGGCTATACAGATTTGACTTCTGGCCGGAAAACGTAGAGGGCTTGGTCCTGTGTATACGAAATTGTGAAATAGTTTCAACAGAACATTACGGTTTTGTGGGACGTAACGCCTTGTAATTCTGCTCATAGACGCAAACGTTTCGGAGGATATTCTGCTTCACTCTTCAGGTTAGGATATTAAGGATTGGGACTAAACTGTGAAATACAGGAAAAGAGGAAAAGAACTGAAACTTGGGAAAGAGGCATTGAGATGTGAAGAGGGATGTGTGATTCTTAAAAGGGTCTGGAAAGAAAAGCAAGTTGAAACGTCAAAGTTAAAGATAAAGGTAAAAGTAAAGGTAAAAATCACCATAGAACAGGCCACGAAGGTCCGGGAGGGAGTAGCGATAATGGTTGTACTCTTTCTTTAACCTCGGCGCTGAGATGGGGTGGATGGTCAACGCCACCCCCCTGCCTCCGTACCCCCGGGAAAGACTCGGTACCTATTGTAGAGGAGGCTGCGTGGGCCCCAGAGCCAGTCTGGATGAATGCGGAAAATCTCGTCCCCACTGGGATTCGATCCCCAGATCGTCCAGCCCGTAGCTAGTCGCTATACCGAAGGAGCTATCCTGGCTACCGAAACGTCAAAGACTGAGTTCAAAGAAGTGAATAAATTGATTAAAGAGGTAAAGTGCCCTGTAAGGCTCTTACCTTTCGACCAAACTATACGTCTTCACGTTCCAGACAGTTCCTGACATGTGGAACCTAGACCTTAGTTATTGGCACTGACAGAACTACTGCTTTCAGATATAAAGAGACAAAAGAAACGGCATCGTGGACAATTATTATCGACATGGTATCCTACAATTTGACCCGCCTTTTCCATGCTTTAAGTCACCAAATAACCTCTCAAATCCTTTCGATTTCCTCGAAGATTGCATGTCTAGTTACACGAATACAAAATTAGACAAGGAAAGACATACAGTATTACAGTCTAAAGGAAAGAAAGACAGGCCCTAATACCAAGATATACTACGAATAATTTTCTACATGGCTTTGTTTTGAGGCTTTTTCTGAGGTTAAAGCGGACGCAGCTTGACGTTAACCACGCATCTCTAATGCCCAGATTAAGCATGAATGCATCTATACTCACCCAAAATGCCTTCATGATGCCACTGAAATAACTATACTATTACCTTTACCACGTTCTGAGGGAAGAAAACAAAACGCCCAGAAAAATAAGTAAGAATACAAATCTAAATTAATTATTTTCTGTATGCAGCACAAAATACGTTTAAATTGCAACCGGTAGATTTGAGAGTTCCCAGTTCCCAACGTTCTTCAGATTTCGAGGTACACTGCCAAGATGTTAGAGAATTAGTTACGGTACTTGGGAGTTCTATTTCAAAATTTATGTATGAAACGTGTTATCTTAGCACATTTATGACGTGTGGACTTTAATAGTCCATAATTAACCTTAGTAACATCAAAGGATTCCGTTTACCACGGCGCAACAGCCCCCAGAAGGCCAAGACCTCCTCATTGTCGAGGATTCACGATCACACTCAGACACACCACACTCGGTAGGACTCCTCTGGACGAGTGATCAACCCGACGCAGAGACCTCTACCTGAAAATACACAACACTCACAAGAGACAGACATCCATGCGCCCGGAGGGATTCGAACCCACAATCCTAGCAAGCGATCTGTCGCAAAATCACGCCTAAGACCGCGCGGCCACATGGATCGGCAACATCGAGGGATTAGATACACAAATTAATATTTTACAGCTCGTTCTCTTGTTGGTCCCTTCAGAATTTTAGTGTACGGTACACCTGAAGCTTTACTGAGAACGGGCGACCCGCTACTGACCCAAACAGTCCTGTCAGAGTGTACACCACCTACATAAAGTTGTCCGACAAAGACCCGTACTGCGTGTCAAATGATTAACAAGCAGAAAACTACAACTGACATTTTTGGGAGAAAGTGTTCCTTTACGGAATAACGGACGTGTTGTGAACGTCTTTTGCAGAAGGAAGTGACGTATACAACTGCAACAGTACAACACTTCACTCTACCAATTCGTTTGTCTTTACAAAATTAAATTTTTACCATCGCCAACCACATAACCATCTCTAATATCGTCATCATGAAACTGACAACGTACTGGGCTATTTCTTGAACGTTTCTCCGCTATCGCTATGGGCTCAGATATAGAAACTTAGTTGAATGAATATAAGAACCGATCCTTTCTTGCCTCGGTCTTTTCAACAGTCATCCTCGGTTTCTTGTTCTAGTTGTTTGGTATTTCTCCCTTAATTTGAGAGACTATGCGTTCTGTTAACATAAATAACATATTTATTTCCAGCTAAGTGCCTAATTAACTCCATGGATCAAAGTCTTTTCTGAAAAGCTAGCTATTCCTATTCTTCTTCAACTTCTTTCCTTTTCCATGAATCAACAGCCCCTATTGGGCCAGGACCTCCACATTATCGAGGCTACATGATCACACTCAGATACACCACACTCGGTAGGACTCCTCTGGACGAGCGATCAGACTGTCGCAGAGAGCTCTATCTTACAACACACACAAAACGCTCACAAGAGACCTATCCATTCGCCAGGCGGGATTTGAACCCGCAATCCCAGCAAGCAGCGGCTGCAGACCCACATCTTAGACAGCACAGCCACAGGGACAGTCAACATTTCATTTAGAAATCAATCTTTTTTAAAACTATGAAACTAAAAGACTCATCATTTCAACAATGGCCTGTCAATTTTTCTTGTAAGGAATCATATGAAACCAATTCACATTTCAGATTATATTTCTTTAGATTCGTTTAAACCATTATCCTACCATCTACGCCTAGGGCTTCCAAGCGGTCCCTTTCTTTCAGGTTTTCCTTACAAAACCTTAGTATTTCTCTTCCCCCCCCGTGTGCCACGTCCCCCCCCCCAACCACCCCAGCTACCTAGTTCTGCAGCAAAAAATTTTGGTCAATCGAATTTCGTTATTTGATTCTGCTATAAATTCTGCTTCAATTCTACACGTGTGTGACGGTAGTAGGAATATATTGCATTCAGGGGTACTTAGTTTCAGGCCATAAACATGCAGGATACAAAAAAAAACTGCTGTCCGTCTCCAAGTCTCAGATAAACCACTTAGGCAGACCTAGTATAAGTCTGTGGGCTGTACACTTCTACCACACTGCACGGCGTCATTAAAATATAAATTTCACCTTACAATATTCCGTGATTTGACAGAGGGGGGACAGAGGTATAGCTATACTCTTTCTTTAACCTCAGCTGTAGATGGGGTGGGTGACCACCGCCACGCTACGGCCGTTTTAACCCTGGAAATTACCCCGTGCACTGTGCAGTGGAGGCTAGGTGGGCTCTAGGGTTGGTTTGGACGGATGAGAAAAAATTCTTCCCCCCCCCCCTGATTTTTTTGTTAATGACACGTTTATTGGTCCTCAAGTTATCAGTTACAATGTTACAGTATGTTTGATGATGTCATTATTGTTTGATGATGTCAGTATTTTTTGATGATGTCAGCGTGTTTTTTCCCCACTTCTCAGCAGGTTGTGTTGTGTATGTCGGTATGGCCTGTGTTGCAGTTTCAGACATATGTGCTTCGGTGGTTCGGTCTTTCCTTGTGGTAGCGCTGTTTCGTTGTTGTTCAGTATTGCTGCAGTGTGGAGGGGTGGGGGGTCGCTATTATAATGTGTCCAGATAGTTCCCTCCTTTTTTTTTTTGTCGGTGTGGAGTGTGGTATGCCTTCTAGCGATCGCGCCTCATATAGTCCGCATAGTCGATGGGAGACAGTCGGTTTCGGTGATGTATGTGACGATATACCGTATGTGCGAGTGTCCACAGGATGGCCTCCTGCCGCTGGAGGAGGGGGGCAGAAGGGGGATGCGATCCCCGGGCCATCCACCCCGTAGCGAGTCGCAATACCGACTGAGATATCCCGGCCCTCAACCACTGCCTATAGCAGGACATAAGTCCGATAATAGTACTAATAATAATAATAATACAGTTATGTTAATACCAACACCAGTACCGTATTTAACACAAAACACTCTTCACACACACTGCCATTAGAACCTCAAACTCACTGATTTTTACCGCATTTCCAAGCATGGGTGAGCATAAAGTATTCCCCTGTTTACAAACATTTACTACAAGAAAACTACGTGGAATACAAACATATTTTTTACCACTACCTAAGTTAGTTTCTAAAATTTTATGTCATGTGTTTATTGTAAAATTTTTAAAATTTGGTTTTTGGATGCAACATTTCCAAACGGGTGGATTGGTAGAGATGGTCCGACACCCTGGCCACCCCGATCGCCGGATATCACCCCACCCCCTTGACTTAGTTTTATGGGGGTATGTTAGGGACAAAGTGTTTTCAACACCAGTTCCAGATAAAACAAATTTGAAGGCAAGAATAACAGACGATTTTTGCTACAATAACTGAAGACATTTTGGAGAACACGTGGAGAGAAACTGATTACGGATTAGATGTTCTCCGTGCAACAAAAGGAGCACATGTTGAAGTGTACTAATGTGTTGTAAAAAACTTCTTGTGTCACATTTTAAAAAAAATATTTGTATTCCACGTTCAGTAGTTTTCTTGTAATAAATGTTTGTATTCAGGGAAAGACTTTATGCTCATCCTTTATATCTGCTAATATTTCTAGAACAGCGTAACTTAAAGCGACAGCTGACCCTAAAAAAAAATAACAAGGGGCGTATTTACAAGAAGCAACAGCGTCAGCACACACTACGGTACTTCATTAGCAACTGAGTTGTAATCAATGCCAGTTGATTGTATTTCGTCCCGCTCCTGCTATCAATCGCAGATTGAAGTAGTAGGGGGGTTGAGGTATGCGTACTGGACAATAATATTCATTTACTGACCGATAACGAACCATTTGCGAGAGAATATTAGATGATGAAACTGTGGTAACTGAATTTAAACACTGTTCATACGGTCTATATCAACACCCTTCCTCTATTTTTTGGGAACCTTATTATTTGTTACAGAACTCTAGTAGAATAAAGACACATAAATATTAATAAACCATAACATAGAATACGTAAATTTTAATTACGTGAATGTCTATTTCTATAGTAAAACCAATTAGATGCGCCATTGTCTCAAATTTATTTATTTATTTTGGAATGGCACTCTACACGTTTCGGACGGTCTTTCCATCCATCATCAGGAATTCAAGACTGTGCATACAGCAACAGATACTGCTGACTGTTTGCTAGCAATCAGAGTACATACAGCAACAGGCATGTTTCATACAGATGCAGTGTCTGTTTGACATATGCCTGTTGCTGTATGTACAATCTTGAACTCCTGATGTTGGATGGAAATACCGTACGAAACATGTAGATTGTCATTCCAAAATAAAATAATTTGATACATTGGTGCATCTAGTTGGTTTTACTATAGAAATATATTAAGATGCACGGCCCTTTGAACATCAAATATGTAAATGACTGATAGCCTAATTATACTTCTACCAAAAATAAAAAATAAAAATCATAGTGGAACTGCTGATAGATTGCGCACGTTTCTACTTTCATTTGAGGTCTTATAAATTGTTAATGTCTGAGAGAGTCAGTCAAGTGAATAGCAACGCACTGGGCACCCGAAGAAACGTGTTTCTTTTCCTGGAGGGGCAACGGATTGATCTCTTCTCAACAGCGTCAAACAAGGTACTGGGTCCACGGAACCTCCTGCTCGAGGGTTATCGCAGGACCTTTCTACGCGGCTGGGATATGAACTCGGTAGGTCACTCTTATCTACCGGCTAGAATCAATAATGAATTGAGCTATATATCCACTCTCTCGTACGCTTTATAGACTGAATCGGACGAACTTGCCTTTCTTTCGGATGCATTTTAACCTACGTATTTATATTTTAACTTTCTCTCTTTTTTCAACTATTTTACACATGCATACATTCTTCTTTAACAATTGAAAGCTATCCCTTCTTTGAGTATTTATAGTTCTGCACAAACTTTATCATCTCGAAACGTACGATCCTCAAAGACAACTTAAAACATTTTGAAGCAATTTAAAACATTGTAACTGGATAGGCCCTGAGGGTTTCAGGAGGTTGAGGCTCCCAGATTTCAAGACAGTCGGTACATGAAAGCAGTAAGGTTGTCAGCCTTACGCACCGGCCGCCTTTACCCCCCAGGAAATAATCCTGGTACTCATTTCTCTTAGAGGCTGAGCCGACCTCACGGCCATAGTGCGGCCGGAAGGATTATGTCAATGAAAAATTCCACTGACACCATCGGGAAATTAACCCGTTACCTTACAACTTGTAGCGCAGTGCCTCAACCAACCGCACAACCGCGTGCCCAAAGACAACTGACACCAACGCAAATTCAGGGTCGTCGAGAACAAACACGTTAAAATGACTGCTGTAACAATAAATCATTGAAAGGACAGTCAGCAACTGCCAATTTACATTTGCGTAATTTTGTGCAGCTTGTGATTTCACTACGTTGATTAACCTTTTGGTGCCGGAATTATTTTTTTTTAATTTTAGCACACCCTGTATATAAAATGTGAATAATACAGGAACCAAATACGT